>JRYI01000344.1_pt1 | contig 172673 bp, 158 predicted proteins | sample 235361 | NCBI WGS metagenome assembly JRYI01 (sample SAMN03074212, study PRJNA261471) | activated sludge metagenome | biome: Common Effluent Treatment Plant; feature: Wastewater; material: Activated sludge; isolation source: activated biomass in a lab-scale reactor treating industrial wastewater...
AGGGAATTGTTTCGCGGACGTCTTCGATGCCGGCCACTAGGGCGACCGCAAGCTACCAAAAGATCTCAACTAAATTCGACTCAGTTATAGCGACGTCCTTCGTGATCAAAGGCATATTCAATTCCGCAGCGGCTGCGACGATGATGTTATCGAACGGATCGCGGCGAACACCGAAGCCGGCTGCCCGATGAATTTGGTCTATCGTTAAGGGGGCTAGCTCGATCCCGTCTATTGACAGAACCTCTTGTGCCCAATGGTCAAAACGTCTGGCTAGTCGAACGCGGCCAAGTTTCTCCAAGATCGCAATTTCCCAAAAGACAACGGCTGGGACGTAAATAATCGCCTCAGCCGTTTTTGTCTTTGCGAAGATGTCACGAACTTGACTGGATATCTTGGAATTGTCTCCGTTGATGTACCAGAGCAATGGATGCGTGTCGGTTACGAACATCTATTTGTTCAGTTCCTTGACAGAGCGTTCGATCGAATTCCGGAGCATCTCAGAGATTTCAGCACTGCCTTCTTCAAGGTCGCCGACGATCTCAACACTTCCGACTAGCTCAAAAGGCTCCACCTTATCCTCCATCTCGTCTAGAATGGTCACCAAAGCTCTATGGCGTCGTCGGAGCGAAACCTTTTCTTTCAAAACGACCCGGCCCACCTGATCTATTGTCGCTTCAACTGTCTCAAGCATATTCTCACCCTGTTGTAATCTTACAGCTATTGAGAAATTTAACCAACAACTCTAAGGCTTCAGCCTATACAGCATCCTTGGGAATGGAATTGTCTCGCGGACGTGTTCGATGCCGGCCATCCAGGCGGTGCAGCGTTCGATGCCCATGCCGAAACCTGCGTGCGGCACGCTGCCGTAGCGACGCAGGTCGAGGTACCATTCGAAGGATTCGCGTGGCAGACCGTGCGATTCGAGCTGAGCTTCGAGGTATTCGAGCGAGGCCGCACGTTCGCCGCCGCCGATGATCTCGCCGTAACCTTCCGGGGCGAGCAGATCGATGCCGAGGGCTGTTTCGGGGCGGTCTTTGTCCACCTCGAAGTAAAATCCCTTGATCGCCGTCGGGAAATGGTGAACGAAGACGGGTTTGCCGTGACGGTTCGAGAGATACGTCTCGTCCGGTGCCCCGAAGTCGCCGCCCCATTCGAAATGCGGAACGCGGACGCCCTCGTCCGCATCTTCGGACCCTTCAGAAGAAGAGCGGACGGGGGCGTCCGCGTTCCGTTCGTTCAGCATCTTGACGGCATCGTCGTAGTGCAGTCGCGGGAACGGGGCGGAAATCGCTTCGAGTTTCGCGACATCGCGTTCGAGCGTCTTTAATTCTTCCTGCCGATCATTCAAAACACGCTCGACGATCGCGAGAATCAAGCCTTCGCCGAGGTCCATCATATCTTCGTAGCTCGCGTACGCGACCTCCGGCTCGACCATCCAGAATTCCGTCAGGTGACGCCGCGTCTTCGACTTCTCGGCGCGGAACGTCGGGCCGAATGCGTACGACTTTCCGAACGCGGCGGCGGTCGCTTCGTTGTAGAGTTGGCCGCTCTGCGTGAGATACGCCTTGTCGTCGCCGAAATAGTCCACTTCGAAGAGCGTTGTCGTGCCTTCGCACGCGGCGGGCGTGAAGATCGGCGTGTCTGCAAGCGTGAATCCGTTGTTGTCGAAGAAATCGCGCGTCGCCTTGATGACCGTGTGACGAACTTTCAGCACGGCGTGCTGTTTCTTCGAACGTATCCAGAGATGGCGGTTGTCCATCAGGAATTCGGTGCCGTGCTCTTTCGGGGTGATCGGGTAATCGTGCGAATTCTGCACGACCTCGAGACCCGTAACGTCGAGTTCGACGCCGATCGAGGATCGCGTATCTTCTTTGACGGTGCCCGTAACTATGATCGACGATTCCTGACCGATGGAGTTCGCCGCCTCGAAAAGTTCTTCGCTGTTCGGGCGAAAAACGACGCACTGCACGATGCCCGTGCCGTCGCGCATCTGCAAAAAGACGAGCTTGCCGCTCGAACGTTTGTTGTAGAGCCAGCCCTTGAGCGTGACAGTTTCGCCGATGCGGCCTTTAAGTTCGTTGATGTAGGTTTGCGCCATAACGTATAAAGGAGAAGTTTAGCGATTCCCGCGAAAAAAAGAAAAAGGCCGCGGTGTTCTTGCCGCGGCTTGCCGCCTGGGTTCTTCGCCTAGTGGCAATTCGGGGAGAAGATTCGCTCGCACGGGCGAGGTAACGGCGAATTGTCGCTAACTAACTTTGAATTATCGCGGCATCGCGGTCGATCTCGCGTTTTAGGATCGTGCAGAGGGTCGGGAATGTTCGTAAGTTGCCGGCCGAGCGGAGAACGATCTTGAACATCGGGACGATGAACGGGATGAAGTGCGTTTTGCCGCGAACCGCCGATTGATACGAGAAGGTTCCGACCGCTTTCAGGCAGCGCTGCAGCGTCTGGAGGCGAAATTCCGCCGCGAACTCGGCTTCGTCGATCCGCGGAAGGCCAAGCGCAACACGAAGGTCGAGAAAATATCGGCGCTTCTGGGCAAGCCATTCCGTCGATGGCGGTTCGGTGATGCGATCGAGCAGGAACGACACGAGATCGTAGGCCACCGAGCCGATGCGTGCGTCCTGATGATCGATGATCCGCATCTTTTCGTCGCGGTCGATCATCAAGTTCGCGGCGTGAAAGTCTCGATGGCAAAGCACGGCCGCACGTTCCGCGAGCTCTCGTGCGAGTTCGGTGAATTCCTCCGACAGACAGCGGTCTTCCGTCGCAGAAAGCGGACGATGAGCGAACGTTTCGAAATAATGCGTCTTGAAGAAGTCCAATTCCCAGAGCAATTTCTCTTCGTCGAAGCTGAGACGCGACGCGATCGAATCCATCTCGAACGCGAGCGGGGTCGCGAGTTGGATGCGTGCGATCAATGCGATCGCTTCGTCGACGAGACGAGCGGCGCGTTCCGTGTCCTGAGTTTTTAGATACTCGCGAAGGACCGCGTCGCCGAGATCTTCCTGCACGATAACGCCCAACTCGCCGTCAACCGCGTACAATTCGGCGACAGGCAGGTCTGCGCGCAAAAATAACGCCGTCACATCGACGTAAGCATGCTCCTGTTCGTTGAAAGCTTCCGGGTAAACGCACGCGACCGCCGACACATCGCCCCAAGTGATGCGGAAATATTCCCGCGTCGAAGCGTCGGCAGAGAGTGCTTCGATCTCGCTCTGAATTTCGTTCTTGGCGAGAAAGACGTTGAGTTTGTCGGCGAGTTTCGTCATTTAATCGATCGGGACAATGTAGTTGTCTTCAAGAAAATATCCCTTCTGCGCTTTCGGCGGCTCCTCTTTACAGCCACGCAAGAGGTCTGCCCGGACGACAACCGAATTCTCCAGCTTTGCGCCGGGCGCGACCCGGACGCCGTCGCCGAGCACCGAACGTCGAACGAACGCACCGCCTTCGACGCTGACGCGGTCCCACAAGATCGAATCCCGAACATCTGCATCCGCGGCCAGCACACAGGCTTCGCCCGAGACGATCCCGCCTTCGCTGCCCGACATCGCAAGGCTGATATCGAGATAACGGCGGAGCGTCGAGATCTCGAACCAACGCGCGTCCGTTACGAACGCGTTGATCCGCTCGCCTTGCTCCAGGGCCGGCCGGTAGAACACCGGAACGATGTCGGAATAGACGCCGCGAGGTATCCAATTGAAAACGCGCGGCTCGAGTATTTGAATGCCGGTGAACATCAGCGGAATTCCGCCGGCCTTCGGCTGATCGCTTGCCATCTCGCTGAATCCGGTAACGCATCCTCCGCTTGTTTCGACCGTCGTAAACTTCTCATTTGCCGCATTCGGCCGCAAGACCATCGTCGCGACAGCGCCGCTTTCTTTGTGAGACTTGATCGCCGCGGCAATATCGATGTCCGTGACGATCTTTCCGTTGATAACGACGAACGTGTCGTCTTCAAGCAGTTCGCGTGCATTGTCGAGAGCACCTGCTGTCCCTAAGATCTCCGGCTCTTCGACAGAGTAGTGTATATTCACGCCGAACGCCGAACCGTTACCGAGAGCGTTCTTCACCGAGTCAGGCTGGTGGTGCAGGTTGACGACGACATCCTTGATGCCGAATCGTGAAAGGTATTCTGCAACGTAACCAACGACCGGCTTACCCAAAAAGGGAACGGCCGGCTTCGTACGGTCGATAGTTAGTGGAAAAAGCCGTGTGCCGAAGCCCGCGGCGAGGATCATCGCTTTCATCCAGTTCTCGTCTAGTTGGAAGTGATTTTATCTTATTCGCGGAACGGTTCGAAAATGTACGCGTCGCTTTTATTGTGACACCGACAGTGTATAGTTTAATCACCCATGGCCGTACGGGCCGCTTTTTGAATGAGGACCTACAGCTCCGATAAGAACCGACCGCTCGAGATATTCGGCTGGGTGATGTATGACTGGGCGAACCATGCCTTTTTCGCCGTCGTGGTCGGCGTGCTCGTAGGCCCGTATCTCACAGAACTCGCACAAACAAGCGTCGGGGAGAATGGGGTCGTGATCGCGATCGGCGGCTATCCGCTTGTTACGGCCAAATCGCTGTTCTCGTATTCGGTCGGGATCTCGGTATTCCTCCAGGTATTCTTCCTCCCCGTCCTCGGTGCGATCGCGGATTACACGCATCTGAAAAAGGCCTTTATGGCCGCATTCTGCTACTTGGGAGCTTTCGGCTGTGTCCTGCTCTATTTCGCACAAGGCGATCTCTATCTTTTTGGGAGCGTCGCATTCATCCTTGCTAACTTGAGCGCAGGCGCCTCGATCGTCTTCTTCAACTCCTTTCTGAACGACATCGCCACGGAAGACCGCCGTGACCGCGTTTCGAGTTGGAGCTTCGCTGTCGGCTATGCCGGAGCGACCACGACACTCATTTTGAGCTTTCTCTTGCTCTTGAACGCTCCGCGGTTCGGAATATCGACCGAGTACGCTGTCCGTCTATGCATGCTCGCTTCGGGCCTTTGGTGGGCAGGGTTCTCCTTGATCTCGTTCGTGCTTTTGAAAAATCGCCAGCCTGTACGAACACCACCGGAAGGCAGATCGATCATTGTCGCCGGCCTTGGCGAGGTCGTCGATACGTTCCGGGAGCTTTTTCGCCTGAAGTACACGCTTAGATTCTTGATCGCGTACCTGATATATAACGACGGTATCCAGACCGTGATCACGATGGCCGGTGTCTTCATTACCCAGGAGCTTTTCATCGCAAAAGGCTTGCCGGACGACCGAACAGTCCTGATCACGGCAATTTTGATCGCTCAGATCGTGGCGATCTTCGGCTCGCTTATACTTGAGCGTGTCTCACGCCTAACCTCGACCAAGACCGCGATACTGATCTCCCTTGCTATTTGGTCCGCGATCGTCATTTACGGCTATCTTTCCTTGGAAACGGTATCTGAGGCCTATATTATGAGCGCCGCCATCGGCTTTGTGCTCGGCGGATCACAAGCCCTTTCACGCTCGCTCTTCTCGCGGATGATCCCGAACGGAAGGGAATCCGCATTCTTCGGAATATATGCCATTTCCGAGCGCGGAACCTCGTGGCTCGGCCCCATCGCATTCGGCTTGGTGGCTCAGATGACAAACTCCTATCGGCCCGCGATACTGGCGTTGATCGTTTTCTTTCTCGTCGGCGGCGTCTTGTTACTGCTGACCGATACGAAACGTGCGATACACGAGGCCGGCAATCTCACTTCGGCAGAAGCCGCGGGATCCGAACGGCCGAATTGATCGGCTCTGCTCGATGCGGACGCCGGAAAAGTCTATTATCTATATTTCGGAGGAATGTTTATGAAATGTCCCAAGTGCACGATGGATGTTCGAGATGATGCGAAATTCTGCGGCTCATGCGGCTTTACGATCGTGACTGCAGAACCCGTGGCTGCCGCACCAACTCAGCCGATCCAGCCGCCTCCGCCGCCCGTACAACAGGCGTCCATTCCTGCGGGCGGATCATTTCATTTTGATTCGGACGGCCGGGGTCAAGGATCCGGCTACAGCTGGACGATCGAGCATCAAGGGGCGTTTGCTCTTGCGGTGATCAATCTTGCGCCTGAGCAGGCTATTGCTGCCGAGGCGGGTGCAATGGTCTCGATGTCCGCGAATGTGGATCTATATTCTGAAATGAAAGGCGGCGTATTCGGCGCCTTAAAACGTGCGGTAGGCGGTGAATCTGCGTTTGTCTCGACGTTTACGGCAAGAGGCGGGCCGGGCGAAGTAACGTTCGCACCGGGAGCGCCGGGCGACGTTGCCGGTATCGAGATGAGAGGACAAGCTTTTGCCGTACAGTCGAGCTCCTATCTGGCAGGCGACACGTCGCTGACCGTTGATACGAAATTCGGCGGTGCAAAGAGTTTTTTCGGGGGCGAAGGGCTATTCGTTCTGCAGGTCTCCGGTACCGGTCTCTTGCTCGTCTCTTCCTTTGGAGCGATCCATCGGCGAGTACTTCGTCCCGGCGAGCAATATGTAGTAGATACCGGGCATTTGGTCGCTTGGGAGGCACAAATGCAGTATCAGCTCAGAAAAGCATCAAAAAGCGGCTATTTTAGGAGTTTCTTAAGTGGGGAAGGAATGGTCGCGGAGTTTGTCGGTCCGGGCGAGATATTGATCCAGACACGCAATCTGGCCGCGTTTGCCGGGCTCTTGAAGCCTTTTTTCCCGTCCCAAGGCAGCGGGGGCGGCTTTAGCTTCGGAAGCTAGGCTTCGACCATCTATTTTCAGTCAATTGGCATAGGGAAAGTTGGTATCACCTCTCAAGAACGAAATGCGGGCAAGCTACGCCGGACGCTCGGTCTCTCGCGGCCGGGCGGTTGGCAGATCGCTCCTCGTCGTTGGGCGAAAACGCCAGTACTTCCGGGCAGAGATCGCCGAAGGGGCCGTAGAGAGCGAAATAGCTAGATTCCGGGCCGCAGTTGCTTACGCCTCTAGGCAGTTAGAGGCTCTCGTCGCGAAGCCGCCAACCCAAAATGCGGGGGATATTTTTGACGCTCATCTTTTGATCCTGGAAAGTTCTTCTTTCCTCGACGCCGTCGAGGGCGTCATCAAGCAGGACCTCGTCACCGCTGAGTGGGCTATTAAGACCGTTACTGAGAAGCTTGTCTCTTCGCAGCGAGCTTCCGCGGACGTGCACCTACGGCAGAAGGCGGTCGATATCGAAGATGTTTCTGAACGCGTCGCTAATGCTCTGGCGGGCGGAAAATCGCCGCTCCCTCTGCTCCCGCCGAATACGATCGTCGTCGCGACCGAGCTGTTCCCGTCAACGCTGATGGAGTTCGCGGACTCACCGCCGGCGGCGATCATTACGGAACGAGGAGGTTGGACGTCGCACACGTTCATCCTGGCCCGCGAAAGCGGAATCCCCGCAGTTTCCGGCATCAAACGCGTGAATCGGCGGTTTGATGACGGCGATGTAGTTGTCGTCGATGGCGACCACGGGACCGTTACGTTTGCTTCGGAAGAAGATCTCGATCTTTCGCTCGGCAGTGAACACGACGTCGGAGCCGCGTCGGTCGGCTCTTTGGATGCGGACGCTTCGCCTGACCCGACTTTTCGTGTGTACGTCAATGTCGATAGTACGGCCAAGGTGTCGCGGGCGATCGAGAAAGGCGCGGTTGGTATTGGGCTTCTCCGCTCGGAGTATCTTTTTCCCGGGATAAAGGGTTGGCCTGACGAAGAACGGCAGTTTCAGGCCTATAAGACCGCTGCCGAGGCCGCCGGTGGTCTTGAGGTTCGGATCCGAACGTTTGATTTCGATCTCGACCAAGTTTCTTTTGGTGGAAGGGAACCCGAAAAGAATCCTGCCCTTGGAATGCGTGCCGTCCGCCTCGGCCTCGCCCGCGAACGCAACTTCAGGACGCAGCTGCGAGCGATCTTGCGTGCAAATACGGATGGAAATGTTTCGATCATCCTGCCTATGATCGCCGGCGTTCAGGATCTAAAGCAGGTACGCAGCCTTATCGACGACGAGTTCAGCCGTTTGGAAGGTATTGATTCTCCGAGGGTCGGAGCCATGATCGAGCTGCCGTCCGCGGTGCTCGTGGTCGATCAAATACTCAAGTACGTGGACTTCCTATCCGTCGGAACTAACGATCTTGTCCAGTACACGCTTGGCGTCGATCGCGACGATGAGATGGTCTCCGACTGGTACCAGTCGCTTCATCCCGCGATCCTGAGGTCTATCGAACGCCTTATCGAGGCCGCAAGATCGGCAGGTAAGCCTATCTCTCTGTGCGGAGAGATGTCGGGATCACCGTTCTATCTGCCGCTATTGGTCGGGCTTGGCGCTGACGAATTCAGCGTCAAGCTGTCGTCTCTACGGTCCGTCCGCCGCATTCTCGGAAGCATTGACAGAGCACAGGTCGAGGAGATCGTCCGTGTCGTAAAGGGACTCGATACTGCGCAGGCGGTTGAAGAGGCTCTAGCCGCCGCGTATCGGACGTATTGGCCGGACCTGCACCTCACGCGCACGTAATTTTTAGAAATTTGGACCTTTTCGGCATTTAATGTGACCAGGAGCGGGGCTCGCGCCCTTCACTTTTGGTCAAATGAGAACGTTCTTGGTGCTTTTTCTGATCCTCCTGCCGCTGTCCGTGGCCGGGCGGGCTCAGGACGAAACGGAAAAGTACACGCTCGGTGCCGGCGACACGCTCCGTATAGATGTGCCCGGCTTGTTTGGAGCTCCGCAAGACAAACCTGTCCGAAGGGACGGAACGATTGAACTTTCAATTGCCGGAGGACGCCTTTTGGTCGCGGGCTCGACCGCCGAAGAAGTAGCCGCGAAAATTAAGGCCCTAGCGGCAAGTTTTGGTGATTACCGAGCATCCGTCTTTGTACTTCGCTATGCTAGTCATCCTGTGGCGGCAACCGGGAACGTACGCGAACCCGGAATCAAGTATTTGACGCGGGACGCGGTGCCGGTTTACGTATTTAGAGCGGTTTCGATACCGGATCAGGCTGCCGAGGGCGTTGAGATCCAGCGTGCCGACGGCTCAAGCATCGCTTGCCGCTTTGATGAGTGCGAGAGGCAGAAGATAGTGATCCGCTCCGGTGACGCGGTAAGATTTACGGCAAACGCTGGCGTTGCAAGGTCAGATAGACGCTAAACGAGTTTGACAAGATTCAATCAAGGGTTGATTTTTGTTATACTCAGTTTGCCTTTTAGCTATGAGGCATACCGGACGGTCGCTGGGGCTTCGGCTTCAGAGGAAAGTCCGAACACCAAAGGGCAGCGAGCCGGATAACGTCCGGGCACTCGTCTATGGCGAGTGACGACAAGTGCAACAGAGAATAGACCGGCCCGCAAGGGTAAAGGGTGAAACGGTGAGGTAAGAGCTCACCGGCATCGGTGGCAACACACGATGGCCAGGCAAACTCCTCGTGGTGCAAGACCAAATAGGGAAACGCGATCGGGCTGCCCGTCCGAGCGTTGGCATAAGCCGACAGCGTTTCCGGGTAGGTCGCTTGAGCCGTTCGGTAACGGACGGCCTAGATGAATGATCGTCTCCGTTGATCGATCTCTAACGAGAGCATTGACGGTACAAAATTCGGCTTACAGGTATGCCTCATAGCATTAAAAGGGCGGATCCGGTTTCGCACCGAGATCGCGGCCAGAACTAGGAGCAGCTCACACAAACTTATGGCAAATAGAAAGGGAGTCTTTATTGGGGCTTACGTTCCCAATGAACTGAAGGAGTCACTACGCCGTCGCGCCGCGGGCGAACATCGCACTCTTTCGCAGGAGATCACGCGAATTCTGATCGAAGCCGTTCACGGCAAAGGATTGCCCACGGGAAGCGTCGATCGCCGAACCGGAACCACGATTCCGCGTCGCAGAGCGACAGATCCACCGACCCGACGTCGTGCTGAAGATCTGCCGTATATTGACGGCGAGCATCGGAAATCTAAATAGCCAAGATCCTAATATGCTGGTGTCGAGTAGAATGCCCTGTTCTTACGGGGTAATTTCGCTCGACACTTTCGCTTTACACTTGCTGCTTTAGTAAGATTTAGCTAATGAATTCGAAGGCTATAACAGTTGCGATAGTGGTTGGGATCCTTGGTCTAGTGATCGGGTTCGTTACGGCGAACAGCATTAATCGAAGTGAGATGAATTCGCTCAGAATGCAGGCACAGACCGCACCGCCCGCGAATGGAACCCCTCAAAAGCCAGGTGACTTTACGCTTGACCCGGCGGAGCTAAAAGCTAAGATCGCCCAAGCAGATGCGGCACCGGATGATTTTGATTTTCAGAAGAGTCTCGGGGGGGCGCTTTATCGCTACGCGACGATGAAAAAGGATACGGCCCTCCTGGACGATGCTGCCCGGATCCTTGAACGTGCGAACAACCTTAAGCCGAAAGACTATGCGGTGATCGTCGATCTTGGAAATGCCTATTTCGACTCCGGCTTCTTCAAGAAGGATCCGGCCGTGATGAAAAAGGCGCGTGCAACTTATGAAAAGGCCATCACCGAGAAGCCCGATGATGCCGACGTGCATGCTGATTACGCGTTGACCTTCTTCTTGGACGAACCGCCGGACCTCGCTCGTGCGGTCACGGAATTCCAGAAGGCACTGAAAGCGAACCCAAAGCAGGAAAGGGCGTTGCAGTATCTTGCGCAAACCTACATCCGTCAAGGCGATTTTGACAAGGCAAAGAAGACCGCGGATGAGCTTCGCGGCATAAACGGCAATAACGAAGCTCTCCCGCTGCTCGATTCGCAGATCGAAAAGAAAGCCGCCCAGCCGATCCAATGAGAGAAGCCGCCTTTATCCTTTTCGTTCTTTTTCTGCTGTTCGGCCTGACGGCCCTAAGATATCGTAAGCAGATCGCGGGCATACTCGCTCTTGGCCGAACACTGAAGGAAATGAAAGGGAATTCGCAGGGCGGCCAACCAGGCGAGCAAAAAGGGGATCTAGCATCGCTCGAGCTTCGGTCATGCGCTGGTTGCGGAACCTGGATCGACGCATCCGGGGCGATCAAATTCGACCGAAATACGGTCTATTGTTCAAAAGAATGCGTTCAGCGTTCTATGGCCTCGGCTTAGTAGAACTGCCCAAGATACCAACCGATCAGACGTTCACCGAATAGAAGCGAAAAGATCGCCCCGATACCCAAGAAGATGCCGAACGGTATTTGAGTCTGCAGATCTTTGTCTTTGCTTTTTAGTAGAAGTCCGATTCCGGCGACCGCACCCGAGAACGCACCTAAGAAGATCGTTAGGAGAGTCGATCGCCAACCGAGCAGGGCGCCGATACCGAGCAGAAGTTTGACATCGCCAAGCCCCATAGCATCGACCTTTCTCAGAACCTTCCAAACGACACCGATAGCCCAGAGCGAACCGCCGCCGATAACAGCTCCAAAAAGAGCACCTGCCAAGCTGATCATCCACGGTGAAAGCCCTGCGAACTCGAGGCCGCTGATCGGAGTGACTTTGGTGTCGGGAAAATAGCTGTCTCCGAACGCAAGCGGATAACCGACGCGAACGACCAACGCGATCACAAAGAGCGGATACGTGATCACGTTAGGCAAGATCATATTGTCCGCGTCAATGAAGATAAGGGCGATCATCGTCGCGGTAAACGCGAGTGCGACCGGCAAGAATGCGGTGAGGCCCACCTGCCATAGTACGCAGACGAAAAGCAGTGCTGTCAGCAGCTCGATCGCCGGATACCGCCACGAGATCGGAGCCTTGCAGCTCGCGCATTTGCCGCCCAGGATGATCCAACCAAGGATCGGGACGTTGTAGTAAAAAGGGATCGAGTTACCGCATTTTGGACACGCTGACGCCGTCAAAAGCGACTTTTCCGCCGGTACGCGATAGATCACGACGTTCAGGAAACTGCCGATGCAGGCGCCTATGATAAAGACAAGGGTGTAGATCGCGAGGCCATTCGCATCGAGCGTGGCCGCAAAGAGTACGTGTGTCATTTAAGAAGAAATCGCCGTTAAAGCAAGAAATGCTCCGAGCCGGCAGCCCGGCATTACCGTTCTCAGTTTACTTCAATTTTATCGAGAATGGAGATTTATTCTAAAAATCCTTGCGACGCCTTCGCCTTGTGCCTTAGAATACAAGCGCTAGCAATCATCCTGACGCGAGGAATCTTTTACCTTGAAGCCCACGAATATCGCCGACCCTGAATACTTCCACAAAGTTGTTGACTGTCAATACGCTTGTCCGGCGCATACACCTGTGCCCCAATACATCCGTCTGATCGCGGAAGGTCGATACACCGAGGCCTATATGATCAATTGGGACTCGAATGTCTTTCCGGGCATCTTGGGCAGGACGTGCGATCGCCCGTGCGAACCGGCGTGCCGGCGCGGACGCATCGACGAAGAGCCGGTCGCGATCTGCCGTCTGAAACGCGTCGCTGCGGATAATCGCGACGAGGTCAAGCACTTGATGCCGCAGGCACCGTTTACGCCGAACGGCAAGAAGATCGCTTTGATCGGCGGCGGACCTGCCTCGTTGACAGTCGCTCGTGATCTTGCGCCGCTCGGCTACGAGGTCCACCTATTTGACGAACAGTTTAAGGGCGGCGGCTTTATGCTTTCGCAGATACCTTCGTTTCGACTGCCGGAAACCGTTCTCGACGAAGAGGTCAACTACATCCTCGACCTTGGCATTCACACGCATTTCAAGCACTACGTGTCTTCGCTAAAAGAGGTTCTCGATGCCGGATACGACGCGGTCTTTGTTGGAACCGGAGCACCGCACGGACGCGAGTTGAAGATCCCGGGACGCCAAGAAGGTGACGATAACATTCACATAGGCATTAACTGGCTGGCAAGCGTCGCTTTCGAGCACACGAAAAAGATCGGCAAAACTGTGATCGTCCTCGGCGGCGGCAACACTGCAATGGACTGCTGCCGAACGGCGCGTCGGCTCGGCGGCGAGGATGTGAAGGTGATCGTTCGTTCGCCGTTCGAGACGATGAAGGCGAGCCCGTGGGAAAAAGAGGACGCGATGCACGAGGACATCCCGATCATCGACAATCACGTTCCACAATCCTTTGTGATCGAACATACGGCAGACTGTGACGGCAGCTGCTCGGTCGAAAGAGAGACCCGCGGAAAGGGAACTGATCCCGGCATGCCGGATCCGAGCGCAGGCCGCGGCCAGACCGGCGATCTGCCTGCACCGATTGAAACTACGAAACCGGCGTGCAAACTTACCGGCGTGATGTTCGAAAAGGTCAAAGCCGTTTATGACGAAAATGGCAAGCGTTCGCTCGTTCCGACGGACGAAGCTGAGGTCTTTTATCCGGCGGACGACGTGCTCATCGCGATCGGACAAGAGAACGCCTTTCCGTGGATCGAACGCAATCTCGGTGTCGATTTCGACAAGTGGGAAATGCCGGTCGTGGATAGGACGACCTTCCAATCGACGAACCCGAAGGTCTTTTTCGGCGGCGATGCCGCTTTTGGGCCGGAGAACGTTATCACCGCCGTCGCACACGGCCACCAGGCCGCGATCTCAATGGACCTTTTTTGCAAGGGCGAGAACGTTCTCACAAATCGCCCGCCGCCGTTCGTCAATCTTCACTCAATGAAGATGGGCATCCACGAATGGGCATACGACAGCAAGATCGACGAATACGATCGCCTTGTCGTCCCTCAAGCTCCGAAGACGAAGACGCTCGCTAATCGCAAGCAGGAAGTCGAACTTGGTTTCGACCCGCTCGCAGGCTACGAAGAGGCCCAACGCTGTCTGAACTGCGACGTGCAAACGGTTTTCGAAGCTCCGAAGTGCATCGAGTGTGACGCCTGCGTGGACATTTGCCCAACAAGCTGTATTTCGTTCATTCCCGACGGTGACGAATCCGATCTCCGCAACCGAGCAAAGGTCCCGGCACTCAACCTCAAACAGGATATCTACGTCCAGGACGGCCTCAAGACCGGCCGCGTCATGGTCAAGGACGAAGACGTCTGCCTCCACTGCGGCCTTTGCGCCGAACGCTGCCCCACCGCCGCCTGGGACATGCAGGCCTTCTGGTACAACGTAACCAAAGCCGACTCGGTCAAGTACGGCGAAATGGTCCAGATCGAGAAGAAGGGTCGCGGATGAGAATTTACATCGACACGTCGATGGTTGGTGGAGGATTGACGAACGCGCTTAAAATCTTTTTGGCATTAACAACAACGCTCGTTGTCCTCTCGATCGGCGCCGCCCTTTTGATGCGATCCACAATGTACGACAGCAGCGGTCTGGGAACTCTTGGCGTAATCATTTTTATGATCGTTGCCTTGCCGACAATCGTTCTATGCCTGGTCACTTGCGGGCTATGCATATTTCAGAGGAACCGCCAAGAATCTAACAACCCTACCGTCCTTAGGTGTGTTCCCAAGACACATGAGATGGCTGATCGCCGCGATGAATATGACGCTTGACGGGTTTTGCGACCACGACAAGATGAGCGCGGATGACGAGATCCATGACCACTACAAGGAGCTGCTGCGTGGTACGGATGCGATCATCTACGGGCGGAAGACGTTTGAGCTGATGGAGTTTTGGCCGACGCTGCTTGCGAATCCTTCGGGCAACAAGGCGATGGATGAGTTCGCGGTGGCGATGGACGAAGTCCACAAGATCGTCTATTCCCGCACACTTGAGAAAGTCGAGTGGAAGACCGCGGAACTAAAACGCGAACTTATCAAAGACGAGATCATCGAACTAAAACAACGACCGGGCAAGCCCATCTTCGTCGGCAGCCCGAGCCTGATCGTCCAGCTCGCAAACCTCGGACTTGTCGATGAATATCAACTCGGCATTCAACCCACAATAGTCGGCAGCGGCCTGCCGTTGTTCAAGAACATCAACGAACGGATCAACCTCAAGCTCCTAAGAACAAAAACGTTCGGCTGCGGTGCCGTGATTCATTACTATGAGCCGACGACGAATATTTGAAAAACGACTCAAGCAGACACGGTACGATCCCGTTTGTCCTCTGTCGTTTAGCGAATAGATTTGTGCCTTATTGTCTAAGTTCCTTGAGCGCTAGCTGGTATTCGACAAAATCTCTATTACCGTAGTTCCTCACCCAGATAAAGTGTTCCATGGCTTTTGCTTTATCGTTTTCGGCGAGTAGCACCTCGCCGATGTAGGCGTGAGCCTCGGTAAGTTTGTCGTTATCGTTGGCCATGGCCAACAATTCGTCGGCCGTCAGTTTCCCGGCAAAGAACTTTAACACTTCCGTGCTCCAGGCGTCCGGTTTGAGCAGCTTAAGCCAGTCTTTTACAAACGCATCCGCAGTGTCAGCGTCTCCGCTCTTTCGGAGTGCAAGATAACCGATCATGATGCCGTATGGCGCAGCCTCACCCTTGATCCCGCTTCGTCTCAAGTAGGCAACGGTGTCTCGGACGGCGTTCTGCTGATCATTCATAAAGAAGTACGCTAACGCCCGCGACCGATATATCTCATCATTAATATCCGGATCGAGCTCAAGGGCTTTCGTGTCATCCGCGATCGCCCGATCGAATTCGTTGACCTCGGCGAACGCGATGCCACGATTACAATACGCTGCCGCATACTTCGGATCGAGACGAATAGCGGTCGTATAGTCTGCTATCGCAAGATCGAGCGAACGCTGTTGGTGATAGATCCAGCCGCGGCCATTAAACGCGGTTGCGAAGTCGGGTTTAAGCTGAATGGCCTTGTTATAGTCGGCAAAGGCAAGATCCAGAAGGTGCTTGTTGTCGTAGGCATTTGCGCGGCCGGCGTAAGCTTCTGCATATTGAGGATTCAATTCGATCGCCTTGTTATAGTCCATGAGAGCAAGATCTGAGCATCCTTGCGAACAACGCAGCATCCCGCGATTGTAATAAGCAATGTAGGCTTGGGGTACGTCACCATACAATTGGATCGCTCTGTCAAGGTCGGCAAGTGCAAGCTCATTCTTACCCATTCTGCGATACACAAAGCCTCGGTCGTTATGAGCGTTAGCATTTTGGGGAGCTAGCTGGATGATCTTGTTCAGATCCAAAAGTGCGAGGTCGAGCTTATTCTGGCGAGCATAGATCGAGGCGCGGCCGCCGTACGCTTGAATGAGGTCGGGTTTTAGCTCGATCGCTTTCGTAAAATCGGCAACCGCAAGGTCGAACATCCCCTTACGGAGGTAGGCGTATCCGCGATTCACATAAGCTTCTGGGACTGCTGCGTTAATCTCTATACCCCTTGTGAGGTTCGTTATTCTGCAGTCATAGTCGTTGGCCTCGCATGCGCGAGCTGCATTAAAGGCAATTTGCTCAGGCGACTGACCCTGACTCGCGCTCACGCACACGAGCGACAACATGGCAACGATCAACGATCGTGATGAAAGGAATCTTTTCATAAAATTGTTCCAGCGAGAGAATAACCCTATACAAGGTCGATTTTTCGCTAATAATATACCGAGAAGACATGTCTGTAAAGAAATACCGCATTGTACGGGGCCAATTAAAGCGAACCGATCGAACGGCTTCTCGATTTTCCACGATCGCTCTTCACGCAAAGGTGGTTCCACATTGACCTTTCGTGTACGCTACGGGGTCTGCATTTTCGTCGCTTTCCGTATGCTATGCGGTTGAGGGGATGAAACCGTTCGGTTGCGCTTGACATCCGCAACTGATTGGTTGCATACTGCTGTCCGACGGTATGAAACGAGACGTTTTTCAGGCCATTGCAGACCCGACACGGAGGGCGATCATTGCGTTGATCGCGCTTCAGGCGATGACGCCGAATGCTATTGCGGCGCATTTTGACACTTCGCGGCAGGCGGTGTCTAAGCATCTGCGGATACTGACCGAATGTGAACTTATAACGCAAGACAGTCGTGGCCGCGAGATCTATTACCTGTTGGAGATCGACAAGATGAAAGAGATAGACGAATGGCTTGAGCAGTACAGAAAGATCTGGGAGACACGATACGAGCAGCTCGATGTGTTGCTTACAGAGTTAAAACAACAAGAGAAACAGGAGCGAAATATATGAAACCGGCCGAAGCAACCTTGCCGTCAGATACCGAGGTTCTTGTCAAACGGAGCTTTGATGCTCCCGCCAAATTGGTCTGGCGGGCCTATATGGAAGCCGACCTGATGCGTCGCTGGTGCGGCGGCTATCCTGGCTGGTCTATGCCTGTTTGCGAGATGGATATGCGGGTCGGCGGCAAGTATGAATGGCGTTGGCGCAATGACGAGGATGGAATGGAGTTCGGATTTACGGGCGAGGTCATGGAAGTCGTTACGCACGAAAGAGTCGTGCATACGCAGATCTTTGATCCGGGCAACATGGGCGTTTCGATGGGCGGCGAACTCTCGATCATCACCGTGACGTTTGACGAGGCCGACGGTATTACGAACGTGGCGACCACGATCAAATTCGCCTCGAAAACCGACCGCGACCAAGCTCTATCAACTGGCATGACAGACGGCATGGAAGTGAACTACAAGCATCTGGATAAGGTTCTCGCCGAGCTGAAACAAGAAGAAAGAAAAATGTGATCCGGTTCCCTCTGCGATCTCTGCGATCTCTGCTCCTTTGCGGGAAATTCCCCTGCCAAGACGCAAAACCGCAGAGGGCAATCGAGAAAATATAGTGAGGAGTAAAATGGATTTTATTGTCAATAAAGAGGCGAAAACAGTCTCGATAACGAAAGAGTTCGCGGCTGGTATCAATCTGGTGTGGGACGCATATACGAAGGCCGAACTGCTTGACCAGTGGTGGGCGCCGAAGCCTTTCGCGTCGCGGACAAAGGTACTCAATTTCGAAGTCGGCGGTCGAAGATTCTATGCGATGGTCGGCCCCGACGGAGCCGAGCGTTGGGCGGTTCAGAAATATACATCGATCACGCCGAAAACTAATTTCAAGTTCTTTAATGCCTTTGCCGACGCCGATGAAAATCTTCAGCTGCCCGGCTCAGATTGGGACTTCAATTTTACCGATCAGGGCGGTACGACCACGGTCAGCGTCTCGATCTACAACGAATCGCTCGAACGCATGGAGCGTATCCTCGAAAGCGGATTTACCGAAGGCGTAAAGGTGCAGTTGCAGAATTTGGAAGAACTGCTGGCGAAATTATCACAACGGCCGTAGTTAGAAATTTGACAGCGATCAAAAACTGCTGACGTTCTCGAGGCAGTCTCGTTCACGAGGCTTCCCGAAGGGAACTTAGCCACGTCGTTTACGGCGTGGCAGAGGCGGCGATAGATCTTACAGCCCGTTTCAACGGGCTTAAAATCGGCCGGCTTAAGCCAATGGTGATAAGGACGTTAAAACGCCCTTCGATCAAACCTGACAACCTTGACCACGCCGTGAACGGCGTGGCTAATTGCCGCGAAACGCGGATGAGAAGCATTGTATGAACGTAAAAGGCGAAATCCAAAACTACATTGCGAGCCTGCCCGAGCCAAAACGCGGCGAGATGCAGGAGCTGCACGACACGATCTTGCGCATCAAGCCAAAATGCAAATTGTGGTTTCTGGACGGCAGGAACGACGCTGGCAAGGTCGTCTCGAACCCGAATATCGGGTACGGCTCGCGAGACCACAAGTACGCCGATGGAACGACCAGCGAGTTTTATCAGATCGGCCTGAGCGGAAATAAAACCGGCATTTCCGTCTATATCCTCGGTATCGAAGACAAGAAATACCTCGCCGACACCTACGGCAAAACCTTAGGCAAAGCCACCGTCACCGGCTATTGCATCAGATTCAGGAAACTAGATGACATAAATCTTGAGGTCCTCGAAGCGGCAATACTATTAGGGTTTGAGAACAGCCATGAAAAATAGAGATGATGCTTGAGTATGTGCAAGCCTAAATCCAAAGAGGATCAGAATTATGAGAAAGGTTGCGGTGTCGACATCAATAGCGCTTTTGCTCGCAATGTTAAGCGTTTCAGCCGCCGGTCAGACAAACCGTGCGTATAGTAAAACAGAGGCCGAGGCTCGGAAGGTTGTTAGCAAGGTACTAAAAGCCTCGCCGATCATAGACGGTCACAACGATCTTTTTGCTTGGTATTTCGGGTGCGATTACAAGAAGCTGCCGAAGTGTCCGCAAGGTGTTGAAGACTATCCGATCGATCGTGTCACCAAGGGCCAGACCGATATACCGCGCTGGCGAAAGGGCGGTGTCGGCGGCGTATTGTTAAATGTGTTTGGTTCGGACGTCTTCGACGCATCGAGGGAATCTGCTTTCGCCTATCTGCTCGAAAAGTCCTATCCGAACGATCTACAAGTGGTCACGACAACCGCTGGCATGCGGCGGGCGATGCGGTCGGGAAAGATCGCTCTGCTACTCTCGATGGAGGATTCGGAGAAGCTAAAGGGCGACATTTCTAAGCTCGACCTTCTGTACAACCTCGGCCTGAGATGCATGACGTTCACTTATATGACAGGGCCGTTTGGCGACGGGAGCGATGACGAACCACGCAACAATGGGCTTTCCGAAAACGGCAAACAGCTAGTCAAGCGAATGAACGATCTCGGAATCCTGATCGACATGAGCCATATCTCGCCCAAAACGATGAGCGATATACTCGACCTGACAAAAGCACCGGTTATTTTTTCACATAGCAATGCGCGTGGCTTAGCGAATGTAAACCGAAACGTGCCGGACGATGTATTGCTTCGGCTCAAAGCGAACGGCGGAATGATAATGCTCGATATGGTGGCGGATCATGTCACGAACCAGTTTGGAAAATGGATGAAAGAGGGTGACGAAATCTATTTCGCCACCAAGAAAAAATCGCCCGACGACAAGGCATTCCTCAAACATGTCATGGCGGAGTGGGAATCAAAAAATCCGATGCCGCGAGTGTCAGTTGCCGATGTCGCGGATCATTTCGACTACGTAAAAAAATTGATAGGCGTTGAGCACATCGGTATCGGCGGCGACTATGACGGCATGGATTTTCCGATTCCCGGCTTGGAAGATGTTTCGACATTTCCAAACCTGTTGACCGAACTCGCACGCCGTGGCTGGAGCGAAATGGAATTAAGAAAGATCACAAGCGAGAATTTTCTGAGAGTCTTTGACGGTGTGGAACGAACGGCTAGAAAAGGAAATAAAAATAAAGGTTTGTGACCGAGGTGGTACGTGAACCTCATATGAACATTCAAGAACAGATCAAAAACTACATCGCCAGCCTGCCAGAACCAAAACGTGCTGACGTTGAGGCTCTGCACCGTATGATCCTGCACCTAAAGCCGGAATGTAAATTATGGTTCCTGGACGGCAAGAACGACGCGGGCAAGGTCGTTTCTAACCCGAATATCGGTTACGGCTCGCGAGACCACAAATACGCCGACGGAACGACCAGCGAGTTTTATCAGATCGGCCTGAGCGGCAATAAAACCGGCATATCTGTCTATATCCTCGGTATCGAAGACAAGACGTACCTCGCCGACACCTACGGCAAAACCATTGGCAAAGCCACCGTCACCGGCTATTGCATCAGGTTCAAGAAGCTGGCTGACATAAACATTGATGTCCTCGAAGCCGCAATACGATTTGGGTTCGAAAGGAGACTGGAGAATGAATAACGCAAATAGAGTTATCGTTTCGACATCCTTCTTGATGTTGCTACTGGGCTCGGCTCTTCACTGCGTTGCTCAGAACACGAAGGGTGAGAAAGAATTTCGCGCCTTTCTTGCCGAATACGAAAAGGCCGTTTCGGGTCGCAACATCGATTTTGTCGAGCGGGCGACGCCTGAGGATTATGTTCGCACCGGCGCTGACGGTAAGCTGACCGATCGTTCGCGCCTGTTGAAATATCTCCGGCAGCAGAGGGACAAACCGACGTTTAGGTATGTTTCCCTGCAGCATCTCAACATGAAAGTTCGTGTGGTCGGGAGTATGGCCCTTGTCACAAACGATTGGATCGCCGTGACGTTGTCCATAGAAGAGACGAGCCCTGAGCCATCCACGGACAAAGGTCGTTATACCGGAGTTTTTGAAAAGCGTAAGGGCCGTTGGATGGTGTTGGCGGAACATGATTCAGAACAGATACATGACGATGAATGGATCGTGTCGTCGGTGAGGAAAGCCGGCAGGGAATACAACGACCTAATGAAACGCCTGAAGAGCGGACGCCCTTATGCCGAGTTAGAATCGTCTGGCGATCTCGAAGTATTGAGGCGAACCCTTGCCGATGAATACACCTACACGAGCGATGACGGTGAACTCTTTAGTAAAGCCCAGGACCTCGTCGGCTACAAAACCAATCAGATCAAGATCGACTCGGCCGTTTTCTTAGAACAGAATGTTCGATCAATCGACAACAACGCGGCGATCGAGACCGGCAAGATCAGATATATAGGTACGAACGCGGGCAACGCATTCGACATTACTAAGCGTTACACAACCACGTGGGCCTTTTATGACGGGCGTTGGCAGATCACTGCTGACCATACATCAGCAGTCAAGCAGTAACGGAAAGACAATGAGAAAAATAATTGCATGTGAATTTATGACGCTTGACGGTGTCATACAGAACGAGGATGAAGGCGACGGGTTTAAGCATGGCGGGTGGTTTTTTGGCTATGCGGATGAGGCGACGGGGGCGGTGGTTCAGGAGCGTTTGGCAAAGCCGGTCGATCTGTTGCTGGGGCGCAAGACCTTTGCCGCTTGGGAGACGTATTGGCCGACGCATTCTAACTTTTGGCCGAACTGTATGACCGCAACGAAGTATGTCGCCTCGAACACACGCGATTCGAGCGATTGGCAGCCGACCGTCTTTTTGAGCGGCGACCTTGCGGAAAAGGTCCGCGAACTAAAACAGACCGAGGGTCCCGATCTGCACGTAATGGGAAGCGCCGATATGCTCCAGACGCTGTTCAAGAACGATCTCGTCGATGGCCTTGATCTGATGATATTCCCTATCACACTCGGCCCCGGCAAACGCCTCTTCGCCGACGGCACGATTCCGGCGTCATTCAGGGTCACCAACAGCCAGGTCAGCCCGAACGGCGTCATCATCGCGTCCTACGAACGCGACGGCGACGTAAAATCCGGCGGCAGCCCGCAGATAGAAGAGGATGAGTAAGAGCCGTCAGAACCGGGAGCGATAGCGACTGGGTTCTTTAACGATGATCAATAAACAACTTGGAGACACGGAGATGCTAAACAATAGGATCTTTTCTAACTCGAAAAATGCCGATACCAGAAAAACCCAGTCGCTATCGCTCCTGGTTCTGACGGTATCGATGCTCCTGACACTGCTTGCGTCGGGCGTTGTATCCGCACAGCAAAAACCAACGACCAGTTATGCGCCTGTTAACGGGCTGAAGATGTATTACGAGGTCCATGGAACAGGGGAACCGGTGGTATTGCTGCACGGGGCATTTATGACGGTCTCGGACGACAACTGGAGTGTGTTGATCAACGAGCTTGCCAAGACGCGCAAGGTGATCGCGGTCGAGATGCAGGGACATGGGCGGACGGGCGACATCAATCGCGATATTACTTATGAAAATCTCTCGGACGATGTGGCTGCGTTGCTCGATTATCTCAAGATCGAACGCGCGGATGTTGTCGGATACAGCTTGGGCGGCGGTGTTGCGATGCAAACGGCGATCCGGCATCCGGAAAGGGTTCGGAAGGTTGTCGTAATGTCAGCAGTGATCCGCCGCGACGGCTGGGTCAAGGAGGCGAACGATTTTTGGCCGTCGTTCACATGGGAACTTTTCAAAGGCACTCCGATGGAAGCCGAATATAAACGCCTGAGCCCGACGCCCGACAAATTCCCCGATTTTGTAAATCACATAAAAGCGACGGCGATGCGGCCATATGATTTCGGTGCCGAGAAATTCAAGGCCACAAAGGCGCCGATCTTCTTCATCTTCGGCGATGCCGACGGCGTGCGGATCGAGCACATCGCGGAAATGTACAGCCTCAAGGGCGGCGGCCACATCCACGGCGATATGATGCCGCGCGTCGAATCGCGCCTCGCCATCATTCCGAACACAACTCACGTTACACTGATGAACCGCCTTGCCATCGTCATCCCGATGATAAACGATTTTCTCGATGCAAAGCCGCAGAATCCGTAAAGTTTGAATTGAGCATCGAAATATTTGCCGGCGAAAGGCTGAAGAAGAGCGACCGCAGACCGTCGTATATCGCCGGACCAAGCAACCAGTCTACTAAGTGAATTCATCATAGACGTAGTAGCGCCAACCGTATGTTCAGACTCCTTGCATTGCTTCCCCTTGTGTTCATGCTTTTGGCGATGCAGCTCGTCGGGCAGTCGCTGCTTGTAAACGGCAGGATACCGGACGATCTCCTTATTGTCCTTACGCGTGACGGCGGCGGCGGAAGTACGCTGCACACGGAAATGTCGATAGACGCGAAAGGCGACTTCACATTCCTATCACGAGGCAACAATGGCCTTCCAGATGTTCGGTTTTCTCGACTATTTCGACTTCCGGAACAAAAGGAGAGGCCCGTCGAGTACCTTACACCTAAACTGTCAAGAGAAAAGCTCAAACGATTGATTGCTGAATTCGACAAGGTCGAATTTCTTCGATTCGGGGATGATTTTCCAAAGGAAGATGGCCCTGTGACCGAGGTCACTCACCAGTCGTCCGAGAGCATATCGGTTCGGGCGAACGGGCAAACGAAGCGTGTCCCATACTACCTCGGCACTTCTGCAAAACGCACGAAGATCCTTAGAGATCTCGCCGAAAAGATCCGCGGCGCCGGCATATGGAACTTTGAAGGCGGAAAGATACCCAAGAACTTTAGGCTTCGGTATCAAGTAACGGACGGAAAAGCCATTGACCTTGATCTAACGATCAGTGCTGACGGAGATATCATTCAGACGCTCTTTAAGTTCGACCCCAAGATAGGGCTATCCAGAAGCGTCAACAGAAAGTCCGTTGGCCATCTATCACGCCGACAAATCAATCAACTCATAACTTCGCTCGAGGCCGCAACATTCTCAGCTTTCACATTCTCTGAATTGGAAAAGAACGACGGCTGCACCGACTCGCCGGGTATGATCGAGAAGCGAACGCATATAAGCGTGCGAATAAACCGCGTCGAGCAGATGTACGCCTCGTTGTACGACAGCTGCAATGTTCTACCCGACACAAGAGCGGCACAATTCGAAAAAGCTGGCCTAGCTATAAAGAACCTTTTGCGAAAGGCAAGAGTTCTTAGGTAGAGCGATCAAATCGAGACGGTCGTGAGCTTTCCAACCATGCTAGGAGCATTTTGCGGTATTTTCTTCGCGGCGATGAGCCTCAAGCGAAGGCGGACAGCATTGGGTGTCGGGACCTTGGCGTTAGTCTTCAACGTTCTTCTAATAGTTGGCCCGATCTTGCTTTTTTGGCTCTAACGCCTGCTAATTCTGCCGAGCTGACTATATTTTTATCAGTTCACCGGTGCCTGCGATAACGAGGAGGATGAGCTTTATCGCTTCGAAGGCGATGAAGATGAGGTGAAGGCGACCCCGCGGCGGGTTTTCGCCCGCAATGACCGCGTCTGCTCGGCGAACCAGCTTCGGGAGCAGCCAGATCGTCTGCACGACCAGCATCACGATCACAATAGAGAGCATACCGATCGGCCAGTCGAATGAACGTCGTGTCAACGCAGCAGTTGCGACAACAATGATGGCAAAGGCGATCTCGATACGATTGAGCGCGGTGAAAACGCGTTTGCCGATGCCCAAGCCAAGCGCCGGGGTTATTCCCGGAGCGCGAAACTTGAGCGGCGCTTCGACAAACGAGATTGCTAAGATCATTCCCGCCCAAAAGAAAGAAATTGCTGCAACCATATCTTGTTGAGAGCGTCGCACAAATGCGACGCGTTGATCGCTTCTACAAAGAATCTCAACTTCCAAATTACCGTATCAGCTCGGCGCGGTGCAAAATAGGTTTATCGGTCGCAAGATGCTGATCCTGCCGATCAATCTTCTTGGCCGTTGGACTAATGACAAGATCGAACAATCCCCGTCGGGTCAACCCGATACTCGCGACGGCGAGCAACGAACTCAGAGAGAACCTGACTTCGCACGGTAACCACCGTCATTATTTCCCGAACGAAGAGCTTTTTGCCGTCGGGGAAGAAGCTGAATATCTGCCGATCATCTTAAGCGGCCGCGTGAAGATGGTGCAGTTTCCGGAACCGGGAAAGGAAGTGATAATCGGGATCTTCGGTGCGGGCGAGATGTTCGCGGTTCCTCCGGTCGTCGATGGTGATGTTTATCCTGCGTCGGCATACGCTCTCGAAGAGTCCGAGATCTTACTGCTCCACCGTAACGATGTCTTCAAGCTTCTCGAGAAGTCGCCAGAATTCACGCTGACGCTGTTGCGTTGGATGTCGTCGATGCTCCGGCAAAAGACCGCACTGATCAGGACCCTCGCGGGTGGTTCTGCCGAGCAAAGAATTGCCGGCGTACTCATCCGCTTGTTTACTGCATCAAGCGACGAACCGCCGCATAAGGTAAAACTTCGGCGCGAAGATATCGCCAGAATGGCCGGGCTGACCACGGAAACAGCCATTAGGACGATCCGGCATCTTGCCGCAATTGGCGATATTAGGATCGTACGCGGCAAGATCCTGATCGACTCCATCGATGGATTGTCGTCTCACCTCGAAGGCTGACATTTTTGTAAGGTTTCGAATCAACTTTGCTTGCCGTAAGCGTTTGAGAAATAAGCACTTCCTCAGTGGTATATCGGACAAATTTATGACTTTTGTCATATTTTGTACTTAGCCCGGAGTGATATATAACTAAGGTGTAGAATCTGGTGTTTGGAAGCTGTTAGTCCCGAGGCAATCCGACGAGTTCGGATCGGTCTTTTACAAGGTTTGTCCTGCCAATCCGCAGGAGGGAGAGCGAAATGGAGGCACGGCCAACTCCGCAGAAGCTTAGTTATAAAAACCCGACCATTATTGGTCTGGTCTCGTCCATCGTCCTTACCGCCCTAGTCATTATCGGCTCGCGAAATCTTGAGAATTTCGATTCGGCTCTCTTTGGATATACGATCGCAAGTGTCGTTGCCTTTGGCGCGATCGCGTTTCGGTACGCAGTGTGGCTTCAAAGGCCCGCAACCAGGATCTATTTCAAACGCGGGCTCCAGCTTTTCTTCAATCGCAAAAAATTCGGTAAGAGTGCAAAGAGTGCGGTTGGGAGCATCGCAACTAACCTTGTCGAGCAACGCTTTATATTTAAGCGTGCACGTCAACGCTGGATAATGCACTTTTTTATCATGTGGGGCTGTATCCTTGCTGCGGCGATAACCTTCCCGCTCGTATTTGGCTGGGTGCATTTCACCCTCGAAGGCGATATGGGCTATCGGGCCCACTTATTTGGATTTCCGCTGATAGTGATGAACGGCCGAAGTCTGATCGCATGGATCACTTTCCACGGGCTAGACATCTCCGCCGTGATGGTAATGATCGGCTGCGCGATCGCGATCCATCGACGTCTGAATGACCGCGGTGCGATAGCCCTTCAGCAATTCCTGTTGGATTTCGTTCCGCATCTGCTTCTTATTGCGATCTCGGTCTCAGGGCTGATGCTGACGGCCTCGAGTCTCTGGTTCCAGGGCTATATGTATTCCTTCATATCTCTGTCTCACCAGGCTCTCGTTGTAATGACGCTCTTTTTCCTTCCGTTCGGAAAGCTGTTTCATATCGTCCAGAGGCCGGCATCGGTCGGTGTGGAACTTTATCAGAATCGCTCGGCGGAAATGGAGCAGGCCGTATGCCCTCGCTGCAGATCGAGCTTTGTCGGTAAGATGTGGATGGACGATCTCAAAGTGCTTGTCAACGAACTTGGGTATGATTATCGCTTGAAGAATGGCCACACCCTGCAGGATTACTGCCCGCGGTGCAAGCGTGTGATGCGCGGGCTCGCATATGCAAAGGCCCCTGATAAGGCTGAACCTGTCTTTTTTGGCTCCAGAGTCGGAGGACCGAATGTCTAAAGTTGAGAATCTTGGTGAGATAGTCGATAAATACGGCCCGCACCTCTACGACGCGCCGATCGATGGTTGGCTTGCTGACCGAAAGATCGATCGGGCGGTGCCGACACATTGCCCATACTGCGGCGTCCAGTGTGGCATGAATCTATTGGTGTCCAATGAGGAGGTCATCGGCTTTGAACCAAGATATGACTTTCCGGTCAATGAGGGCAAGCTTTGCCCAAAGGGTGTAACGGCCTATCTTCAGATACATCATCCTGACCGCCTGCTTTACCCGCTCGTCAAGAAGAATGGTGTCTTCGAGCGTGCGACTTGGGATGATGCTCTCGATCTCGTTGTTTCGCGTATAAAGGAGATCCAGGCAAAACACGGCAAGAATGCGGTCGGTGTGTATTCCGGTTCTTCCTTGACTACCGAAAAAACGTATGTGATGGGCAAGTTCGCACGACTCGGACTCGGCACGCGCTATGTCGATTACAACGGTCGTCTGTGCATGGTCAGCGCCGCCGCCGGAAACAATAAAGCATTCGGCGTTGACCGCGTTGCAAACTCATGGGACGACATTCCGCTCGCCGAGGTCTTGATGATAGCGGGCTCGAACTGCGCAGAGACCTTCCCGATACTCAACAAATATCTTTGGCAGCAACGCGACAATGGAGGCAGCTGGATCGTGATCGACCCGCGAGCGACCGCAACTGCGCGCCAAGGCGACATACATTTGCAGCTCAAGCCGGGGACCGATGTCGCTGTGGCGAACGGCCTCTTGAACGTCATTATTCGCGAAGGCCTTATCGATGAGGAATTCATCTCAAAGCACACCAATGACTGGGATGCTGTGAAGGCTGTCATCGACCAATATCCACCTTCTAGGGCTGGTGAACTCTCTGGTATCGATCCCGCCAAAATTGAAAAGGCCGCTCTCCTTTATGGCCAAGCTCGAACGGGAATGATCCTCCACGCCCGCGGTATCGAGCATCATTCGAACGGCGTTGATAACGTATTGAGCTACATAAACATTGTCCTTGCAACAGGCAAGATAGGCGAGCCCGGTCGAGGCTACGGAACAATTACTGGCCAGGGAAATGGCCAAGGCGGTCGCGAACATGGACAAAAGGCGGACCAGCTGCCGGGTCAGCGTTCGATGACAAACCCGGAAGACCGCAAACATATGTGCGAATTCTGGGGATTGCCAGAGGACGAACTGCCGGAGGCCGGCGTCTCGGTCGTTGAGATGTACGAAAAGATGCGGGAAGGCGAGATCAAAGCCCTTCTTTCCACTTGTAATAACGGTATGGTCTCGCTGCCCGACGTTAATGCGATCCAACGATCACTCGAGGGGCTGGAATTTTACGTCAATATAGACTTCTTTATGTCGGAGTCATCCAGGTTCGCGGATGTCGTCCTGCCAACAACGACGTGGGCGGAAGATGAAGGCGTTACAGCAAGCGCGGAAGCACGGGTCGTGAAGATCAATAAAGCGATAGACCCGATCGGTGAAACAAGGCCCGACTGGTGGATAGCCAAAGAGATAGCGCGCCGGATGGGACGTGAAAAGTATTTTCAGTTTGATTCACCGCGGGAGATATTCAACGAACTTCGTGAAGCCTCCAAAGGCGGTAAGGCTGACTACTATGGCATCACATACGAAAAGATCGACGCACAGAACGGTGTGATGTGGCCTTGTCCCACAGAAGAAAGTAAAGGTACACCGCGAATGTTCGAGGACAAGAAATTCTATCACCCGGACGGAAGGGCGAAGTTTTTTGCGATCGAATACAAGGGTCCGGCCGAAGTACCTGATGACGAGTACCCGCTTTCTCTTACGACCGGACGTGTCGTCTATCAGTATCTGTCCGGGAATCAAACAAGGCGCATCGGATTCCTCGTTCAGCAGTGTCCGGAACCGTATGTAGAGATCCACCCGGAGACCGCCGCGAAGATGGGCATTGTGGACGGCGAGAACGTAAAAGTTATTTCTAGGCGTGGTGAAGGGATCTTTCCGGCTCTCGTCGTGAAGACGATCCGAAAGGATACGATCTTTATTCCCTACCATTGGGGAGATGCAAAGGCCGCGAATCTTTTGACCAACGCAAAGCTTGATCCGGTGTCAAAGATACCGGAATTCAAGGCGTGTGCCGCCAAGATCGAAAAGATCGCGTCGCGTGAGCTTCCTATACTGGGACAAGCCCGTAAGGGATCGAGTTTAAGCGAAGCACAAAGGGGGAAATAAATGCAGGAAACGATGTTTGTCGATCCGCAGCGGTGTATCGGCTGCCGATCTTGTGTGGCTGCCTGCCGAGAATGCTCGACCCACAAAGGCTACTCGATGATCTTCGTTGATTTCTTCGATCGCGGAGAATCCACGGCAACGATGCCTACGATCTGCATGCATTGCGCCGAACCGACTTGTGCCCAAGTTTGTCCCGCCGACGCCATTAAGCAAAACGAAGACGGCGTTGTGATGACCGCGCTGAAGCCGCGTTGTCTCGACTGTCGCAATTGTGTCAATGCGTGCCCCTTTGGTGTGCCGAAATATAATTCTGCGATGCACCTGCAGATGAAATGCGATATGTGTTACGACCGTTCGTCGGAAGGCCTTAAACCTATGTGCGCAAGCGTATGTCCGACCGGTGCCCTTACATTCGGCAAGTATGAGGATGTTGTTCCGCTTCGCCGTACAAAACCGGTGAATATTCACTACTTCGGCAATCAAAAGGTCGAAACCAAGGTGTATTTGATGATGCCAACGAATCAGGGAGATGCGATCCGTATCGAAGGAGATACGGAGTTCGAAGAACACCTCTCGGCGAAAGCGGGCGATGAGGCATCGTGGTTAGAGAACGAGATGGGAGAAACGGATAACTCGAACGAGTTCCGATCCTAAGGAGAATGCAGATCTATGGCGGCTTCAGAAGCAACAACCTGTCCTACCTCTGACGAGCTGGATGTACGTCGGGCAACAGATTCACATCAGACAGAATTTCCTTATAACAGGGACGCCGAGTCTGAAGTTACTCGTCGAGAATTCTGCAACTTCCTTGTGTTGGCATCGGGAACATTCTTTGTCGGTACCGTTGGGTTTTCGGCAAAATCAGCGTTTGATGCGGCCAAAGAACGAGTTCTGGCACCAGCCGCCATCGAGGGGGCGGAGAATCTTAGACCCGGGTCGTCGCTAAATTTTTCGTATCCTCGCCCTGAAGACACTGCGATCCTGGTCCGTACCTCATCGGGAGATTTTAGGGCATACGGTCAAAAATGCACCCACCTGTCCTGCCCGGTCTATTATTCGAAAGAGCACAAGCGGCTAGAATGTCCCTGCCATGAGGGCGGTTTTAGCGAGGCAACCGGCGAGGTGCTCTATGGGCCGCCGCCAAGGCCGCTTGATAAGATCGACGTCGAACTACGCGACGGTAAGGTGGTTGCCTTCAATCGGGAGGTGCGTGGAAATGAAGTTTAGACCTGCTAAGTCAGTAGGCTTTAGTAGCCCGAATCGTCCGGTATCAAGGGGTAGGAGATCGGTCGCTCAAGCCCGGCTCGCCCTTTTGGTCATGATCAATATAGCTCAAATGTGGGTTTTGGCGGCCGCGGTTGAAGCCGGCCTCGCACATGAGGTTGGTCATCTTCTGCCGCTTTGTCTCGCTTCGGGAGTATGTTTCGTGATCTCTCTCACAATTTTCTTTTGGTGGAAGCCGGTAGGGATCACCAAGCGAAGCATCAATGAAACAGAAAGTTCGCGATTTTGAGATGGACGACGAAGGCCATTGGAAGGCCAAACTCTCCTGCGGTCACTATCAGCACGTTCGGCATGATCCACCGCTGCGTGTACGAGAATGGGTGCTAACAAGCGAAGGCCGCCTCAGCCGGGTCGGTCAGGAGCTTAATTGTATAAAGTGTGACAACAACCAACCCCGCGACTTCTGACCAAGAAGCAACGGCTTCCCGCCACGGCCGTTTTATGCGCGCCGCGGCCAACCTTTTTCCGGGATATTTTTCGATGGTGATGGCCACTGGGATAACCTCAGTGGCCGCAAACCTGATGGGTTACCCGGGCATTGCATGGGCTCTGCTTTACGTAAACATTGTTGCGTTCGCCGTGTTGGCAGTCCTTTTTATCACTCGAATCATATTCTTTTTCGATAGGATCGAAAAGGATCTTATTGATCATCTTCGCGGGCCGGGTTTTTTAACCGTCGTTGCGGGCTCCTGCGTTCTCGGCAGCCAACTCATCCTCGTTGCAGAAAGTTACGCTCCTGCAGTGTATTTTTGGGTGATCGGTTTTGTTTTGTGGATCATCATTACGTACGCCTTTTTTACCGCGATGACCATCCGGGAAGGGAAGCCGCCACTCGAGAAGGGAATAAGCGGAACTTGGTTGATCGCAACGGTCGCCACTCAATCGGTTTCCGTGCTGGGCACGCTGCTAGCCGCGCATTACCGAACTTACAGCCATGAGTTTCTGTTCTTCACACTCTGTATGTTCTTTATCGGCTGTATGCTCTACCTGATCCTGATCACGCTGATCTTTTATCGCTTCACCTTTCTTGAGATCACTCGCGAAAACCTAGGGCCTCCATATTGGATCAATATGGGTGCCGTCGCTATCACTACCCTTGCCGCCTCACGACTGATCCTGGCGGGCAATGAGTTCCATTTGATCGGAGAGTTGGTGCCGTTCCTTAAGGGATTTACGCTTTTCTTTTGGGCGGCAGGCAGCTGGTGGGTTCCGCTTCTCGTCATCCTTGGCCTCTGGAGACACGTATATAAGAAGCTTCCTATAAGGTACGACCCGCAGTATTGGAGTATGGTCTTCCCGCTGGGAATGTACACTGTCTGCACATTCCAGCTTTCAAAGGCCCTCGATTTTCCTTCACTGATGGTGATTCCGCAGATCTTCGTGTATGCCGCATTGATCGCGTGGAGCGCCGCATTTATCGGATTGATATACTCCCTTGTGCGAAATTTCACCTCGGAGCAAGGGTAGGGCAGGATTCATAGAGTAAATGAAAAACGGCGCCTTTCACTCCGTGGAGCAGAATGAAAGACGCCTAGGCTTCATTGGCAGAGGGGAGAATCTACGACCTAATGCTCGCAGCCGCAGCCGCAAGAATGAATTTGAGCATGGCCGTGGGAGTGCACGTGCGTTTGCTCGTGCGAGTGGGAGAATTCGTGGCCATGCTCGTGGACGCCGCAAGCCTGTTCTTGGAGAGCTCGGGCATCCGAAACCATACCGCTATCTTCCATTTCGATCGCTTTCGGGAAGAGAATATTGTTCTCGAGATGAATGTGTTGATGAAGGTCTTTCTCAAGTCCTTCAATTGCCGCGAAGACCGTCTTGTACTTAAAGCAGGCATCAGGCGGGATCTCGAGGTCGTTCGTTAGATCGCGGATCGCCTGAAGCATTTCCGCCGCCTTATCGTGATCGCTGACCATGACCGCTATCGGATTTCGTGTGGTGCCAAACGGTGCAGGCGGCCTCGGCATTCCGAAATTGAACGAACTCTCCATCAGCGAAATGTACGGGAAAAGCATTCGCTCCTCTCGCTGCATATGGACCTCTAATTCACTCTTGAGCTCAGAGAAGATCTGCTGAACCTCAAATAACTCTGGATGGTTCCCTCCGTGCACGGTGCAAACCCGGTTCAGGAGGGACGCTATGCGGTCGAGCTCGTCGCGGGTAAAATTATGATGGCAACGGACTATATGGTCCGATAGAGCGGAAAGCGACATATTAGCGAAATCAAGCTCGACTGCCTCGCCGTTCTGCGGCTTCACGACCTCGGCCGCTAAAAGATCGGACAACTCCGTGAGAGTGACCCCCTTTGTTTCGCAGGCCTCGGCGATCGGTTTTTTGCCGTGACAGCAATAGTCGATCCCTAATTTCTCAAAAACCCGTTTCGCCGGCGGATATGCCACGGCATAGTCTGCGACGGTTCGTGTAGCATCAATTTCCATTATGAGCTCCTATTCAGCTTGCGATACCTTGCTTGATAGATATATCGCCACGAAAATACTCCAAATACAGGGCCTGAATCCGTTCTTCACACGACCCAATGGTTGCAGTTTTCCAGATTAGCGAAGCTTCCAATATGATTTGAATCATAAAGATAAAAATATTTGCCGGAAAGTGTCATTTAGCGACTCAAAGACCTTTGTTTTTCCCAAATTAACCCCTAAAATCGATGTGGAACAATGAGCGGATGCGAATCCGTATCGGCATTCAAAACCGGCTTTTTAGAGAATCATAGGATGACAAAGATCAACGATTTCGTAATTCGTTTCGCGAACGTGAATGGGACGGGTTCGGCCTCGGCCAACGCGCTTTTTACACGCTCGGTCTTTCGAATGGGAGTGCCAGTAACGCCGAAGAATATTTTCCCTTCGAATATTCAAGGACTGCCCACTTGGTATGAGGTGCGCGTCTCAGAGAAGGGCAATCTTGGGCGTCGGGATGGCGTTGACCTGGCCGTTGCCGTCAACCCACAGTCGATGAAGAAAGACTATGCGGACGTCATGCCCGGAGGATACTTCGTTTATGACAGCTCGAAGCCTTTGCCTCCAGGATATGATCGGGAAGATATCGAACATATCGCAATCCCGTTGATGGAGCTTGCTAACGCCGAGTTTACAGAGGCCAGACAACGCCAACTGTTTAAGAACATTATCTATATTGGAGCTCTCGTCACCTTATTCAATATAGAGTTCCCGGTCATCGAACAACTCATCGGAGAGCAATTTCGCGGTAAGGAAAAACTGATCGCGCCAAATATCAAGGCATTGAAGATCGGTGAGCAATGGGTCCTCGACAATCTTAAGGCTGAGAGCTTTACATTGAGTGTTGAACGTCGTGATCTTCTTCAGGGGAAGATACTATACAACGGCAACTCAGCTTGCGCCCTTGGTGCGATCTACGGCGGAGCAACCGTGGCGGCTTGGTATCCGATCACACCTTCAACGTCGGTGGTCGATGCCTTTGCAAAATACGCGGGAAAATATCGTGTCGACCCTGACTCGGGGAAGAACAATTACGCGATCGTCCAGGCGGAAGATGAGCTTGCCGCTATCGGTATGGTCATGGGAGCTTCGTGGAACGGTGCTCGGTCTTTTACGGCGACAAGCGGCCCCGGAGTTTCTCTTATGAGTGAATTCTTGGGCCTCGGATATTTTGCGGAGATCCCGAGTGTACTGATAGACGTCCAGCGAACCGGGCCTTCAACAGGGATGCCAACCCGAACGCAGCAATCTGACCTGCTTTCGACGGCCTATGCATCGCACGGTGATACGAAGCATCCGCTCCTATTGCCGGCAACGCCGAAGGAGTGCTTTGAGATGACCTCAATGGCGTTCGACCTGACCGAGCGGCTGCAAACGCCTGTCATCGTCGTTACCGATCTCGACCTTGGGATGAATGATCACATAACCGACGAGCTGACGTGGGACGATTCGAAGGTCTTTGATCGCGGAAAGGTACTTTCCGCCGCTCAGCTTGATGCAATCCACGGCGATGCGAGCAACAACGGCGGATCGTCCGCAGATCAGACTGAAGACCAGATGACGGCCTTCAAGGGCCGATTCGGCCGCTACCTTGATGTTGATGGAGACGGCATCCCATTTCGAACGATTCCGGCGACGCATGTGACGCGTGGGGCTTTCACGACACGCGGCTCTTCAAGAGATGAGTATGCGATCTATACGGAAGATGGGGCCGCCTATAAGAGAAATGTCGATCGCCTTGCCCTTAAGTTCGATACAGCAAAGGAGCTCGTTCCGCAGCCTGAATTTATCGCCGCGGGGCAGCGCACTAGCAGCTCGGAGGTCAGCAGCAACTCCAAAGATGGGATCATTTACTTTGGCACATCAACATACGCCGCAATGGAATGCCTCGATATGTTCGACCGAGAAGGTATCCACATCGACGCGATGCGGCCGCGTGCTTTTCCGTTCGGGAAAGCATTTTCTGAATTTGTCGCGACCCACGATCGGATCTTTGTCGTCGAACAAAATCGTGATGCCCAGTTCCGCAGCCTTATGATGATCGAGTTAGGCACGGATCCGGCAAAGCTCATCTCGGTGCTCAACTATGACGGGACGCCGATAACGGCGGATAACATTTATGGACAAATAAAGTCCGCAATCGGGCATTAGCCTCGCCTCACCGCCTTTCCTATACGGTCTGACGCATTGTAGAGCGTCCTAAGCGGTACAAGATTGAACAGCTTATAGTCACCGACGGCAGCAAGGCCGCTCGATGCAATACAGCCGCATTGCGAACAATCGGGCGTCCCGCCAAATTGGCAAGGCGTAACCTTGTTCACGAGATCAGCCGTATAATTCAGCGTTGTCCTCGAAAAGATGCACTCACTCGGCGACTTTGGCGGTCGGCGATAGCCGTTTGCGACGAGGTCATTGAAAACAAGTTTAGGGAACCGCTCTCGCAAGGCGACCATACTGTCGATCAGGTGTGTGCGAGCTTCAGGCGAAAGTATCTCGGCATCGTCGGCTCCCACCTGCGGTGTAAAGATGCTGATCCAGATCTGCCGAACTTCCTCACGTGCCGACCAAAATGCAAGGAATTCCTCATAGTATCCGTCGCGTTCCGCAGTCTGAGAAGTTACCGTGCAGTGGACGGTGATCGAGTGTCCCGCGATATTGCGCAGGATCCGTTCGTATGTCGCCGGTTTGCGCCGTGCGTCGTGCTCAGGCTGAAGGCCGTCGATCGAGACGACTATGTAGAGATCATCGATCGAATTCCATTCCTGCGGGATCTCGCGTACAGCACTCGTGACTAATTGGACAGCGATCCCTTTCTCGCTCAATATCGGCAGCAGTGTATTGAGTTCGCGGAACCGCACCAACGGTTCACCGCCGACTATCGAAAGGTGCAACGGCTTGTGATGGTCAACGAGGGCCAGAACCTTTTTCACCAACTCATCGCTCTTGAAATCCGAGAGTTCGCGAAGGTTTCCCGCCCCATTCAAATGTTCCGGTTCGTAAGCGTAACAACCCGGACACCGAAGCGGACATTCGCGGGTGATCTCGATCGAGAGGTTAGGATAGCGGCCTGAGAGTATTTTTCCCCAAGCGCGGATGACATCAGATCTATTCAATAGGCCTCGCTGAAGGGCATCGCCTATGCAGACTGCGATGATATTATGCCCCTGAATTATCGGCCCACTGCCTGAGCCGTCCATGATCAAAACACTATAAAGCCGTCGTCCGGCCGGTGGCATCAGAAATCCCTTGTCGTCTCACAAATGGCTGAGGAAGGAATTAGTACTATTCATTCTACATTGCCGCAACAGCATTTGCGACATCCACTTTCAAGCTTCTGACTTCTCCGGCCAGGCAAACAGCCCGAACGCCGTTCGCGGACATAGACATTCGCGGTCTTTAGACGCCATTTGTGCGGGCTTGACTTTATTCCCAACGGGAGTATTCTTAGCGCATCTTCCCGCGATATAACTTGGCTAATGGGTGTCGGCTGGGAGCCAGTCGAGGCTGGCCATAAGTGTTTTTCCTTAAACTTTGAGGTGACCATTCATGAAACGTTCAAGTTTAGCGATCTTCCTGGCAGCGGCAGCTCTAGGACTATCAGCTTGCGGAGCACCGGCCGCGAATTCGACGGCCAATACCACTAACTCAAATGCCAATGCGGCCAAGCCGGCGGCAGCTGCGCCTACGGCAGATGCCTTAATGGCTCTCGATAAGCAATACGGAGATGCCTGGGCTAAGGGCGACTCCAAATTCTTCGAAGAGAATCTTTCTGACAAGTTCGTTGACTTTTCCAACGGGCATCGTTCGAATAAGGCGGAATCCGTAAAGATGATAGCTGGATACAAATGTGACGTTAAGTCGCAATCCAGTTCAGAGCCGCAGATGTCCCGGATCGACGACAACACTTATGTCCTTAGCTACAAGAGTACGGTCGATGGTACATGCGCCGGGCCCGACGGCAAGAGCGAGAAAGTGCCGAGCCCGACCCAGGCAGTGAGTGTATTCGTGCGAGACGGTGAGAAATGGAAGGCTGTCTTCCATGGAGAGAATCCGATCATGGCGCCACCCGCATCCGAAACCGGCGCCGTACCGCCAGCTGAGAAGAAAGCTGAGCCAAAGGCCGCAGATCCCAAGAAAGAAGAGCCCAAGAAAGAAGAAACCGCAGCACCAGCAGAGGCGTCAAAGGGCGATGCAAACACCGAAGCCCTGGGGAAACTGCATTCAAGCGGCTGGGAAGCCTTTAAGAACAAGGATGCTAAATGGTTTGAGTCGAATACCACCAAGGATCTTTCCTTTGTTGACCCGGCGGGTGGTTGGCATTCCGGCCAGTCTGCGGTCATAAAGATCTGGACCGCGGATATGAAGTGCGAAGGTATTACAAAAACCTCGTTCTCGGACGCGTTCGCATCTGCCGTTTCACCGACCGTTGAGATCCTGACCGGCAAGGGCGAGGCCGACGGAAGCTGCGACGGCCAAAAGAACGGGTCGCTCTTCCAGACCGCGTTCTTTGTCAAAGAAGGCGACGCTTGGAAACTTGCCTTCATGTTTGAGGCGCTGCCCACGCCAGGGGCATAAGCCCCTGCCCTTCAATCGTGACCCACACGGGCTGCCGCTTCCGTCTCGAGACGCCGGCAGCCTATTTTCTTGATGCCGCAGCCTCCGAGATTTTTTTTGGCACCAACGCAAAATAAGCCTTGCAATGCGTGTTGCATCTATGCTACATTGTCTTATCTTGCGTCATCTATTGTACGCAACAGAATGAATGACACATTTGGCTGGATCAGGTCGGCAGGCGTCCTTGGGAACATCGTGTTTATGAAAACGAACGGTCAGAAGAGCAGTTTGAACGAAATGAGGCGCCGCGCGAAGATCCTCGTCGGGATATCGATCTGCAGTTTGATATTCCTTGGCATGGCGACATTTGCACAGAACGGAAAGGTCATCGGAATGAGTTCAACGAAGGATAATTTCACAAGCGGTTATTCCAACGTAAATGGAATACGGATGTACTACGAGATCCACGGTGAAGGCCAACCCCTGGTTTTGATCCACGGCGGCGGCTCGACGATAGGGACGAGTTTTGGGCGTTTGCTGCCGATCATTTCGAAGCAGTTTAAGGTCATCGCTGTGGAACTGCAGGCGCATGGCCGTACAGAGGATCGAGACGCTCCCGAAAGTTTTGAGCAGGATGCCGACGACGTTGCCGCCCTTTTACACAATCTGAAGATTGCGAAAGCACACGTTCTCGGGTTTAGCAATGGCGGCAGCACCGCGATGCAGATCGCATATCGACATCCTGAACTGGTGGATAGGCTGATCGTTGCCTCCGCCTTTTACAAGCGAGAAGGCCTGCAGCCGGGTCTTCTCGATAACATTCGAAACGCAACCTTCGATGTTATGCCGCAAGTTTTTAAGGACGAGTTTCTGAAGGTCAATCGCGATCCGAAGAGACTGCGAACGATGTTTGAGAAAGATCGCAACCGTATGGCGACCTTTAAGGATTGGAGCGATGATGTGTTGTTTTCGATCAAATCGCGAACGCTCATCATCACCGGCGACCACGACGTGGCGACGCCCGAACACTCAGTTGCGATGTCTCGCCTTATCCCAAACTGCCGCCTTTTGATCCTTCCTGCGGGACACGGCCAATATATCGGAGCTGCCGAAAGCCCCGCACCCGAAGGCAATATGCTCGACTTGACGGCAGACATAATATCGCGCTTTTTAAGAGAAGGGAGTTGATACGAGCGCGTATTAGCCCAAGGCAACGATTAGTTTTGGACTCCGTGGTAGAATGAGACTATGACTTACATTCGATCGAAATTTCGACATCCGGCCCTACCCAAGAATGAGCTTGGGTACACGGTTGATTATTATGAGGGAAATTTAAGTACGCTCTGTGCGGGATGCGGACACGATTCGATAAATGCGGCGATCGTCGAGGCATGTTGGGAATTGAATATCGAACCGCACAAGGTCGCAAAGCTCTCGGGCATCGGCTGCTCTTCGAAATCTCCGGCGTATTTCTTGTCGAACTCCCACGGATTCAATTCGGTTCACGGGCGAATGCCGTCGGTCGCGACAGGAGCATATCTTGCCAATCGTGACCTGATCTATTTCGGTGTTTCGGGTGATGGTGATACCGCATCGATCGGGATGGGACAATTTGTACACGCTATCCGACGCAACCTTAAAATGGTCTATCTCGTGATGAATAACGGGTGCTATGGCTTGACGAAAGGTCAGGATTCGGCGACAGCTGACTTGGGGTCAAAGAGCAAAGCGGGAAGTGTAAATCCTTTTGAGGCGATCGATCTTGCCGGAATGGCGATAGAGCTGGGAGCAACATTTGTTGCACAAAGCTTTTCGGGTGACAAAGAACAGCTCGTTCCGCTGATGAAAGCGGCAATGCTGCACAACGGCTTTGCACTGCTCAATGTGATAAGTCCCTGCGTAACCTTTAATAATAATCCGGGTTCGACCAAGTCGTACGATTACGTTCGCGAACATATGGAGACCGCCGGGCTTGTGGATTTCGTTCCATTATCCCGTGAGATCTTGGCGACGTATGAGGCGGGAAGCGTGCAGGATCTCCTGATGCACGACGGCTCGAAGATCTATCTGCACAAACTTGCTAAGGATTGGGATCCGAACGACCGGCTTTCGGCCATTACCGCCCTTCATAAAGCTAGACAACGTCAAGAGGTACTCACCGGATTGCTTTACATAAACGAGGATTCAACGGAGCTTCATTCCACCCTGAACACGTCGGAAATCCCGTTAAATCAGCTGGACAAGGCCGTGCTTTGCCCCGGGAGCGAGGTGCTTGCCAATATCAACCAAGGACTTCGATAGCGTCTACTGCCGAGCCTCAACTATCATATTTAGTACGCGGCGTGCCGCCGCCGTTACGTCGCTGGCTCGCCCTTCGCGGATGGCCGAAAGATCGACCAGATCCGATCCAAGCCCAACGGCGATCGCTCCCGCTGTTATGTACTCGCCGGCTGTATGGACCGTTATCCCGCCTGTCGGAACAACGTTTAGATCAGGAAATGGTGCTCGAAGAGACCGGATATAGTCCGCGCCTCCGACCGCGCTCACGGGAAACACCTTTACGACATCGACCCCGAGGTCAAGGGCCCTCGCGATTTCCGTCGGCGTCAATACCCCTGGCATAACAAGTGTTTCATTCTCTGCACAAACGCGGATCACCTCCGGAACGGTCGCCGGGCTGATGATAAATGTCGCTCCGGCATCTATACAGCGCCGTGCGTCATCGGCCGACATTACGGTTCCGGCACCAATGAGAACATCCGGCAGCTCTCTAGTCAGCTGAGCGATAAGAGCGACCGCATTCGGGATCGTCAGCGTGATCTCGACCGTATCAATTCCGCCTTCGCAGATGGCGTCAATCGCTCCACGAGCGTGATCAGCAGAACCTGCCCGAACCACCGGCAGCACCCCGGTCCTTGATATCCGCGAAATAGTTTCCTCTTTTGTCATCGGTTTCTACTCCACCCTGTGGGCTTTCTTAAGACTCTGAGTATAAGCAAACCGATCCGGAGTGTGAAAGCCGACTCGTCAGCGATGGTGAATTGCGAATTTTGCTGATTCAATCTAATCTCAGCTATGGACGTGAAAATCACGACACTCGATCAATGCTGAAAGTTCGAAAAAGAGATGAGTGCAGGTGGGATCTTGTTGCTCTTGGCGAAGTCATGCTGAGGTTCGACCCTGGCGAGGACCGGATACGTACGGCCCGTAACTTCCGCGTATGGGAAGGCGGCGGAGAGTATAATGTCGCTCGAACCCTCGCTCACTGCTTTGGCGCGCGAGCTTCAATTCTAACCGCTCTTGCCGATAATCACATTGGCAGGCTCGTTGCGGATCTGATCTCACAGGCCGCCGTCGATACTTCAAATATCATTTGGAGGGAAGTTGACGGTATTTCCGGTAATTTGCGGAACGGCCTCAACTTTGTGGAGCGTGGTTTCGGCACGCGGCAGCCTGTCGGATGCTCTGACAGAGCCAACACGGCGATCTCAAACTTGAGGACGGCCGAGATCGATCTGTCCTCGATCTTCGACGAACAAGGCTCCCGCTGGTTTCATACTGGCGGGATCTTCGCCGCACTGTCCAAAGATGCCCCGGAGGTTGCGATCGAGGCGATGCGTGCCGCGCGCGCAAACGGTTCGATCGTATCGTACGATCTCAATTACCGAAGTTCACTTTGGGAAGGCCGCGGAGGACTGGATGCGGCGAATGCTGTCAATCGCAGGCTCTTGAACGAAGCGGATGTTGTTTTCGGCATTGAAGGGTTTGACTCTAGCCTTGGAGGGTTTACGGTCGCAGAATTCGAGACTGCCGCACGTTCAATGATAGAACGGCATCCATCGCTCAAGATGGTCGCGACCACTTTGCGGGACGTTATTTCCGCCTCTCTCCACAACATCAGCGGCGCACTTTACTTCAACGGAAGGACGTTTCTTGGTAATCGGTTTGATAATGTACAGGTACTCGACCGCATAGGCAGCGGCGATGCTTTTGCAGCGGGTATTGCTTTCGGCGTCTTGGAAGATCGAGATCCACAGAGATCCGTCGATATCGCGGCGGCGAATGCCGCCTATGCGGTCACCTGCCCGGGGGACGCCTCGACGGCAACGCTCTCGGACCTTGAAACGATGGTCAATCGTAACGGTGCGAAGATTGAAAGATAGCTATAAAACACTCTGATCCAGATGATCGGGCAAGCTCACTAAGTAAATGACACATTTCAATGGGTCTTCAATTCGAATGGTCGGGGTCAACGATATCAGGGATATCAACCAAACGATCTTCCTTCACCTGATCCGTGACCAGCAGCCGATATCTCGCGCCGACATCGCCAAACAAACAGGATTGAGGGCGGGGACTGTCTCAGCGATCGTTAATCGCTTGATCAAAGGCGGATTGGTTCATGAGGGGACTGAAGGGCCTTCGACCGGCGGTCGGCCTCCGAAAAACCTTTATATTAACGCCGAAAGTCTCTACGTTCTCGCGATAGATATCGGCGTTGTCGATACGATCTTCGCGGTAAGCGACTTCAACGGACGAGTACTGAAGCGAAAGAGCATCTTGACCACGAACAAACCGCTGAAGTTTCTCGACCGACTATGCGATGAGATTCAGCGTCACATCGCTGACAACTATTCCAAGGCGCGTTTTGGCGGTATTGGGGTAAGCGTGCCAGGACTTATCGACCGTGAGAACGGTTCGATCGAGATCTCTCCGAACCTTGAATGGAAAGATGTTCCCGTTCGGAAGGTCCTTTCAAAGCGCCTAGGTCTGCCGGTCTTTGTTGAGAACGACGCAAATGCGGCCGCATTCTCTGAATTTTGGTATGGCCCAATAAACGAAGCGAAGGTCAAAAACTTGGTTTTCGTCCTCGTGGTCGAGGGTCTTGGTACCGGCTTGATCATTAACGGGGAATTGCACGTAGGCTCACGTCACGGACTCGGAGGCTTTGGCCATATGAGCATCGACCCGAATGGTGAATTGTGCTCGTGCGGCCGCCGCGGCTGCTGGGAAACATTCGCATCTGAACGTGCGACTGTCGAAAGATATCACAGGGTGACCGCAAAACCGGGCGAACCTCTGGTTACCGTCAACGATCTGATAACGCTGGCGAATGACGGGGATAAGATGGCTCTCGAATCACTGAAGATCACGGCCGAGTATCTTGGGGAAGGGATCAGCAACTTGGTCCACGGCATCTTCCCGGAGACGGTAGTAATAGGCGGTAATATAACCGCGGCGTGGCCTCTCATTGAGTCGGTCATCGTTGAGAAGGTTCGAAGTAGATATATCGTCTCGCCGAACCAAGTTACGATCCGTCCGGCGAGCGTGGAACGTCCGAGCCTTTACGGAGCGATTCCCATAGCTCTTCAGAACTGTGTCGCATCTGGCGTTCTTTCCTAGCCGAAACACGATTTCACTTCAAAATCATTTTTCCTGTTGACAGTATCCGACAACTAGTGTATCAATGACTTAGTCAACGCCGAAGAGAAAGATCAGCGACAGCTCAGCGAAGCCAGTTCCAATGGAAGGCTGGCGAGTTGTTAAAATAGCGATACAGCAAGAGCGGGAATCGCCGTTGCTTTCTCAACACACAGGAATAAGTATCAGCAGTAATAATCTATCGGGAGCCTGATCAATGACCCTTTCCGCTTTAGACCAAGTCATCGTCGTGCTGTATCTAGCGGCGATAATGAGTATTGGCATCGCGATGAAGCGCCGAGCTTCGAAGGGAATGTCTTCGTACTTTCTTGGCGGCCGACAACTGCCATGGTGGGCCCTCGCGATGTCGGGGTCGTCATCCTATTTCGATATTACGGGGACGATGTGGATCGTCTCTACGTTTATCGTACTTGGTCTAAAGGGAATGTGGGTTCATTGGCTGTGGGGCTTTCCGATCACAGCCTTTTATTTGGCCTATATGGGCAAGTGGATCCGCCGTTCTGACGTAATGACCGGAGCGGAATGGATGATGACTCGCTTCGGCACCGGCCGTGCCGGTGACATCGCTCGGCTCTCATACACACTTTTTGCAGTTCTAACGATCACCGCTCTCCTCGGCTACGGTGCGATCGGAATGGGCAAATTCGGTGCGATCTTTTTACCGTTCTCGCCAACGGTTTGCGCGATCTTGATCCTTGGCGTTACCGGTATTTACGTCGTTGCCGGTGGATTTCATGGAATTGTTAGGGTCGAGATCGCGCAGACCATTGTTCTAAGCGCCGGCGCGATCGCCTTTGCGGTCGTAGGCTATTTGCACTTTGATGCCGCCAAATTCGCAACCCTCGTACCTGCTTCCTGGATGGAGATCATTCCTTCATCAACGAGACCAGCTGACCTCCAAGGCGTGATCTCCGGCGGCACAGACTACTCACTGTTCGGCGCTTTGATGGCTGTTAGGGTGCAAAAAGGCTTCTTACTATGCCTAAGCGGCCCCGAGCAGCTATACGACTTCCAGCGCTTTCTTGCCGCAAAGGACGAGCGCGACGCGTCGAAACTTGGGGCACTTTGGGGCTTGATACATACAGTTCGTTGGCCGTTTGCGATGGCGATCGCGATCATGGCCATTATGGGAATCGGGAATGCCGCGTTGGATCAGCAACTGCGTGCGGACCCGGAGACTGCTCTTCCGTTGATCATCGGATCGATGCTGCCGGTCGGTCTCGTCGGCTTTATGCTGGCGGCACTATTGTCAGGGTTTTTGGCAACATTTAGTTCGACGGTCAACGGGGGAGCAGCTTATTTGGTAAAGGACGTTTACCAGCGTTACATCAATCCAAAAGCCGATGCAAAAAGGCTCGTTCACGTCAGCTATTTTTCGTCAGCCCTTCTGATCGTTGTTGGATTGATAATTTCAGTCTTCGGCACTTCGATCAACTCCGCGTTTCTTTGGATATTCGGAACGCTCGCCGCAGGCATACTGCCGCCTAATGTTCTTCGCTGGTATTGGTGGCGATTGAATGGTTGGGGATATGCAGCCGGCGTTTTCGGGGGAATGATACTTTCACTTGGCCAAGTCGTACTTGATACGACATATTTGGGCGACCCGCTGCCGCTCTATATTGGCTTTCCGGTCATCGCTCTCGCATCTTTCATTCTGACCATCGCCGTCTCACTCGCGACTGAGCCTACAAAACTAGACACTCTCAAGGTGTTTTATAGAAAGGTGCAGCCTGCGGGCTTCTGGGGACCGCCAAAGACGGCAGTCCTTTCTGATGAGCCGGACTTCAGAAAACAATCGCCTTTTGCACGCGACGTAATAAATACCCTGATCGCTCTGGTCGGAATTACCGCTCTTTACATTTCTACACTCTATTTGATCCTGCATCGCCTATCAGTTGCTTTCGGCCTAATGGGAACAACGGTCTTATCGATCATTATTCTCTATTTCACCTGGTACAAACATCTTCCGCCGTCTCGCACACCCGAAGATCTGGACGAGGACCCGCAAATGTCGCTGGCTCCTGAAATAAAGGAGGCCGCATGAGATTTGACGGGAAGACGATCATAGTAACTGGTGGGGCGCTCGGCATTGGGCGGGCCGCCTCCTTTCTGTTAGCCGAACGCGGTGGCCAGGTCTCGATCGTCGACTGGGATGACGCCGCAGCGAAGACTGCTTGCGACGAGATCGAGAAGAACGGCGGCAGGGCAATCTATACACAGGCCGACGTCTCGGATGCCGTCGCGATCGGAAAGGCGGTTGCTCGGACGGTTGAGACTTTCGGCGGGATCGATTCTTTGATCGTTAGTGCCGGTATCCAACGGTATGGGACAGCCTTGACTACATCCGACGAACAATGGGACGAAGTCTTGGGTGTCAATCTAAAGGGTGCATGGAACGCCGCACGCGCGGTTATCCCGCATCTACAGAGAGCGGAAAGAGGCAGTATTGTCAATGTTTCCTCAGTTCAGGCTCTTGCAAGTCAGCAAAATGTGCTTGCATATACGGTCAGCAAACACGCATTACTCGGTCTAACACGATCGATCGCAATGGACTTCGCAAAGGAGAACATACGGGCAAATGCCGTTTGCCCGGGAACTGTTGATACGCCAATGCTGCGTTGGGCGGCATCGCTGGATCCGAATCCGGATTCGGTTTATGACGCATGCAATCAGATGCACCCGCTCGGTCGAATAGCAAGCCCGAAAGAGATAGCCGAAGTTGCATTGTTCCTGGCGCACGACAGTTCATCGTTCGTAACCGGCTCGGTGTGGACGGCGGACGGCGGCCTGCTGACGCAGATCGGCGGCGTACCGCAAACAAATTAATAGAAGTGAGGCGATTATTTATGAGTGAATCAACTTCAACTGAACAGACGAAAGCCCATCCGGAGATAACACAATACCTTCCGCCTCCAGGGCTTGACGCCGCTCTTGAAGCTGTTCCGTTGGTACGTGCGGCGAAGTTTCCGGCGAAGATCGGTTATCTAACGAACTATAGCTTTCACATTTGGTACCAGATCGTAATCGAGCTTCTTAGGCGGCGAGGCGGCCAATATCGGGCGGAGATCATTGTGAAAGACGCGGAATTGAGTGTCGAGCGACAGATCGAGCAGGCTCGCGAGATCGTCAAAGACGTCGATGTTTTGATCTTAACACCGGCTGCGACCGAGGGCCTGGAAGAGATACTTAGAATTGCCGAAGCGGCCGATACGCCGGTAGTCGTCGAAGCGAACCCGATCGAAGGAATGAGCACCATGGTTGCTATCTGCGACTACGATGCCGGATACGATATGGGTGTTTGGATCGGAAGGAACGTTGTCGCTGCAAGCGGACCATTGAGAATACTTGATGTAGGGCTTCCCACCTTGAGGCCTTGCTTGCTCCGCAGCGAAGGATTTGCCGACGGAGTTCGCAGCATTCAGCCGGACGCGGTCGTTGTGGCATCGATAAATGGTGAAGCCACTCCTTCGATCGCAAGAGAGATCGCACTCGAAACTCTTAAGAAAACGGGCGACGTGGATGTGATCTTCGCTATGGATGATGAGACCGGACAGGGTGCGTACCAAGGCTACATTGATGCAGGATTCGACCCGGAAACGGTTACGATCGCCGGCTTCGGGCTTGCCGGAGAACACGAAAAGGATTGGCTGCTCGAGCGAAAGGCTTTAAAGGTAAGTGCGGCAATGTTTCCCGAATATGTTGGGCTTCGTTGCATCGACGGTGCAGTAAGAATGTTCAACGGCGAGACCGTCCCCGTCAGGGATGTTATTCCCACTATACCGATGACAGCGGAGCTGCTGGAGATCTATTACTCGAAAAAGGATGGGGTTTGGACACCGAACTTGAATGCGATCGGCGCTATACCTACAAAGAATGAGTGTACAAGGGTTTGACTTTACGGAGAGATGATCCGAGAAGCCGCAGGAGGCGAACTATGAACAAAGGAATTCTAAAACAAATCGGGCAGGTGTCAGTCGGCATTGCCATAGCGCTGGTCTTTTCTCTAGGTGTGGTCGCGCAATCCAACACGGGAACGATCACCGGCACCGTTCAGGATGCGAATGGCGCGGCTGTTCCAAGTGCAAGCGTGAAAGTCACTAACGTTGGCACGAATGAGACCAAAACCGTAGTGACCGATAGCAACGGCGTATACTATGCACCATCACTTTCAAATGGTGTTTATCGAGTTTCCGTAACCGCTTCCGGCTTTCAGCCGACGACGGTAACAGATGCCAGACTTGCGGTCGGTGACACGTTGAGGGTCAATATCTCTGTGAAGGTGCAGGGTGTTGAAGCCGCCGTCGAAGTAACGGCCGACCAGACGCCAACGGACACGGAGACCGCGACGCTTGGCGATACGGTTCTGCAAGCTCGCATTCAGGACAATCCCGTGAATGGACGAGACTTCACTCAACTTCTTGCGACCGTACCGGGCTCCGTTCAATCCACAAATCAATTTCAGACAGCGATCAACGGCATTCCGTCAACATTTGGCGGGTCGAGTGTACTGGTTGATGGGATCGACGCAAGCCGCGTGGACGTCAACGGAACATCCAACGTGCTCGGCAGGATCGAATCGCGCGTTAACCGCGTGAGCATGGATAGCATCCAGGAAGTTCAAGTACTGGAACAGAACTACTCCGCCCAGTACGGACAGGCACTCGGTGCCGTGATAAATCCGATCACCAAATCAGGAACTAACAATCTGCACGGAAGCGTTTTTGAGTATTTTCGTAACGAAGGATTGGATGCCGGTGATGCTCTTGCTGGCAAACAGAGATTTCGTCTCAATCAGTTCGGCGGAAATCTTAGCGGTCCGATCGTGAAGGATAAATGGTTCTTCTTAGCGAACTATGAAGGCGTTCGTCAGACTCGCGGTCAAACATTCAACCAGCTCGTTTATACACAGCTGTTCAGAAACGGCTTGGCACCGGCACTCAGGCCGCTTGTTGACACCATTCCTTTACCTCAACGGCCGTATATTCAACCATTGACCGGTCTTGTTGATCCTAACCTTGGTGAATACCAAGCCCAGCGGATCGCAAGGCTTAGGGAAGATACGGGCTCAGTAAAGATCGATTACCAACAGAGCGACAAGAGCCGCTTTTCAGCCCGCTATAACATAAATGATTCCAATACTGACACCCCTTATGGCGTTGGCATTGGGCAGGTTGCCCCTGGTAAGCTTCGCGTTCAGCTCTTCAAATTTGCTCACAACTACGCTTTCAACGCGAGTACGACGAACGAATTCGGTTTCGGCATCAACCACAATTTTACCGATGTAGGGGCCGGTGATGAACAGTTTCCGAGAATCGATCTTTCATTTGTTGACTTTAGGATAGCAACTCCGGGCCCCGCACAGTTCAGTCAGCGCCGGACCGGTGTTGTGTATCAGTTCTTGGATACGATGACGATGATCCGGGGCGATCACACGCTTAAGTTCGGCGCGGACATCCGACTTAACCGGCGGGCGGCTCTCTCCCGAGAGCAGTATACGCTCACATTTTTCGGTCTCGCCGGTGGCCCCGGATCCACGAGCTTTCAGGCGAACGAGCCGTTTGTGATCTCGCGTGGGGGAAATCCCAACCTTAACTACGCTAACGAAAATTTCGCCTTTTTCATCAACGACAACTGGCGGGCACATCCGCGGCTTTCGCTCAATCTCGGCCTTCGGTACGACGTCAGTACCGTGAGCCGTGAAAAGAACGGACTGCTTCAGAATTTTGACCTTACGACGATGAATTACACCGCGCAGGGCCAAAAGCTCCACAATGTGGACAAGAACAACTTCGGTCCTCGGGTAGGTTTTGCTTTTGATGTCTTCGGCAACACCAAAACGGTCATCCGCGGCGGTTATGGAATTTTCTATAACAGAGAACTACCGGCGAGCTACGGCTCGCCCGCGGCGAACTCCTTCCCGCAGACGCAAACGAACCTTTTTGACTGGCTCTTCTGTGCCACGCCGCCGCCGACGTTCTCCTATCCGGTCGATCCCAGGGTCTTTGATTGCGGTGTGTCATCAGCCTATGTCATCGAGCGTGATCTAAAGACCGCAATGGCGCAGCACTGGTCGCTCGGCATTCAGCAGAATATCGGCTTTGGCACTATTCAAGCTGCGTATGTCGGCAATCACGTGACTCACATCCTTACCGATGGTGTGGTTTCGCCCAGGAACATCAATAGGGCGGACCCGGTTAGCGGCGTTCGTCCTCTCACGAGTCGTTTTGGCGACATTTACGCCGTCGGAGGATATCCGCAGTCGAACTACAATGCAATGCAGTTGACGTTCAGACGCAACCTTACGAATGGACTCAGGTTCAACGCCAACTACACGTGGTCACACACGATCGACGATGTTGTCGGGTTCTTTAAGGACTATCAGGACGAAAACAACGCCCGTGCAGAACGCGCAAGCTCGGATCAGGACGTCCGGCACAACTTCACGCTTGATGCCGGCTATGACCTTAAGTTCCGAAAATGGTTTGGAAGTGGGCCGAAATGGCTGATCGACGGCTGGCAGATCAATTCCATCGTTCAGATCCGCAGCGGGCTGCCCGTCACGATCACCCGAACGGGCGGGATCTTCTCCGGATTTTCGTTCCGTCCCAATATAGTCCCCGGAGTTAGCCAATATTGCCAGCCGTATAGTGTGCCGAACTGCCAATTCAACCCGGCGGCATTCTCAGATCCGGGACCGGGCGTTTTCGGTAACGCAGGCCGAAATATCCTACGCGGGCCAGGCTTCGCGCAGGTTGATGCGTCGCTGTTCAAGAACACTCGCCTGACTGAAAGGATGACGCTTAATTTGAGGCTTGAGATCTTCAACCTTCTGAATAGGGCGAACTACGCCGATCCGTCCGGCGGTATCTCGTGCGGCGGTTCGGTAGGCGCTTGTTCAGCTTTTGGACGCAGCACTTCAACCGTAGGAAACCAACTTGGCGGTTTGCTCGGATTTGGCGGCCCAAGACAGGTGCAGTTGTCTGCCCGCTTGAACTTCTGATCGCTTGGTGCCGGTCCGGCCGTCCCTATTTGGCGGTTCGGACGGATTTGGACCGGCTCACGGATGTCCCGCACGATGGAGGCTGCACAAGCTCTTGCGTGCGGGACAGCTTTCCTCTTTGGATCTGGAAGGAAACAGGTAGATCGAGGTAAATGAATAAAAGGTTCGCAGTCCCGGTTTTGGCCATATTCATCCTGCTTCCTATATTTGGGCTTGGGCAGGAAGCTCTGCCTGCAAGCTCGATCAAGACGATCTACGTTACTCCCACATCTCACTACGACTTTGGCTTTGTAGAGCCGCCGGATGCGGTTCGGGAACGGGCCGCAAGACACATCGACGAGGTGATCCGAGTCGCCGAAGCCGATCCAAACTTTCGTTGGACTATCGAAAGTGTCTGGCAAGTAAATGAGTGGCTAAAGAGAGCCGTTAAACCGACGTCCGTTCTCCCGAATGACACGCGAAAGATCGCCCGCTTGATGAATTTGATAAAGTCCGGCCGCGTCGCCCTATCGATGTCGTGGGGAAGTATGCATACGGATTTTATGGGCGGTGAGGAGCTGAATCGCCTCTTTTTAGACTATGCAAAGCTCAAGGGTAAGTACGGAATAAGTTCGGAATTCGCTCTCATGGACGATGTCCCCGGCCATCCGTCAACAATACCGAGTGTCTTGGCTGGCAGCGGCGGCAAATACTTGGTCGTCGGAGCAAATACTTTTATCAACAACGCTACATCCCTTGCGCCCGGGAACGTACCGTTCTATTGGCAATCACCGGATGGAAGCAAGGTTCTCACTTGGGTAACGCAAAGTCCGCGAGGCGGCTATACGGAAGGCTTGACAGACTATTTTCTTGATCCCTATTCGCTCGACCCGTACACAGATCGCACGCCCTTCGAGATGTTCGAGCCGAAGCTGGCCGGGAAACGAACTCCGCTTCAGATAATGGAATCAGGGGTTAAGGACCTTCTCGACCGCTACAACAAGGCGGGCTACAAATACGACGCGGTGATGGCGATCTACGCCCACGATTTTATCGAGCCCGAATATGTTACGAATCTGGAGCGGGCCGTCAACCTTTGGAATTCACGACACAAGGAGGTTCGCCTAAAGATCGCGACGCCTCCTGAGTTTCTCAAACACATCGAGAGCAAATACGGACCTCAGCTGCCGACCTTTCGCGGTGAATGGTCCGGCCTTTGGAGCGAAGCAAAGACGCAATCTCCCAAGATCTCGGCTCTCGCCAGATACAGCCACGATCATACTCCCGCAGCCGAGTCACTCTGGAGCGCCATTGCGATGACTCGCAAAATTCCATTTCCCGCCGGGAATATGAGTCAGCTTTATGACCTAATGTTTACGTACGATGAGCATAGCGGAGCTGGAAATACGGGTTGGCCTCAGCTCAACAAGGCGGAGGCCCTCAGCGAGCAAAATCGTCAATACGTCAATATGACGACGACCGGAAAGGCCTCGGTCGATAGACTGCTGAACACAGGTATCAGGACTCTCGTTCAACCGTCGAGGCACGACGATCCTCCGGTAGTTCCTGCTGATCGCTGGTTCTCAGTCGTTTATAACGGCCTGTCGTGGACTCGGGATGACGTAGTCCGGCTCAAGGCCCCTCAAAAGGGCACTAAGATCGTAAAGGTGAGCGACGCAGTGTCAAAAGCAGACATTGCCTTCGACCTTGACGAAAACGGAGATGCCGTCTTTATTGCGAGGCAGGTACCGTCGTTCGGCTACAGAACATTTGAAATAAAGGCCGAAGCCGGAACCCCGACTTCAACCATGCGAACGATCTCGTCAAACGAGATCGCGAACGACCGATTCTCAGTTCGGGTCAGCAAGAAGGGCTCCATTGAAAGTATCGTCGATCACTTGACGGGAAAGGAGCTTATCAATTTGACGGGCGAAATGCCGTTCAATGAACTGCTTCGGGTCGAAGGCAGTGACGCATCGCGGGTGATCTATCCTGAAGAAATGAACGTTTTGGTGAGGACCGGCGAGGTGATGTCTGAGATCGTGATTCAGCGGCCACGTTCGGTTTTTCCGCTCACAAGATTGACCATCTATAAGGGCATCGGCGAAGTTCAGATCCGAAATGAGATCGATCCAACGGAAATGCCATTTGTGGGAGGAAACACCAACTGGAGCGATTCGTACTACTTTGCCTTTCCCATGAACGTTGGAAAAGACGGTCTCAAGGTGATCCGCGGTGGACAAAAGTGGCTAGACACGCTTCCTGATGACTACCTGCCGGGCGCCCGACGGGATTCGGTTACTACACAGCATATTATCGGGCTGACGAACGGTGCGGTGACAGCATATATAGCACATCGGCAAGCATTTTACTGGGTCTTTGCCGGCTATGTCAGCACCAAGGTGAGGCCGATCGATGCACCTAAAGAGTTCCCGGCACTTTACACCGGCAAATTTCCGCTTCCTGAGGCGACACTCTATTCTCGTGCGATACGACACGGTTCCCAGGCCGATACGCACGATCGTGGCGTTGTAAATATGCCGACAGTTGAGCCTGGGATGCCAGGCCGCTACGTTTATGAGTATGCGATAGCCGGTGGAAGTGCGCGTGATGATGTCGCCGCGAGGCGGCTCGGCCAGGCCTTTAATATGCCGTTGATCGCAAAGTATGTTCAGGTGCCGCCTTTAAGTGCCATAGCGAGCTATTTCACGGTCGATCAACCAAATGTGGAATTAGTTAACGTCAAACCCGCCACGGACAGTTCGGTCCGAGGAGACGTAAGCGCATCACCGCTTGATCCACCTGTTAACAAGACTTTCGTCATCCGATTGCAGGAGTTCGCAGGGCGGGAGACATCTGCGACCGTAACTCTTCCAGCTAAAATACGCTCCGCATCGCTGGTAGATCTTACCGAGAGCAAAATTCTCGGCGATATCCTGCAAATATCGCCGTTGACTATCACCCTGCGGCCATATCAAACCGCTACTATACGTGTCGTAATTCAGTAAAAAGATATTTTAGTCTATGAGCAAACTCGAACGAAGGGATTTTCTAAAAGCCGCAACCGCTAGCCTTGCCGTGCCGGCATTGCTAAAAAGTGATGCGTTTGGTGCAAACCGACCTTCCCGCGAGCCGTCCAGCGCGCCGCTTCCGGACATTCCAACGTCGGATTCTCTCCAGAGCGTTGTGATGACCCACAAGTTTGGCGATCACTTCAATCCGCCAGGCCTCACGAATCAATGGGGTTGTGCGCAAGCCGCAATGGATGTTGCGGCGGTGCGCAGCATTGCCTTTCCACCTTTTGCCCAAGGGGAGATGAACGTCGCTCCGCTTGGTGCGGGCGGTGAATTGCTGACCGGCGTTCTTTATGTCGATGGAGAATACTTCGCGGCGACGAAGACACCTATCGAATTCGTCTGGCGGCCGGACCGTATTGAGAGGCGTTCGACATATAGGGGACTCGAACTCTCGAGCGTTACGATAGTCCCATTTCGCTCGATGACGACCGCGGTCAAGCTGAGTGTAAAGAACGTTTCAAAGCAGCGGCGAAAGACGGAGATCAAGCTCGCGGTAAATGCCGGAGCGACGAAGAGCGTTACGCCATGGAATGCCGCGTACTCTCCGGGCGAATATGACAACGAACGCGTTATCGACGCGTCACGCAACGCGATCCTTTGCAAGTCAAAACGGACCGAAGCCTTTGTGCTGCAAGGCTCTTCTCCTAAACCAACGCAGTTGCTGCCATCGTGGCTGATCTATGAGTTTGATCTCGCCCCGGGACAGTCGAGCACTATCACGTTCGTGAACTCGATGGGCGCAGACGCTGATGACGCCCGCCGTGGGTATGATGCCGTAGTGAACAGTTTCGATGCGGCCGCGAGGGCAACGACCGACGAATGGAACGCACAACTTGCCGCGGCATTCACGCCGGGTAACAAGATCTTTTCCGGGCATCTTCCGACCCTTATAACAAAAGACGACGACGTTAAACGTCTTTACCATTCGGCCCTGATGAGTGCGTTGTTCTTTCGGAGGACGACTCCTCACTCAGTTTACGGGACCACATACGTCACACTCGCCCCGCGCTATTGGGAAACGACGACCTTTCTCTGGGATATCTCTTTGAGCGCGATGCTGCTCGCGATGCTCGATCCAGCCGTTCTTCGTCGAATGATCGAGACTTGGATGACCCTGGATGTTTATAAGCATTTCGGAACTGAATTTCTCACGGGAGCCGGCGTCGGACCGTGGTATTCGGTGAATGACTATGCGATGTCGCGGATGGCCAAAGAGTATCTTCGTTGGTCGGGGCACAAGGACTGGCTGGAGAAGGAAGTTGGCGGCACAAAGGTCTTTGACCGTCTGATCCAATATGCCGAGCATTGGCGGGCACTCAATACCAACGGGCATGGCCTTGCCGACTATGGAGGCGTCACGAATCTTCTTGAAGCCGTTTCCAGCTATGTTCATGAGGTCGCGGGCCTCAACGCGGCGAACGTGTACAATCTGCAGTTCGCGGCCGACCTCTTAGAGCACAAGCAGCAAAAGGAAAAGGCGGCCGCATTTCGAAAGGAGGCGGACGATCTCGCCCAACGCGTGAACGAGCTTTACGTTGACGGCAAAGGGATCTGGCGTTGCCGCTTACCCGACGGATCCTACAACGAAGTTCACCATTGCTATGATTTTGGAGTCACGCTGATGACCATCGGCGACACAATGCCGGCAAAACAGAAAAAAGAGATGGTCGCATTCTTCCAACGTGAACTTCAGACGCCGACATGGATGCGCGCACTCTCTACTCGCGATCTGGACGTAACTTTCAGTATCCGCCCTGACCATCAGTGGACGGGTGCATATTGCTCGTGGCCCGCCCTTGCCTTGAGCGGGCTTTTCGCCGCCGGCGAGCAAGCGGTTGCGCGAGAATGGATGAAGGGCCTTGCCAGATCCGCCCAACAAGGTCCCATCGCACAGGCTCACTTTGTCGAAGACTTCGTTGCCCCTGAATCGAACGGCGGTGCGATAAAGGCGCCGTCGGATCCACCATTTATCAACGATTGGGCCTGTGTCTCGGGCTGCAACTATCTTGAACCGATCATCGACTCCATATTCGGCGTGAATGCCGGGCTCTTCGGCGAGATAACGGCAAGTCCGAGACTCGCGGGCTTCGACCAACAAGCGGAGCTGCGCAATATTAACTACCAAGGACGCACATTCGCAGCTACTAGGGACGGTGTTCGACCGGCTTGATCCGGACTTAGCGAGGAGCAGGAATGAAAGGAATATCGATTAGACGTTGGTTTGGCAGCGCAGCTCTTGTTATCGCAGCTGCCTTCGGGTTCGCCGCGGCCGCATCTGGACAAGATACGACGCCGACCCTGCTGCAGATAGCGGACAGATACTGGATGCAGCCGGACGTCATTTACGCAACTGCGAACAATACGCAGCTAAAGCTCGACATCTGGTATCCGAGAGACAACCCGAACCCGACGCCGACGATCCTATTCATTCACGGAGGCGGCTGGATATTTGGAGCCAAAGAAGGTGCCGTATATCAGCTCCTGCCGTATCTCGAACGCGGATGGCGAGCCGTGAACATCGAGTATCGAATGGCCGGGAATTCTCTAGCCCCAGGTGCGGTCGAAGACGCCAGATGTGCTGTTCGGTGGGTTTTTCGGAATGCTAAGCAGTGGAATTTCGATACCTCGAAGATCGTGCTTACCGGGCAATCCGCCGGTGGACATCTTGCTTTGATCGCCGGAATGCTGCCGAAAGGAACGCCGCTTGATAACCAATGCTATGGCGATGAAGATATGAAGGTCGCCGCGATAGTCAACTGGTACGGTATAACGGACGTGAATGACCTCATTGAGGGACCGGACCTTAAGAACTATGCAAAGATGTGGGTAGGAAGCCTGCCAGACGCGACGGCGGTCGCCAAGCAAGTATCGCCCATTACCTACGTGCGTTCGGATCTCCCGCCTATCATCACGATCCATGGAGACAAGGACAGTGTCGTGCCGTACAGCCAAGGAACGCGTCTGAAAGAAGCTCTAGATAAAGCACACGTTCCGAATAGGCTTTTTACGGTCAAAGGCGGTGACCATGGAATGTTCACGCAGGAACAATATAAGATGGCTTACTCGGAGATTTGGGACTTCCTGCGGGAGAATAAGGTCATCAACTGAGACGCACCTGAAATGAAGATAACCGACATCAGAGCAACTACTGTAACGGTCCCACTAGAGGCTCCGCTTCGTCATGCCGCAGGCTGCCACTGGGGACGGTTCGTGCGAACGATCGTTGAGGTCGAAACGGACGAAGGCGTCACGGGGCTCGGCGAAATGGGCGGCGGCGGTGAGTCTGCTGAGGCCGCATTTTCCGCGATGAAGAGCTATCTGGTCGGCCACGACCCGGCAAACCTTGAAGAGATGCGGTTCAAGATCGCCAATCCGACCGCGTCGTTGTACAACAATCGAACGCAAATACTCGCGGCGCTCGAGTTCGCCTGCCTCGACATTCTCGGGAAGAAGTGGAACGTTCCGGTTTACGATATCCTCGGCGGAAAGCTACAGGATCAGGTGCCATTCGCATCCTATCTTTTCTTTCGCTACCCGAACCCGAATGACGGAAGCGGAGAAGTGCGCACAGTTGACCAATTGGTCGCGCATGCGAAGGAACTGAAGAGCAAGCACGGCTTTACATCGCACAAGCTGAAAGGCGGCGTCTTTCATCCTGAATACGAGCTGCAATGCTATCGTGCTCTCGCCGCAGAACTTGGGACGGATACCCGAAGCGGCGACAGTTTTCGCTTTGATCCAAATGCTTCCTGGTCCACCGAACAGGCGATCTGGTTCGGCCAACAGATCGAGGATATTCGGAACGACTATTTCGAAGACCCGGTATTTGGCCTGCACGCGATGCGACGGACGCGGGAAAAGGTGCGAATGCCGCTTGCCACAAATACTGTCGTTGTGAACTTCGAGCAATTGGCCGCAAACGTCCTAAATACCGCCGTAGATGTGATATTGCTTGATACGACATTCTGGGGCGGGATCCGGCCTTGCGTTAAAGCTGCGGGCGTTTGCGAGACATTTCAACTCGGAGTCGCCGTGCATTCATCTGGGGAACTGGGCATACAATTGGCGACGATGCTCCATCTTGGTGCCGTTATACCGAACCTGACATTTGCCGCCGATGCCCATTACCATCATTTGACCGATGACATCATCGAAGGCGGCCGGATGAGATATGACGGCGGTAAGATCAAGGTGCTAAATGGTCCGGGACTTGGCGTTAAGTTGAACAGAGATAAGGTGGCAGAGTACAACGAGCTTTACAAGCGGCTCGGCGGTTATCCGTACGACAAAGACCCGCTGCGTCCGGACTGGACACCCGTTGTGCCAAACACACGTTGGGCCGATCCGAATGACGATCGGCGGCCGGAGATCCCGTATTGATGTCGTTATGAGATCTTTTTTGCGACTGTTGGTTTGCGTCATCCTGCTCGCCGTCCTTTCGACCGCGGTGTTCCCGCAGTGCGAGATTTCGGCAGGCAAGGGTGTGCCGGCGAAAGAATGGGACAAGATATTCTCCCGGAGCGGGCCGGGTTGGACCGGCGGCGACACGACGGTTTCGCTCGAACTGCCGAACGGAGATTCGGCGTTCTTTTTCTCAGACTCGTTCATCGGCGAAGATCCCGCGATGCCCGGCGACGGCTCCGTTTTTACGAATTCCAATGGCCTCCGAATGCGAAAGCCGAACTGTCTCCCTCCGATCTGCGGTCCGAAACCCGAAGTGATCCACTACGTTTACAACAGCGTGGTCGTGCTGTCACAGGACGGCCGAACCGTGCGTACGCTCACCGGCCCTAAGGACAAATTCGGCTATTCAACTTCGTATTTCCGACCGAAGAGCGGCGGCCCGAACGATATGTACTGGCTCGGCGACCCGATAATTGTCGAGGTTGGCGGAAAGAAAAAGATCTGGATGTTCCTGAACGAATGGGATGTCGCGCGGCCGTTCGACAAGGCTTTCTGGATCAGGTATCGCGCTCAGGCCATCGCACAGATGGACGCGGACACACTCGAGATCGAGAAGATCGTCGATCTCAACCACAAGACGGACGAAGCGATCTGGGGAATCTCGCTATGGCTCAATGACCGCAACGAACTCTATATCTACGGAATGCGGAACGAGGGCTCCATCGAAGGCGTGAAAAGATCATCGCTCGAAGCCGCGAACAAATACAAAAAGTTATATGTCGCAAAGGTCGATGCGTCAAAGGGGATAGACTTCGCCGCGGACCTTAAGAATTGGTCGGCGTGGAACGGCAAAGCCTTCTCAAAAAAACTTGACGACCGAGCATCGATCATTCCTCTGAAGGACAGCATCAGCGACGAGCTAAGCATTCGCCGTCTGAACATCGACGGCAAACCAACCTTCGTAATGGTCACGTTCGACACGTCGGTCGGCTACTCCGACTGGAAGGACCTCTATCTGTACTCGGCATGCAGCCCGGAGGGACCGTTCACTTCTGAAGTACTTGTCTATCGAACTCCAACCGCCGGTCAGAAGAAACTTCCGGGCATGACAGCGTCGGAATCTCTTCAGACGGGAATGAGCGTTTACAATCCGCACATGCACCCTCAGTTCACCAAAGACGGTCGGTTGCTCATTTCGTATAACAGTAATCTGCCTTTCGGGGCAAAGCCGGGCGATTCGATCTATGCGGACTTCTATCGGCCGAGATTTGTTTGGGTGCCGATCGAGGGCCTTAAGAGATGATCGAAACACGACCGGATCTAGGTGGCCAGGGATAACGATGAAGTTAGTGGTTTTCAAAAGAAGAGCCGACGCAGGTCGTTCGGCGACGGGATATAGGATCGGTGCGCTTCTCGATGACGGCCGAATAGCCGACCTTACGCCTGAGTTTCTCGGTAGCGGCCTTTCACAAACCGACATTCTAAAATGCTGGGATCTAGCGCTCGACTTTCTAACACCGGCGCAACGGGCTATCAGCGACGGTTCGGCCGTGATCATCGAGCGGAGTGACGTATCGATAGAGGCTCCCGTTCCGCGACCCGGCAAATTGATCTGCGTTGGGTTGAACTACCGCGACCACGCCGAAGAGAGCGGTATGGCAATACCTGCTTCACCCATAATTTTCTCAAAATTCTCGACATCCGTGATCGGGCCTGAGGCGGCCATTGAATTACCTGTCGGGAGCTCGGAAGTTGACTACGAGGCAGAACTGGCGGTCGTGATCGGCCGCTATGGAAGGAACATACCTGCGGGCGACGCGATGGCGTATGTTTTCGGATACACGAACATCAACGACGTCTCGGCAAGAGACATGCAGTTCGCTGACGGCCAATGGCAGCGGGGAAAATCCTGCGACACGTTCGCTCCCATGGGCGAGTTTATAGCTACCGCCGATGAGATCGCGGATCCGCACGGCCTTCGGATCAGCTTTCGACTGAACGGCGAGACGCTTCAGGATTCAAATACGAAGCAGATGATCTTTCAGATCCCGGAACTCATCGAGTTCATCTCAAGAACGATCACACTCGAACCCGGCGACGTGATCGCAACCGGAACACCGCCGGGGGTCGGATTTGCACGCACTCCAAAGATCTTTCTGAGGTCCGGCGATGTTTCTGAGGTTGAGATCGAGGGCTTGGGCGTGCTTCGAAATCCAGTTATCCAGCGTTAGATGTGAAATATGTTCGACCTGAAAGGAAAAACTGCGTTTGTGACGGGCTCCGCGTCAGGCATTGGTGAAGCGATCGCCGAGACGCTGGGCGCGGCCGGGGCGTTCGTGTACGTCGCGGATGTCGATGATGAAGGCGGATTGCGAACGGTAGAGCGTCTGATTGCTACGGGGCTGGCAGCCGATTACGTCCATCTTGACGTTAGCGATGCCGATGCCTGTGGACGTGCCGCAAACCGCGTAATTGAGGAGCGAGGCGCACCGGATATTCTCGTCAACAACGCCGGAATCGGACACGTCGGTACGATACTTCAGACCGAGGCGGACGACCTTGATCGGCTTTATTCGGTAAATGTTCGCGGTATTTTCAGTCTTACGAAGGCATTCCTTCCTGGCATGGCCGAGCGAAAGGCAGGAGTCGTTATAAACATCGCGTCGATCGGCGGCGTTGTCGCCATCGCCGACAGACTCGCGTATTGCACCACTAAATTCGCGGTCGTCGGCTTCACTAAGTGCCTCGCCCTTGACCATGCAAAGGATGGCATTAGGGCGATCGCCGTTTGCCCCGGCCGTGTTGAGACGCCGTTCGTCAAGAAACGTCTTGCGGAGTACCCCGACCCGGCAAAGGTTTACGAAGAAATGGCAGCCACCCAGGCCCTCGGCCGAATGGCTGCCCCGGAAGAGATCGCCGCCGCTGTATTATATCTCGCGTCTGATGAAGCCGCCTTTGTTACGGGAACGGCGTTCGAGATCGACGGCGGCTTCAGCGGAATCTGATCGCTATAACCCCTACTATTTCTTTTTGAACCGCGCTTGGAAGAATCGCAAGTATCTCGGTTCATAGACCATTTCGAGCCCGCGGATCTTTTCGCGTCGCTCGTGTACACGTTCTACTGATTCCGCGATCACGTCCATATGGGCCTGCGTATATACACGCCTTGGTATCGTAAGCCTTACGAGCTCTAATTTTGGATAATAATGATCGCCTGTCTTAGCATTTCTACCGGCCGACACGATGCCTCGTTCCATTGCGCGGATACCGGCGTCCTCGTAAAGTTCGGCGGCGAGTACCTGAGCGGGGAATTCGGTTTGCTTCAAATGCGGAAGAAACTTCTTCGCGTCCACAAAAATGCCGTGGCCGCCGATCGGCCGAACGATCGGAATGCCGCGTTCGGCTAGCTCGCTGCCAAGGTAAAGCACCTGTCCGATGCGAGCATCCATATGGTCGTCCTGGACAGATTCGACGATCCCAATAGCCATCGCTTCCATGTCGCGGCCGGCGAGGCCGCCGTAAGTGTGAAGCCCTTCATAGACTACGACGAGATTGCTGGCTTCTTCGAATTTATCCTTGTCATTTAGGGCCAGGAAGCCGCCAATATTCACCAGCGCATCTTTCTTTCCGCTGAAGGTCGCGCCATCCGTGTAACTGCAGATCTCTTTGACTAGACTTGCCACGCTGCGACGTGAATATCCTTTCTCACGCTGCTGGATAAACCACGCATTCTCCGCAATGCGTGTCATATCGAGCATTACTTTGATCCCGTGCTTTGCCGTAAACGCACGCAAGGCCTTTAGATTGGACATACTGACCGGCTGTCCGCCAGCCATGTTCACCGTCGTGGCAACACAAACATAAGGGATCTTGTCAGCCCCGTGTTTCTTCACAAGTGATGCGAGCTTCTCGATATCAATATCGCCCTTGAAGGGATGCAGACTTTCAGGGTCGTGAGCCTCATCAATGATAACGTCGACAAATCGGCCCCCGGCAAGTTCCTGATGAAGGCGAGTGGTCGTGAAGTACATATTTCCGGGTATCACATCGCCCTTTTTTATCATCACCTGGGAAAGGAGGTTCTCAGCTCCGCGGCCTTGGTGTGTGGGAATTATGTATTTGAATCCATAGTATTTCTTCGCGACAGCATCAAGGTGATAGAAATTTTTGCTGCCGGCATACGCTTCATCGCCCCGCATCAGTCCTGACCATTGATCATCGCTCATTGCTGACGTGCCGCTATCGGTCAGAAGGTCGATATACACGTCCTCGGATCTGAGAAGAAAGGTGTTGTATCCAGCCTCCTTTATAGCCTTGGCTCGTTGAGCGGGCGTTGTCATCTTCAGGAGCTCGACCATTTTGATCTTGAATGGTTCCGCCCACGATCTTGTATGTTCTTTCACCATTAGTATTTTTTTTTGCCTGCAATTCCGGCAGACACTCGGGTAAATAGTAGAAATGCGTTCGGCAGAGGTAAAATGAAGTTGTGACGCATATCACAGCTCTACCAAAATTCATTCTAGGAAAGGAATAATCTAATGCCAAAGACGATCATTGAACCCTTTAAGATCAAGTCCGTCGAGCCGATCTTCATGTCCACACGTGAGGAACGTGAACGACACATAAAAGAGGCTCATTTCAACCCATTTCTTCTGCATTCACGTCATGTGATCATCGATCTTTTGACGGACAGCGGCACCTCTGCGATGAGCAGTGAGCAATGGGCGGGCATAATGCGCGGTGACGAATCATACGCCGGTGCTTCAAGCTGGGAGATATTTTATGAGGAAGTACGAGATCTAACAGGATTTGAGTACGTACTGCCAACGCATCAAGGCCGTGCTGCCGAACGAATCCTTTATGGCCAGCTTGGCGGCCAAGGAAAAGTGTTCCTCAGCAACACACATTTCGATACTACGCGTGCGAACATCGAATTCGGCGGTGCAGCCGCCATTGATATTCCAACCCGTCTCGCAGCAGATCACGATTCGGACTATCACTTCAAAGGTGACATTGACCTCGAACGTTTAGAGGAGGAGATCGCAAAGCACGGAGCCGAGAATATAGCGGCGGTCGTGCTGACGGTTACTAACAACAGCGGAGGCGGCCAGCCGGTAAGCATGGAGAATGCGAGGCTTACTGCCGACATCTGCCGACGCGAGAATATCCTCTTCATTCTCGACTGTTGCCGTATTGCGGAGAACGCCTGGTTTATTCGCCAGTACGAGAAAGGGTTTGAAGAAACGTCCTATCGCGAGATCGCTCAGGAAATGTTCCGACTTGCTGACGGCTGCATTATGAGTGCAAAGAAAGATGCCCTTGTAAATATGGGCGGATTCCTGGCGTTGCGGGATGCTAAGATCGCCGAAGCCTGTACCAATCTGCTCATTATCACCGAAGGCTTCGTAACTTATGGCGGGCTTTCGGGCCGAGATATGGAGGCTATCGCTCAAGGGTTACGCGAAGTTTTCGACACTGACTATCTCAACTATCGTATCGTAAGCACACGATATCTTGGCGAACACATTAGAGCGAAAGGTATTCCGGTCCTTTACCCGATCGGCGGCCACGCGGTCTATGTGGATGCAAGTCTCCTATACCCGCACATCCCGGTGAACCAATATCCGGGCCAAGTTCTCGTCTGCGAACTTTACAAGCGAGGCGGCATCCGCGCTGTCGAGATCGGTTCTGTAATGTTCGGAAAATACGACCAGACCGGCAACTTGATACCGGCCGCATCAGAACTCGTCCGGCTTGCGATCCCGCGAAGGGTCTATACACAAAGCCACATTGACTATGTGATAGAGGTCTTTGACGAGATCAAGGATGCAGCTAACGAGACGAAAGGCCTTCGTATCGTAAAGGAAACTCTGTTCCTGCGGCATTTTACTGCTCACTTTGAAGTCGCGGCGACGGCGGCGACTGCAGCAGCTTAGATAGATTATTTTGTCCGGCGTCCGACATCAGCCGAACGCCGGACAATTGTCAAAGATCACTAAACTTCGTTCAAGACCCGACGCGTTACCGTCCAGAAGGGCCGTTTAATCAGCCGCAGTACCGGTCTTGAGCGAGTACACGATTTCGAGGTGCTCGTGTTCAACGCTCTCTTCGAGGTACGGATCGTTACGGGGGACAAGTCCCTTAGCTCCGAGAGTTCTAAAGAACACAAGCAAGAAGAGAGCGATAGACCCGACCAATAACGCAATATCGACATAGCCGATCATAGGACTTCCAAAAAACGCAGGAAATATCATGGAGTAAAGGTCCAGCCAATGCCCAACGAGGGCGATCGTACAGGCGGCGACCATCCATTTCGCATTCATTTTGACCTGTCGGGGAAGAAGCATCACGAACGGGATCACCCAATTCAAGAACAGGTTGACAATAAAGACCGTGAACCAACCGGTGGTGCCGGTTCTCCGATAATAGTAAATAGTCTCTTCGGGAAGATTGGCATAATAGATCAGTAGATATTGCGAAATCCACATATATGCCCAGAACGTGGCAAACCCCATTACGAGTTGGCCAAGATAGTGCATATGCTTGTCCCCGACAGCCGGAAGATATCCTCGCTGTTTAAGCCAAACGACCAGGATCGTTATGGCCGCGGCGCTGCTCGTAAGGGTTCCGGCGATCATATAAAATCCAAAGATCGTGCTGTAGAACATCGGCTCCAGCGACATTATCCAATCGAACGAAGCAAGGGAGAACGTGATCCCGAACACCACAATGAAGATCGATGAGTATATCTTTCTCAGTCGCGTATGTTCGACGCTCCCATCCGTATCCTGCTGAAATGATGCTTTCCTTATTCCATAGATCAGTCCGCACCAGATCGCAAGAAAGGCGACCATTCTGGCAAAGAAGAATGGCGTACTAAGCCATAAATGCTTGAAACCAAGCTCGAGATCGGCACCGTGAGTCTCCATAGCAGGGTTCGTCCACGGATATAGCGTGTTCCTCCCGAAGTAGACAAGTAGAAGAAGCAACCCGCCGGTGGGGACATATGCCATCATTGCTTCCGGAACGCGGCGAAAAACCGTAGCCCATCCGGCATTTGACACCGACTTGAAGGCAACAAAGAGTACCGCCCCAAGGGCTATGGTTAAAACAAATATCGAGTTCTGCAGGAAACTGAACCAAAAGCGGTCACTCGACATCAATCCCGCTACGCTGCCCACGGCTCCCAGCACGAGCAAGCCGATCAAGACGTTTCGCTCCATTCCGTTCGTCAATTCATTCTTTGCCATAGCTTACTTTTTCTGCAGGTTGCGAATATAGAGAATCACCTTCCAACGATCGTCCGGTGCGACCTGGGCTGCGTAAGATCCCATGTTGTTCCTTCCCATCGTGATTATGTGAAACATCGCGCCGTCCGGCAGAGCCTTCGATGTATCAGTGTGATAAGAGGGCGGGTTCGGGAACTTTGGTATGATCGGTCCGTCGCCTGCACCCGTTGCTCCATGACAAACAGCGCAATCGTTGGTGAATATGTACTTTCCGCGGTCGAGATTCTCTTGGGTCGGCTGGAACGGGTTTGTAAGCTCCCTCCCGGCCCGAGCCTCTTCGTCAAGGCCCGGACCGTAGTGGAACGGCATAAAACCTCGTCTGACCGTTCCCTCGACCGGCGGCTGCAAGGTCATACCTTTCGGCAGTACCGGATTTGCCGTTTGAGAAAGATAGGCTGGCGAGTATTCCATCTGCGTAGGGAACTCTCGATTCCTTTTCGTCTGGTCACGGCTGAATCCGACCATTCCGCCGATGACTATGACTGGCAACAGAAGAAAGAAAGCTATTGTAGCGTTCCTTTTCATACGAATTTGTCACCCTCCATTACCTTTATTGCTTGGTACTTTTTGAAGAGACGCGCTGCTTTTTCTGCGTCAAAAGAGGCATCTCTTTGTTTCAACACCAGCACGAAGTGGTCGTCCGTGACGCCTTCGAATATCTTCTTTTTACTGAAGATCCACAGCCTGTTCATCATAAATAGAACACCGATCGAAATAAGCCCTGAGAAGAGAACGGTCAACTCGAACATCACGGGCACGAAGAGCGGAAAGGAGTTAAAAGGTTTTCCGCCAACATTAAGCGGCCAGTCGTAAGCCGACGTCCACACTTGCAGCAGGATCGCCGAGATCAAACCCAAAGCTCCCGCCGCGAACGCGATCCAGCCTAAACGGGAACGCTCTAGGCCGACAGCCCGATCCATGCCGTGGATGGGATACGGAGAAAAGACGTCCTGTATCTCAAATCCGCGAAGCCGTGCCTCCGCAGCGATCGCCATCAGATCATGTTCATTGTCGAAAAACGCGGCGGTGTACCGCACGGTCTTCTCGCTTGGTTCAGTCGCGCGCATAATGCAAAACTCCTTTCACCTCGTTCATTGAAATAACCGGAAACAGTCTTAAAAAGAGAAGGAAGGCCGTAAAGAACAGTCCAAAGCTGCCGACCAATAATCCAAGATCGGTCAAGGTCGGTATAAAGATCGCCCAGCTCGATGGCAGATAGTCCCTGTGCAGACTAGTTACAATGATCACAAAGCGTTCGAACCACATTCCGACGTTAACAAGAATGCACAGCCCCAAGATCAGAGGAATCTTTGTTCGGAAGGCTTTGAACCAGAACAGTTGGGGGAAGATGGCATTGCAGCTGAACATGATCCAGTAGGCCCAAGCATACGGTCCACCCATACGGTTGAGGATCACGAAGATCTCATTTGGATTCCCGCTGTAAAAACCGATGAAGAGCTCCGTCAGGTAAGACAATCCAACGATCGATCCGGTCAGCAGGGTGATCTTGCACATATTGTCCAGATGCTGAATGGTGATGTATCCCTCAAGATGCATCACCTTCCGCACCGGGATCAGAAGGGTTGTAACCATCGCAAACCCCGAAAAGACGGCTCCTGCGACGAAGTACGGCGGAAAGATCGTCGAGTGCCAGCCGGGAACGAGAGAAGTGGCGAAGTCGAAACTGACGATGCTGTGGACGGAAAGCACGAGCGGTGTGGCAAGGGCCGCAAGCACGCCATAGACCGTCTCGTATCGCGACCATGTTCTGTTGCCCCCGTTCCATCCTAGGCTGAGGATCGTGTAGAAGATCCGCCGCCATTTGCTCTTTGCTCTATCACGGGCTGTCGCAAGATCGGGAACAAGCCCCAGATACCAAAAGACCAGGGAAATCGTGAAATAGGTCGAGATCGCAAAGAAGTCCCACAAAAGCGGCGAACGGAAATTGACCCAAAGTGATCCTCGCGTATTCGGATAGGGCATGATCCAATAGAAGAGCCACGGCCGTCCCATATGGAGAATGGGGAAGACACCGGCACACATCACGGCGATAAGCGTCATCGCCTCTGCCGAGCGATTGATCGACGTTCTCCACTTTTGTCCGAAAAGATAAAGGATCGCCGAGATAAAGGTTCCTGCGTGGCCGATACCGATCCAGAAGACGAAATTCGTGATTCCGAAGGCCCACCCGATGGTCTTATTCAGCCCCCAGGTACCGATCCCGAATGTCACTGTGTTGACGGCCGCGATCATCCCGAGTGCGAGCAATACGACGGAGATGCTGAACAGGATCCACCAGCCTCTAAGCGGAGGCCGTTCAAGAAGGCCGCAGATGTCATTCGTAACATCACTGCACGATTTGCTCTCATCGATCAGCGGTTCTCGCAGCGGCGAATAAACGGGATGGGCCGTAACCCGTTCGATCTCACCCTGAAGCCGTATCTCTTCTTCCGCGTTTTGAAACTCAATGTCTTTCAAAGCTGTTGCCATTCGAGATTATCCCTCCAGATCGTCGCCGTCGTTGTTCACCTTGGCAAGATAGGTGAGGCCCTGACGGAGATTCAGTTCTTCTAACAAGATGTAATTTCGTTTCGTGTGCCGAAGCGTTGAGACCTTGCTTTCGAGGTCTTTTAGATCGCCAAAGCTAATTGCATTCGCGGGACAGCTTTGTTGACAAGCTGTCTGTATCTCGCCATCTTTGATCGGACGGCCCTCATTGCGGGCGTGGATCTTGACTTCCTCGATACGCTGCACGCAGAAAGTGCACTTTTCCATAACGCCGCGACTTCGAACGGTCACGTCAGGATTTAGGGCAAGATTTGCGATGGGCTCATCGTGCGGATACAAGAACCAATTAAATCGCCGTACCTTAAATGGACAGTTGTTAGCGCAATATCGGGTACCGACGCAACGGTTATAGACCTGCATATTCAGGCCTTCGCTCGAGTGGACGGTCGCAAGTACCGGACAAACCGTCTCGCAAGACGCATTATCACAATGCTCGCAGGTCATCGGCTGGAATCTTGTGGTTGTCCCATCCTGCTTTTCATCAAAATATCGGTCGATCCTCATCCAATGCATCTCACGACGCCGATAAACCTCATCCTTGCCAACGACCGGAATGTTGTTCTCGGCCTGACAGCTCAACACACAAGCGTTGCAGCCGACACACGAGTTCAGGTCGATGACCATTCCCCATTTATGTTCAGGAAAGTCGTGCGGTTTCCAAAGGTCGATCTGCTTTTCGCTTTCTTCGTGAAGATGGCCGGCAACAAATTCATTCAGCGAATATTCTTTGATCAATGGACGGCCTTCGGCCGAAGCTTCTGTTTGTGTCTTTGCGAAACTCGTAAAGTTGGATCCTGCTGTTAGGGAAGCACCGCTTGAGTCGTAACGGAAAGTGCCATTTGCGAACTCTACGAGCGGAAAGACGTTCGCGCCAAGCCCGGTACCGACCTTGCCGGCCTTCGTCCTGCCATACCCGACCGCGACGGCAACGCAGTCATCCGCCTGTCCCGGCTGGATCATCACAGGCAGTTCGACGGAAATATTTCCTTTCTGGATTCGGACGAATTGCCCCTCGGCAAGACCGGCTTTAGCCGCCGCGTTGGGTGAAAGACACGCGTAATTGTCCCAAGTTGTTTTTGTGATAGGATCTGGGATCTCGTGCAGCCACGGATTATTTGCAAATCTACCGTCACGCAAGGTCACCTTCGGATAGAGGGCGACGAAAAGGCCGTCGCCACCCGGCCCTGCAGCCATTCTTGCGGCGGCTTCATTGATGCCATCGGCTTTGAACGCGGGCGGACCCGCCTGAGCGGCAGACGGTCGGTAAACACCATCGTGAAGAGATTTGTCCCAAAGATCATCAAACGTTTTGAACGTACTCTGTCCGGCGAAGTAGCGTGTCTGCCACTCGGCTCGCAACCCATCGTAGTAGCGGCGTTCGTCACCACTCCACCGCATAAGGCTTTCCTGATACGCACGAGTTTGGAACAAAGGGGCGATCGTCGGCTGAACCGTACTAACCACACCGCTGACCGCCTCTGCATCATCCCACGCTTCGAGCGAATGATGCGTCGGGCAAACAAAGTCGGCCACCGATGTTGTCTCGTCGAGCGTCGGGCTTAGCGAAACCTTTAGCGGAACCTTGCTCAAGGCGGACAGGAATTCAGGCCCCGCAAAATGGTCGTAGGCCGGATTGGCATCGAGAACGAACAGGGCCACGACCGAACCGTCCTTTATTTCCTGGAAAAGGCCTTGGATATCTTCGTCTTTGCTCTGGCCCTCGGACGCGGTCGAACTGACGACGATCGTCTTTCCGTAATTTTCTAAGCTTTGGTTGATAAGGTTTACGATCTGCTGTTTATCAGCGTCGTTCGACCCGCAGACCACAAGAGACGAACCTTTTGCCTTCGTTAGCTCTACGGCACATTTTTGAAGGGCAGCCTTCGTCGCCTCTGAGAGTTTTGCGGTTTCAATTCCTGAGAGGCCGGAAGATTGCGAGCTGCCGCCAACCAGCTTCGCCAAGAATAAGAGAGCGTCAGCCTCTTCTGCCGGGCTGACCTTCACTCGCTTATCGGCATTGGCACCGGTTAGAGACAATCGGGATTCAAACTGTATGTGGCGCAGCATATCCTGCTTGCGTTCATTTACATTCCTTCCCTCGGAATAGCCGCGAATGAAAGCCGCAGGTGAGATCCATGTTCCAAGGAAGTCTGCCCCAAAACTTACGACGACCTTTGCCTTGTCGAAGTTGTAAAACGGAAGAGCCTCAACCCCGTGAGTACGGAGATGCGCCGCCCGCACGCCGTATGTTGAGATAGGTTCGTAAACGACATGCTTTGCGTCCTTGAACTGTGAAAGGAACTTGTTGATCGTCGCTCGAGAGCTTGGGCTGACGATCGTCTTCGACAAAAACCTGATCTTTCCGTTGGAACCTTTTAGAGCAGTCAGTTTCTGGATGATCTGAGCATCGACATCGCTCCAAGACGCCGTCTTTCCACCGATAAGCGGCTGCTGTATGCGTTCGGCATCGTAAAGCCCGAAGACCAGCGAATGGGCAACCGGACAAAGTGCACCCTTGCTTATTGGGTGTTCGGGATTACCCTCGACCTTTATCGGACGGCCGTCGCGGACCTTCACGAGCATTCCGCAACCGGCACTGCAGCCGGCGCAGGTCGAGGCGTACCAGTTCGCAACGCCCGGTGTAAGTTCTGGTGGTTGCTTCAGGTACGGGATCACCTTTTGTTCCGGCGTCGCGCAGCTCGTCAATGCGATCGCGGCGGTCGTATAGCCGATCGCTTCGAGAAATGTTCGGCGCGAGATCCCATTGCCGTTTTGCAAAACAGGCAAACCGCGGTCGTCCTCGTCGATAAATTGCTTCCAGAGCTTATCCTTCATAGCTTTTGATCATCAGTGATGACAAACTGAGCAGTCCGTCGAAGCCATCAGCTTCTGTGCGGTATTCTCTCGGGCGATCTGCGGCTTTCCTGCGTCGTCCAAAGTGACCTCGCGGTGCGTTCGGTGACAGCTTACGCAGTCTCCCATGGTGAAAGCATTTTGCTGTGAGAGTCGCTCCATTGTCTCGACCGCTCCATGACAGGTCTGGCAACTGATGCCTGACGTGACATGTCTGCTGTGGTTGAACGCAACAAGATCAGGCAGATCGTTTACCTTCACCCACTCGATCGGCTTGTTATCCGCGATCGCCGTCGTGATCTTTTGTATTTCGGGCGAATCAGGCAAGACCTTTGAGTGGCAGTTCATACAGGTCGATGCGGGCGGAACACCCGCGACCTTCGACTTGTCTGCAGAGGAATGACAAAAAAGGCACGAGATCTGGTTGTCGCCCGCGTGAAGTTTGTGGGAGAAATTGATCGGCTGAATCGGCTCGTAACCCAGCTGATCACCGTAGATCCGGAACGTCTTACCCTGCCAAACAAGGAACGCCCCTATAAGTGTGATCAATATCATTAGGATCTTTAGTGTTGTCAGGCTCATAGATCACCTCGAGATCGATCAGCGACCGATCGCGTTCAGTTCTGAATCCTCTTTTGCGTTTGAAAGCGAGTACTGGCCGCGGATCTTCTTTCGATTCCAGTTCCAAATAACGACCTGATATGGCCTCCAGAGATATTCGATCGGCAACGAAACCATATGAACGAGTCGCGAGAACGGAAAGATCGCGATTATCAAAAAGGCATTGATGATATGCGTTTTGATAATGTGCGGCAGCGGCTTGACCATCTCTATATCCGGTTGGAAGAAGAGAAGCGAACGCAGATAAGGCACTGCGGACGCGGCATACCACGATGAACCCCAGCGGTAAAATAGAGCCGTGTAAACGCCGAGCACGACCTGTGCGAAAAGCAGTACGAGAATGATCGTATCGACCGTCGAAGTAACCGATCGAATCCGCGGCACTCTGATCCGACGCCACATAAGGGCGACTATGCCTATCAACGCCAACAAGCCGAAGACCAGCCCGGTCGTCTCAAGAATATATAGCCGCACCGGGACGCCGTTGAACCACAACACCTCTTTGGGGAAGAGGAAGCCGATCAAGTGGCCCGTCAGCGCCCCGATGATCCCAATGTGCCAAGGCACAACGCCATAGAAGAGCTCGTCCGATTCCAATAGCTGTGATGAAAGGCTCGAGTACGAAAACTTGTCCGTTATGTATCGGTAGATCGATACAACAACGAAGAGAGTTACCGCAATATACGGCAGGACGATGAAAAGTAAATTGTCCATCATAAGCACACCTAATCGATGATCGGCACCCGGTCGTTCTCACTATTAACCGCTTGTGTAAGGGCCGAAAGAACCGCATTCAAGAGATCAACGTACGGATTTTCTCCCTTAAAGGCTGTGATGATCTTCTTGACGCCCGGAATCACACAATGGCCCGCAAGCGAGCCTCTCAACTCGTCGTCTTCCAAATGTGCGAGCAGCCTGAGCAGCACCGGAAGATAGTCGGGAAGCTGCTGGTCCTGGCCCAGTTGAAGGTCGCCTTCGGTCTCACGAAGATTCGCGAGAAATGCACCGCGCTTATAGTCTTCGCCAAATAGGTGATAGCCGATCTCCAATGCACAGTTTGGGTTCAGATCGAAGGACTGGGCGTATAGCTCTTGAAGATCTATCAGCGACATTGTCTCGGTCTTCCGGCTGAACTCCGAGAGCTGTTCGTTGATCAAATGCTTGTCCCGCATCGCCGCGGTTAAGGCTTCCAAGCGCAAGGACCAGTTGTCGTCCGGATACTCGAAGATATCTGCAAAGGCGGCCGGGGGTCCTGCAGCAGCTTTTCCAAGATAGATATCTTCGATGTCCGGCGTGTGCGAGCGAGCATACTGAACGGGATCGGAAGCCGCCGAGAGTTTTTTGCGAGTGAGTTGGGTTAGTTCTGTCTGCACAAAGCTTATGCTCCTCTTACCGGCGCTTCTCTGAAGCCAAATCCTGCGGAGCCTTTTTGCTCCCACATATCGTCGTCGAGCATCGCCATCGCTTCTTCACGATGCATCGGCGGAATCACGACCCTCTCGTCCATGGTCGGAAGAGAAGTGAGACGATAGACGGCCTCGGCCTCTGCTGCATCCATTCCACACTCGGCAAGTGCTTTGTCGACAACTTCTTGAGACACGTCGCCCACAGTTTCGAGCCGTTTGAAGAGCCGCACCGCATACTGCTTCTTCAACGCGTAGCTGACCTGATCCGTATTTCCCGCGGAGAAGAGGCTTGCAAGATACTTGATAGGAAGACGGGCCTTTTCGATCGGGCTGAAAAGCTCATCATTTGCCGTCTCGTAAACGCCGTTCTCGGTCTTTGCCATTACGGGCAGGAGAGGCGGAACGTAGAAGAGCATGGGAAGCGTTCTGAACTCAGAGTGCAGCGGCAGGGCCATTTTCCACTCTTTTACATACCGATAGACGGGCGAGCGTTCGCAAGCTTCAAGCGTTCGCTCGTCAATCCCGTTCTCCTTCGCTTTTTCGCGGATGACCGGGTCGCGTGGGTCAAGGATGAGGTCGCGATGAGCTTCGACGAGCTTGTCGTCATCGACATTAAGGGCATCGGTCAGGCGATCAGCGTCATACAGGATGCCGCCGAGATATCGGATACGTCCGACGCAGGAATGAAAGCAAGCCGGCGCTTGCCCCGTTTCCAAACGCGGAAAACAGAGGATGCACTTTTCGCTCTTTCCGGTCGACCAGTTATAGTATGTCTTCTTATACGGGCAGGCAGAAACACACATTCTCCAGCCGCGACAAACTTCCTGATTTATGAGGACGATGCCGTCTTCACCGCGTTTGTAGATAGCACCGGAGGGACAAGCAGCAACGCAAGCCGGATTCAAACAATGATTGCAGATGCGTGGGAGATAAAAGAAAACAAGGCGTTCGACATCAAAAAGCTCCTGCTGCTCTTCGGGCGAGAGACCTTCGAAGTTCGGGTCATTCTCAGCATAAACAGGTGAACCGCCAAGATCGTCGTCCCAGTTCGGGCCGGCTTCGATGTCCATGAACTTTCCGGTCACCATCGATATCGGGCGTGCCGTCGGTTGGTCCGCTCCTTCGGGTGAATCAAAAAGGTCTTCGTATTTGTAAGTGAATGGCTCGTAGTAATCATCCATCTTCGGAAGGGATGGATTGTGAAAGATGTTGATCAGGCGTGAGGCACGGTTGCCCATTTTCAACTCGGGCTTGCCGTTGCCCTTCTTTTCCCAACCGCCATTGTACTTGCTCTGATCTTCCCATTTTGTCGGATAGCCCGTGCCGGGCTTCGTCTCGACATTGTTCCACCACATATATTCGGCACCTTTGCGGTCGGTCCAAACATTCTTGCAGGCGATCGAACAAGTGTGGCATCCGATACACTTATCGAGATGAAAAACCATTGAAACTTGCAGTCTGACGTCCATATTGTGAATCCCTCTTTACCAGTTGAGCTTCTCCAGCTTCTTCACGAGAATGAAAGTGTCGCGATTGACGCCCGTCGGGCCCCAGTAGTTGAAGTGGTATGTGTATTGGCCATAACCACCCATCATTAGGACGGGCTTCAAACGAATCCGGGTCAAGCTGTTGTGGCCGCCGGCACGCCGATTTCCGCGAGTTGGCGATTTTGGAATACTCAACGTTCTCTCGGGCGAGTGATATTGAATGCATACCCCGCGTGGAATACGTGCACTGACAACACACCTCGTACAGACAACACCGTTATCGTTGTAGGCTTCGACCCAGTCGTTATCGTTAAGCCCCATCTCGATCGCGTCCTCATCGTTCACCCAAAGCGGTTCGATACCACGGGAAAGGGTCAACATTCGATTGTTGTCGTAGTAGGTCGAGTGAATGTGCCATTTTCCGTGAGGCGTCAGGTAATTCAAGGCGAGTGTCTTTTCGCCTTGTTCACTTAACTTTATGTCGCCGAACGCAGCGGGTTTTGGCGATGGCTTATAGGTCGGAAGATTCTCACCGAACGCAACATAGCCTTCGTGATCATGATAAAAATGCTGCCGTCCGGTAAGGGTCCGCCAAGGCACCAGGCGTTCGTAGTTGTAGGTAAACGGTGCGTACGCCCGCCCGTTCGTAACAAGGCCTGACCAACAGGGGCTGTTCAGGATACGTCGCGGCTGCGCCTGTAGGTCCTTGTAAGTGACCCGGGCGTTCCTGGATTTCTCCCCAAGATCGGCGAGCGGCCGTCCGACCTTTTTCTCTACGTATTGGTAGGCTCGATACGCGAGTTCACCATTCGTTTCCGGGGCAAAGTAGAGCAGCATGTTAGCGGCCTCTTCAGCCCGTTTCAGCGATGGATACTTCTTGCCGCCCCATTCGACAAGCGGGTATGACTGTGAGTTCACAACATCGTCATAGAAATCCGCGATGTCATACTTGACCCCGTGAGCGCCCATTCCATTCTGGCGAGCAAGCGGTCCAAGGGAGATGAACTGGTTGTACAAGCTCGGATAGTGGCGTTCAACAACCTTGAAATGCGGCATGGACTTACCGGGAATTGGTTCGCATTCACCCTTTGACCAGTCTTTTATGGAAGGCTGAGCGATCTCGTCTTTCGAATCGTGTGCAAGTGCGGCCGTAACAAGGTCTTTGACCGGTTCGGGCAGATGCTTTTCAGCGAGTTTGCTGACCTTTTTTGCAAGTCCGCGGAATATTTCCCAGTCGGAGCGTGATTCCCAGGAGGGCGGCACAGCTTCAGACAGCGGATGAATAAATGAATGAAGATCCGTCGAATTCAGGTCGGCCTTCTCGTACCACGTTGCCGCCGGGAGTACGATGTCCGAATAAAGGGCGGATGTATCCATTCGGAAGTTCAGATCGACGACGAGGTCCATCTTGCCCGATGGCGGCTCGGAACTGCAGTCAATGTCCTCAACGGATCCTTCGACGCAAGGCTCTGCGATCTTGTTTGTGTGCGTGCCCAGATAATGTTTCAGGAAGTACTCGTGGCCCTTTGCACTGGAGAGCAACGCGTTGCCGCGCCAAATGAACCACACTCGCGGAAAGTTCTCGGGAGCTCCGGGATCCTCAACCGAGAACTTCAGCTTCTTATCCTTGAGCTGTTTCACAACGTATTCGACCGACTCAGCATCCGTTGTGGCACCGTTCTCGGCCGCTTCCTTCAATAGCTCACCGTTCTTTTTCTCGAACTGCGGATAAAAGGGAAGCCATCCGTTGCGAACCGCTTTGACCTGCACGTCCGCAGCGTGCATATGTGCCATCTTGCCGAGTTGGTCACCGACCGCAGAATTATCAGGCACCGAGTAGTATTCCTTGAATTCCCGCTCGTAACGCCACTGCTCGCTCATAATGTAATGCCACGATGGAGCGTTCTGGAGACGTGATGCGGGAACCCAGTCTTTTGCAAAGGCCAAGGTACTCCAAGGTGCGACAGGTGCAAGCTTTTCCTGTCCGACATAATGGTTCAGACCGCCACCATTCTTTCCGACGCAGCCGCAAAGCATCAATGCGGTCATTGCCGAGCGGTACATCAGGTTGTTGTGATACCAATGGTTGATACCGGCACCGATGATGACCATGCACTTGCCTTCGGTCTTGTCGGCGGTGATTGCCCATTCGCGAGCGAATTTAATCACGGTCTCGCGACCGACACCCGAGAACTTCTCCTGCCAGGCAGGTGTATATGAGCCTTCTTCGTCATCGTAGTCGCTCGGGAAACTGCCGCCAAGACCTCTGTCCACGCCGAACTGAGACATCAAAAGATCGTAAATGGTCGTTACTACGACCGAACCATCCTCTGTCTCGATCGTTCGCGTCGGCACGCAACGCTTGAAGATCCGATCCGTTCCGAACTCGCGAAAGATCACTTCCGTCGGGCGGGAACTATCGCCGATCAGGCTCAACCGCGGATCTATCTCCTCGCCTGTCGCGGTATCTTTGAACTCGAGGTTCCATTTGCCGCCTGTCTCTTCCCAACGGTGTCCAACGGTACCGCCCGGCATTCGCGGAGCATCCGAAAGCTCATCCCATACGAGGAATTTCCACTCGCCATTCTCCTCAGCCTTGTACCGGCTAAGTTTGTTGGCTCGCACCAGCCTTCCGGCCTCGAATCCATTTTCAGTCTTTACGAGTTCAATAAGGAACGGTGAGTCGGTGTATCGCTTTGTGTAGTCGAGGAAGTATTGTGTCGGTTTCTCGTAATGAAACTCCTTTAGGATCACGTGATTTACGGCCTGCCAGAAGGCTCCATCTTGGCCGGCATGTACCGGAATCCATTGGTCGGCGTACTTCGACACTTGGCTGAAGTCCGGTGCGAGCACGACCATCTTGGTCCCGTTATGCCGGGACTCGGCCGCAAAATGGCAGTCGGGAGTGCGGGTCATATTGAGGTTCGATCCCATCACCGCCAGGAATTTCGAGTTGTACCAATCCGCGCTTTCACAAACATCCGTCTGTTCACCAAAGACCTCCGGCGAGGCAGGTGGAAGGTCTGAGTACCAGTCGTAGAAGCTGAGGTTCATCCCGCCCAATAGCTGGAGAAACCTTGAACCGGCGGCATATGACAGGAACGACATTGCCGGGATAGGGGAGAAGCCCAGTATCCTGTCTGAACCGTGTCGTTTGATCGTATGGATCACGGATGCCGAAATAATCTCGTTGACCTCATCCCAGCTTGCACGGCGGAATCCGCCTTTGCCGCGTGCCCGCTGATAGCGCGCACGCGATTCCGGATCGTTGACGATGGATGCCCAAGCTTCTACGGGATCATCAAACTTCTTCCTTGCCTCTCGCCAGAGGTCTTGGAGTGCTCCACGGAAATATGGATACTTGACGCGGATTGGGCTGTAAAGATACCACGAATACGAGATGCCACGCTGACAGCCTCGGGGTTCATACGGCGGCAGTCCATCCTCGAGTAGGGGATAGTCAAGCGCCTGCATTTCCCAGGTTACGATTCCTTGTTTAACGTAGATATTCCAGCTGCAGCCGCCTGTGCAGTTCACGCCGTGCGTACTGCGAACGACTTTGTCGTGCTGCCAACGGTTGCGATAGAACTCTTCCCATGAACGGGTCTTGGGACTGATAAGATCTTTTATCCAAGTCATATTTTCGACCTCCGAACCATCTCCTTACGCACACCGTGTGATCTCTTCCTCCAGAAGACGTTCAATCCGATCAACACAAGAGTTGCCGCTCCAAAGCCAAGGACCAGAAATCGCGGGTCGGTTGTAGCGGCAGCCTGCGTCGGCACAACGCTGGCCTCCGGATAGACCTGCTTGGCATTCTGCAGGTATGCAAAAAGCTGGACGACCTCTTCGTCAGTAAGTTTGTGATTCGCAAAGATGGTGTTCATCGTCGGAAAGTTCGGACTCTGCAATATAGAGATCAATTCCGGATCGCGATACTTAATATTGGCGGCGGTAAGATCAGGCCCAAGTGTTCCGCCGCCAAGAGCTCCGACTCCGTTTACGCTGTGGCACGAATTACAGTTCGGAGCACCATTCGCAAGATGGATCTGGCCGGTGAATAGCTCCTTCCCGGCGATGATGTCCGCCGGGACGATCGCTCGGGAAAGCTTTGCTCCTGACGGTACAAAATTTTCGTTCTTGGAGGTTAGATTCTTAATTAGGGTAATGATCGAGTCCAGTTCCGCGGGTGTCAGCGTCTGATCCGGCATTATCGTCGGCGAAAACTTTTTAAAGAGTTCGGCCGCCACCGGATCTTTCCGGCTCATCGCCGTCGGGGACTTCACGAACTCTTCGATCCACTCGCGCGATTGGCGCTCCGTCACTCCTTTGAGGTCAGGACCTTGTTTATCACCGCCGCCGATGTTGTGGCAGCTATAGCAACGGGTCTCAAACAACTTCGCTCCATCATCTTGAGCCTGCGTTCTTGTTGCTCCCGTTAGGGTCGCAAAAAATATTAAAAGCCCGGCGACAGCTAGCTCTACAATGGCCCTTTTGGCTCGTTTTAGCACGCTTTGCATTTCCATTCCGTTCACTGGCCTCTTTCCTCTCCACCGCTAGGGATCCATCTGGTGTACTAACTCGGAAACCTCTCTCCGTCTTTGGACCGCCTCAGCGATCTGGCCTATCGTCGTTGTCTGTAGTAGGTCCACATAGCTCCGGCGTATCTTCTGCCATTGTTCGTGCAGAACGCATTGATCACCTTCCTTGCAGAGCCCGAACCCGAGGAGGCAATCGTCAAGATAAGGGTCGGGAGCAAGAATCTGATTGACCTCCCATACCGTTATCGTTCCCGGCGGTCGCGCAAGCGAGTATCCGCCGTGAATCCCCTTGATCGAGCGCAGTAGCCTGTGCCGACGGAGTTCTCCTAGGATTTTTCGAAGGTAAATGGGAGGTATACATTCTGTTTCTGCGATCTCCTGAAGGCCGCATACTATCGAAGCGTCTTTCCCGGCCAAATATGCTAGGGCCATAACTCCATAGCCGGTGGTTTTCGATAGGATCATTGCTTAATTCAGAAAAGCGTATCTTTTTGTCCTTATTAGTATTCAGGCAAGACTTTGATTGAACAATAGTCTGTTGGTATCATTTTTCTAGTTGAGGTTGATGATGCGCCTACGAAGTATCTTTGAACTCATCGAGGGAACCGCAGATGCCGCTTTCGTAACAGACAGCGGCGGGGCTATCGTCGCGCTGAATCTCGCAGCGGAGAATTTGTTCGGTGTCAACGCCAAAGCGGCGATCGGCGAATTCTGCCATGTTGTCGTCAAAGGCATGGACGAATGCGGTAAGGTCTGCACCGAAAATTGCTCGATCAAACAAGCGGCAGGGAAGAACCATCCCATCCACCATTTCGATCTTAAGGTCGAAACACCGTCGGGCAGGCAATGGTGCAATATGTCAGTAATTATTGCGCGGGAAAATAACACCAGAGAGCCCTATACGGTGCACATCCTCCGGCCTGTTGATGTCCGTAAACGCCTCGAGCTTGCTGTTCGGGATTTTTTGATAACCGAGGTTAGCTTACCCCACGAAAAGGCCGCTGCGCTCGTGCGAACGACGAGATCAGGTGTTAGCGAGACAGAACTTACGGCACGAGAACGGGAAATCTTAAAGCTCTTGGCTACCGGGCAAACTTCACCGTCGATAGCTAAGGACCTTCATATCAGCCGTAACACGGCCGACAACCACATCCAGCACATCTTAAAAAAGCTCAATGCACACTCGCGCCTTGAGGCCGTTCGCCGAGCGGAGTTGGCCGGGCTGATCTAGGAAAACTAAGCAGTCGATTTGGTTAGTTGGTCGTTCTTAGGTTGGAGGCGGCGATCGGAATCGAACCGATGAATAAAGGTTTTGCAGACCTCTGCCTTACCACTTGGCTACGCCGCCGAAATCTGTGCCGTCCCCATCCGAGAGATACGGAAAAAATGGCACCAATGTTGCAGAAATTCCCACGGAAGCCAGCTTAACGTAATACGTTAACATTCGCCCGCCAGTCTATTGAGATCATAGCTCTTATGCGATCTCAAAAAGTCTAAGCCGGCCTGTTTCGGTATCTAAGACTTACCGGAATCGGCCGGCTTGGAACTGCCTACCTATAATATTGGAGCGGGAGACGAGGGTCGAACTCGCGACTTCGACCTTGGCAAGGTCGCGCTCTACCACTGAGCTACTCCCGCAATGGCAAATGATAATTTTAGCGTCTCGAATCCAATTGTCAAGCCGAGCGAAAATTTCACTCCGAAACCGTTACATCTTTCAAAAAACCCCAATCACCGCTCGGATTGATGTGAATATTCCCAATTCGCTTGGTAGCGACCACGATATTTGCCGGATACCAAAGGGGCAGAAGGGGCACATCTGAGGACACAAGGTCCCATGCCTTTTGGTACAGAGCCTTCGCTTCGTCCTTGTTGGTGGTGTTAATGGCCGCATCGACCGTCTGATCAACAGCCGGATTGCTGTAACGTCCCCGGTTACAACAAGATGCGGTCGGTCCGGGGATCTTTGCGGTGGTAAACAATTCCCGGAAAAAGATCGGATCCTGGTTGCCCCCGATCCAAACTCCTGTGTAGAGTTCGAACTCGCCCTGAGCCAGTTTTTTACGCAGGACATTCACGTCCATCGTCTCGATACGAATGTTCAGTCCGACATCGTTCATCGAACTCTGTAGGATCTGAGCATATTGGCTAACGGCGAGGTTCCCCGCACCAAATTTAAACACTATCGGCTCGCCTTTGTACCCGGCTTCGGCCAGAAGCTGCTTTGCCTTCGCCGGATCGTAAGTGTATTGGGTGCCCGGCGTGTAGGCCCAAGACTGAGGCGGGAGCACTGAGCATGCGACCTTCGCCTGCCCTAGAAGCAGGTCGCGAACGATCTTTTCTCGATCGATCGAGTAGGCGATAGCTTGCCGGATCCGAGCATCGGCGAGTACCGGCGTCTTCACGTTAAGGATGAGGTATTGAATGTTAGAACCTTCTGATTGAACGACTTGCAGATTCTGCCCCTCAGACAACGACTTAATTGTGTCTGCAGAGATATTGTTCGGATTTGGAGCGATATCGACCCCGCCCGTTTGAAGTTCTGCTTGAAGCGAGTTGGCATCTGTTATGGTTTTCAGCCGCAATTTCTTGATCTTCGGCGGCCCATCCCAATAGTCGGGATTTGCTTCCATTTCAACAATATTCTGGCCCGAATCAAGACTCACGAACTTAAACGGCCCTGAGCCGACCGGTGAATCCTTTTGCTGCTCGGCAGAGCCGGTCGGGATTATCGGGATCGTGACAAGATTAGAAAGAAGCGTGGTCTTTAGCGCGGGCCTGGCGATCTTAATGACGATAGTCCTTTCATCAGGAACGTCGATGGAAGTGATATGCGGCACCTGCTTCGTCTCGGGGGCTTCAGCAGGTACAGACGCATTCGTGTTCCCAACTAGCTTTTTGGCGGGAGCTTTTTCAACCGGGACAGAATCGTAAAATGCCTGTGCTTTATACCCCTTGCTGTTAAAGAGCGTATCGAGCGTGTACTTTACGTCTTCGGATGTAAGCGTCTTGCCGTTGTGGAACTTCACCCCATCGCGAAGCACAAAGGTGATCGAAAGCCCATCTTCGGAAGTATTTATCTCCTTCGCGAGGTCGCCAACATAGTCAAAGTTTTCGTCCTTCTTCACAAGAGAGTTGAAGAGAAGGTTCTTGACCCTTTCGGCCGCAGCGTCTGAATTCGTCGAAGAGATCGTGTCGAACGCTGTGAATTTTTCGGGCAAGGCAACGGTAACTACACCGGAGTCTCGGCGTCTGCAAGAAGAAGCAGCGGTTGCGAGTAGAAGAACGAAGAGGGCAAGGAAGGCGAATATTTTTTGTTTCAAATCAAATACTCCTGGAATCTAAAGAGATCCGTTGAATGCTACGATCTCATCTGACAGTTCGTTGATGCGGGCCTCATCGAACGGGAGTGGTTCAGCAAGATCAGCTTTTACCCCGGCAATTCGAGAAAGCGACATATTAAGCCGCATAGTCGAAATCTCGCCGGAAGCGATCGCATTTTCGATGGCCTCATATCCCTTTCGGATGTTCGTAGGGTCCGCGCAGATGCAAAGCGCATCAACACCTGCTAGAAATGCCATCCTACAAGCATCCCCGATCCCAAAATTTCGTAGGATCGCTCCCATTTCAAGGTCGTCAGTAAAGACCAGTCCGTCAAAGCCCACTTTTTCCCGAAGCAGGCCCGAAATGACCGAACTGCTCAATGACGACGGTAAAAGTGTGCCATTTTGGGCCTTTTCCTGCAAGGATACGCCGGTGTACGCCGCGTGAGCTACCATAACCGCCGCATTATGCTTCGGCAGAAGTTCAAGGTATGGATAGAGATCGACGTCGGACAATTCACTATCTGAGAGTTCGATGTAGGGAAGTTCGTTGTGTGAATCGACCTTCGCGGCGCCAAGCCCCGGAAAGTGCTTTAGGCAACCCACGATCCCTTGGGATTCGAGCCCACTCAGGAAACCACCGGCCAACTCAACAACAGCCTCTTTTGACCTCCCGAAGGGCCTTGTAAACAAACCATTCGAGGCCCCTGAGCGAACTTCGTCCACAACATCGACAACGGGTGCAAAGTCCATATTTACACCTAATATCCGAAGGAGTTCGCCGATCAACCGCCCCATTTGCTCAGCCTTTTCGACCGAAGAAACTTGCCCTGCCGCTGCCATTGGGGTGACGATTCGCCGGAGCCGATCTACCGTTCCGCCTTCCTGGTCTATACTGATTATCGGGTTGATCAGAATCTCACGGAGACCATCGCACAGATCGCGAACCTGAGAGATTTCGCGAACATTTCTGGCAAAAAGGCAAACACCAACTGGCTGTATCTCGCGAAGCAGTGCTTCGGTCGAGCCGTCGATCTCAGGCCCTGCAATACCGATCGAGAACAGTTGGCCGATCTTTTGTTTAAGGTCAAGATTTGAGATGGAACTTGTCATTTTGATGTCTTACGGGGAAGCAGTTAGCAAAGCATAATGCTAAAGTAACGATTCGACAACGTAAAGGGGATGGGCCTCGAACCTACAAACGATTTCTACTGCGACTTTGTTTTCTCCGGCAAGGTGGGTATCGTCCGCGTGTTCGAAACTGAGAACGTTCTGGCGTATCACCACACACGGCCTTTCTGGGAAACACACATCGTGGTCGTCCCAAAACGTCATGTCGCATCCCTTCAAACGATCCTGCCGGACGAGACTGACCTTCTTATCGAGATCATTTCGGTGGTGAATAAGGTCGCTGCGGAGATAGTCGCCAAAACAGGCGCGGCACGCGTCATTACGAATCTAGGCAGATACCAAGAATCAAAACACCTGCATTTTCACGTTTGTTCAGGCGAGCAGATCCGGCCGGACAACGCCGCTTAAATCATCTTCGAGCGGACCGATACCAGGAGTTCCTTAGCTTCCGCGTCCGACAAAGTATCAAAGTCTGCCGATCGGATAGCATCGAGGGCAGTTTCGTTAGCTAGTGAGAATAGCGTCGCTTGGGACGCAACTGACGATGCAGCCGCTCTTTCAACGCCGCCTTTTGCGACATCCGAAACGACCGCGAGTTCATATTCCTCAAGCTTTGCGAGAACACCCTTTGCGCGAACGATCACTTCGGCTGGAAGGCCGGCAAGCCTCGCGACCGCTATTCCGTAGGACTTTGACGCGCGCCCCGCGAGCAGTTTATGGAAGAAAACGATCTGACCGTCTTCTTCAGTTGCGGTTATCTGATAATTCTTTGCACCCGGCAAAAGATCTGCGAGTTCTGTGAGCTCGTGGTAGTGAGTAGCGAAGAGCGTCTTTGCCGCATGTTCGGGCGAGTTATGAAGGTATTCCGCAACTGCCCATGCAATGGACAGGCCATCGAAGGTCGATGTTCCGCGGCCGATCTCATCAAGAAGGATCAGGCTACGCGGCGTTGAATTACGCAAAATGGACGCCGTTTCGGTCATCTCTACCATGAACGTAGAGCGGCCTGACGCAACGTCATCAGATGCGCCGACACGCGTCCACACTCTATCCACTATCGGCAGCCGTGCTGCGGTGGCCGGAACGAATGAGCCGATCTGGGCGAGTATCTGTATGATCGCGATCTGTCGAAGGATCGTCGATTTTCCACCCATATTTGCACCGGTAATTATCAGCAAGCGGTCGGTCGAGTTGTTCAGGTAGGCATCATTCGGGACGAACGAATCTTTGACGAACGCTTCAACGATCGGGTGGCGACCACTGCGGATCTCCAACTCATCACCGTCGTGAAGCGTCGGCATCACATAGTTGCGGCGTGCTGCAGTTTCAGCGAGAGAGCAGAGAGCGTCGAGCGTCGCGATCGATCGGGCAGTTACCTGCAGTCGGCGGCTCTCGCTTTTTATTTGATCGCGGATCGCGGCGAATAAACTTTGTTCGAGCTTCGTGATCTGCTCTTCCGCTCCGAGGACCTTCGTCTCCCATTCCTTAAGCTCAGGTGTCGTATAGCGCTCCGCATTTGCAAGCGTCTGACGACGTTCGTAGAATTCAGGCACGCGAGCAAGCTGAGCCTTCGGAACCTCGATGTAATACCCGAAGACATTATTAAAACGCACCTTTAGGCTCGCGATACCGCTCCGCTGTCGTTCGGATTCTTCGAACGAAGCGATCGTCTGCTTGACGTTCGACGAGATCGATCGGAGTTCGTCCAGGTCAGAGTTGAAGCCCGCCTTGATCACGCCGCCGTCCGAGACCAACATCGGCGGCTCATCGCTTATACCATTCTCGATCACGCTCCGTATTTCGGGCAGTTCGAAAATGTTCTCGGCCAATACCTGCAGTAAAAGAGATGATGCTTCGCTCAGAATGGCGTTGACCTGCGGGGTTTGACCGAGCGATATTTTTAGAGCGATCAGATCGCGGGGAGAGACCGTTCCAAGGTTCACCCGTCCGATCAAACGTTCGAGGTCTGCAACTTCTTTTAGCAGGAATCGAAGCTTTTCTCGCATTATCGAATCCTGTAATTCGTCCACCGCCGAAAGACGGGTCTGGATCTCACTACGGCGAAGAAGCGGCCGGACAAGCCATTGCTTTAAGAGTCTGGCTCCCATTCCTGTGACAGTCTCATCGATGACGTCGCAGAGGGTCTTCTTCGAAGATTCGCTTCTTGACTCTAGTATTTCCAGATTTCGAAGCGTCAGGTTATCGAGAACCATGTGATCGGCGGAATCCAAAAATTCTATCGATGAAATATGGTCCGCAGAGGCGCGCTGTGTTTCCTTGGCATATGCTAGGCACGCCGCCGCTGCGGCCGTTGCCATCTGTCGATCCGCAAGGCCGAACGCAGCGAGTTCGCGAACACCAAAATGCTGCGAAAGTTGGTGTTCAGCTTGCGCCGGATCAAATTGCTCCGGGTCGAGTTCCGTAATGACAGTGCTCGCGGACGCCTTCGGCTTGTCAAAAAGGCCGGTGTTCTCAGTAGAAATGCCCAAGGCTTGGCCGATCCGCCGTGAGATCGTTGCGGACGCAAGAATTTCTCTGGGACTGAAGCTCTCCAGCTGCTCACAGATCCGGGAAAATGCGTTCGGCCCGCTACTTTCCGTAACGAGAAGCCTCCCGGCTGACACTTCCAGAAACGCCGCAGCAAAATGTTCATCCTTTCCTGCGACCGCCGCTAGGTATGTTGAATTGCGAGAATCGAGGAGTTGAGGATCGATTGCTGTGCCCGGCGTAATAACCCGTACGACATCTCGATTCACAAGTTTCACGCCCTTGCCTGCTTCCTCGGTCTGCTCACAGATCGCAACGCGGAAGCCGTTCTTGATGAGTTTTGCGATATAACCGGCTGCAGAGTGATGCGGAACGCCGCACATCGGGATCGGATTTGGTGTGTCCTTCTGCCTCGCTGTAAGAGTGATCTCGAGCACTCTTGAGGCAACGACCGCGTCCTCATTGAACATCTCGTAGAAGTCGCCAAGGCGAAAGAACAAGATAGTTCCCGGAAATCGGCTCTTTATTTCGAGATATTGCCGAAGCATCGGCGTCGCGTTTGTCATTTGATCCGAAAAGCAAAGTTTAGCGAACTAGCCGAAAACATTCAAAATGCTTATTTTCAAAGCGGTTTGTATCTGTTAGGATGTTGGTTTGCGTTCGTATTGGCTCGCGTCGCGTTTTTTTGCCTCGGATCTCGAATGGTAGCGGAGTGTAGTGCTCAGCAAGGCAGGTTTTGTATGAAGTTTATACGCAGCTTATTTTTGATGGCTTTTGCGATGTCTGCGCTATGCTCGGCCGCAATGGCGCAGGGCTCCGCCACGCGCGACGAGCGGTATCGCATCGGCTTTCAGGACGTGATCGATGTTAAGGTTTTCAGGCATCCGGAGCTTGATGTTAGAGCGCCTGTCAATCCTGACGGCCGGATCTATCTATATCGGCTTGCAAAACCGCTTGTCGCCGTTTGTAAGACCGAACGTGAACTTGCCGACGACATAGTCGCTGCCTACAAGGTTAGCTACCTCCGCGACCCGCAGGTAACGGTTACCGTTGCAGAGCAAAAGTCGCAGTCAATGGCGGTTATCGGTGCTGTTGAAAAACCGGGGTCTTTCTTTGTCGGTCGGGAGTTGAACCTGCTCCAACTTATCGCGATGGCCGGCGGCCCAAGTAAAGATGCGGGCACTCGCGTTCTAGTCGTTCGTGTAGGGAGCAATTCGGATTGCAAGACCGATGATGATTCGAAAGAGCAGCCCGGCCTAATGACCTTCAAGATTCGCGACCTCCAGGAAGGTAAAGAAAATCTTGAGATGCGTCCGGGCGATGTCGTGTCGGTCCTTAAATCAGACATTATTTATGTTTATGGGAACGTCAAGAAACCGGGACCGGTCGAAGTTCGGGAGCCGATAACCCTTACTCAAGCCATTGCAAGCGCGGAAGGTTATACCAATGCTACAGACAAGGACACCGTTCGCATCCTCCGCCAAAAGCCCGATAGCCTCGACCGGGAAGAGATCATCGTCAATCTCTCCGATATAGAAAAGCGAAAGGCGGCGGACCCATATCTTCAGCCGAATGATATTGTCGCCCTCTCAAAGGACAATACGAAGGCGATTCTTACCGGCATTGGCACTGCGTTCAAGAACGGGATTCCCCTCCTGATGTCTCGAGGAATACCGGGGCTCTAATCGTAAGAGACGATCAGTATGAAGGAAACGCGAAACATCATTACAACGACTTCGCCGGAACCGGTCGAGCTTGAACGGCCGGCCGATCCGACGATTCCGGCAACGGGACGCTATCCCGGTTATCACGCCGCGACGCAGAGCGAAGGCTTTCAGCTGATTGNNTCTGGCTTGTTGCCGGCATCGCGGTCGTAATGACAACGCTTGCAACGATCTACATCGCACGCAAGCCGAACATCTACCGCGCAAAGGCCGTCGTCCAGGTCGATAATGAGCAGGTAAACCCCGACCTTGTCACAAACGACAGGGCTCGTCCTCTTTCCAATGCTGATCCTTCGTACTTTAATACTCAACTTCAGCTTCTCTGGAGTGAGAGCCTTTTGCGGCGGGTAGTAAAAGAGCACAATCTCGACGCGAATAAAGAATTTCAGTCTCTGGCAAGGACAAGCTCGACCTCGACCTTCGGCCAACTTTTGAAATCCATCGGGCTCGCAAGCCGCGAAACTCAAAAGAACGACGAAAATCCGCCGATCGACCCGAATTCGAGTCTCGCATCTGCTGATGAGATCGCTGAGGCCGTGCGTTTGACGCCCTTTGTGGAAGTCATTCGCCGCAATCTAAGCGTCGATCCTGTTCGCGAATCTCGCGCAACGGTGAAAGATACACGCTTGATCGAGATATCGTACAGCGACACTGACCCAGATCTTGCCGCATACGTTGCAAATGCGATCGCAGAGACATTTACGAATCAGAATCAGGAGAAACGTACCGGTACAAGCCGCAAAACGAACGACTTTTTGCAGGAAAGAATAGCGAGCCTTCAGTCAGATATTCGACGCGATGAAGAAAAACTCGTTGAGATGACCCAGAACGCCGGCATCTTGAAGACCTCTGATGATTCGACGATCGTGATGGATCGCCTATCGGGCTTGAACAAGTCTATGCTCGAGGCTGAAAACGCTCGAAAAAATGCCGAGGCAAATTACTTTGAGGTCGCAAAATCGCCTGAAAGACTTTCTGCGATGGCCGAGGCCGAAATGGCCCGTTTCATTACCGAGCAGCAGAATAATATTCGGCAGTTCCAATCCGACACATTGAAAAAGATATCGGATCTCCGTCAGGCAAGAGCCCTCAAACTCCAGGAGTATCAAGAAGGTGCACCGGAGATCAAAGAGATCGACGCTCAGATATCCAGCTATCAGAGTTCGANNAGGGCGACCTCGAGAAATATCGCGAATCGACCAAAAAGACCCTGCTCTATAACCTCCAAACAAAGTATCTGCAGGCAAAGGGAAATGAGGACAAGATTCGAGCTGATTTCAATAAGCAATTCGGTGAAGCAACCGGACAGAATCAGTCGGCCGTCAGCCTCGCTTTGCTCAAGCAGACCATAGATACGAACAAGGGCTTTTTGGAGAATTTGCAGAAGCAGGTCAGCAGCAATGACGTTGCCGCACAAGGCTCTGACAACAACATCAGCGTTACTGAGCCTGCCGTTCCGTCGAATGTTGCCGTCTCACCGAGAAGGTTGACGACTGTGCTAGGAGCTTTGTTCCTTTCTACGCTTTTTGGCGTCGGCCTAGCTCTTTTCCTTGAATATCTTGACGATACCGTACGCTCGACCGAAGAGGTCGAAAACCTGCTTCAACTTCCTGCTCTCGCAGCGATCCCGACCATTGATTCGATGCCGAAGCGCCGGCTGCAGCTTGTTGCAGAGAACGGAGAACCTGCGGAAGAAAATAAACTGGGATCTGAACTGCTCATTCATGCCGATCCGCGTTCTTCGTTGGCCGAGGCATATCGTCAACTTCGTACTTCGATCCTTCTTTCGACGGCGGGACACGCTCCGAAATCATTGCTGATCACGTCGAGCCTTCCTTCCGAGGGCAAAACGACGACGGCAACGAACACCGCGATCAGCCTTGCGCAGACCGGTGCGAATGTACTCATCATCGATGCGGATATGCGTCGTCCGAGGCTGCATTCCGTGTTTGGAATCAGCAATGCTGACGGACTGAGTACGATCCTTGCAAATGAGCTCTCAGACGCAGAGATCTTGAACATCATCAAACAGGACGCAAGCTCGAAACTCCATTTTCTGCCGTCCGGGCCCGTACCGCCAAACCCGGCTGAACTGATCGGCTCCGAGCAAATGGCAAAGCTGCTAAAGATGCTTCAGGGGCATTTCACCCACGTCGTTGTCGATTCGCCGCCAATCGCGTCCTTTACGGACGGCGTGCTCATCGCCTCGATGGTCGATGGCGTTATCCTCGTTGTTCATTCCGGTAAGAGTTCGCGGCAGGTGGTTCGGCGCTCAAGGCAGTTGCTGCAGGATATTGGGGCAAAGATCCTCGGCGTTGTGCTGAACAACGTCAATCTGCGTGCACAGGATAACTATTACTACTACCAAAGCTATTACACGCGAGATAACTATCGATCGGATGACGAGGCATAGAGGGAACAGAGTTTATTCATTATGAGCGAACAGACGCGCGTTCTTGTAACAGGTGCGGGAGGCTTCATCGGAAGTCACCTTGTCACATATTTGAAGGACAAGGGCTATTGGGTTAGAGGTGTTGATATTAAGCGTCCCGAATTCAGCGAATCGGATGCTGACGAGTTTTTGCTGTTCGACCTACGCCGTTGGGAAAACTGCCTGAAGGCGACCGAAGGCATCAACGAAGTTTATGCACTTGCCGCTGATATGGGCGGAATGGGCTTTATTTCTTCACATCACGCGCAGATTCTCTACAATAATTCGCTCATCAACCTTCACACGCTCGAGGCGTCGCGTGAGAACGGCGTAAAGCGCTATCTCTATACAAGCTCTGCGTGTATCTATCCGGAATTCCTACAGGAGGAAACAGACGTCAAGCCGCTTAAGGAAGAAGATGCGTATCCCGCTTTCCCGCAAGATGCCTACGGCTGGGAGAAACTGGTCTCTGAACGCCTTTGTCATCACTATCGCGAAGATTACGGCATTGAGACACGCACCGTTCGTTTTCATAACATCTTCGGCGAGAAGGGAACTTGGGAAGGCGGCCGTGAAAAGGCACCGGCGGCGATGTGCCGAAAGATCGCAATGGCAAAGCTCACGGGCGACAATGTCATCGAGATCTGGGGCGACGGCGAGCAAACTCGATCTTTCTGCTATATTTCAGATTGCGTCGAAGGGCTTTACCGCCTGATGCGTTCCGACTTTCACGAACCGCTCAACCTTGGCCAGGATCGAATGGTAACGATCAACGAACTTGCCGATATGGTCGCGCAGATCGGCGGCATCGAGATCGAGAAGAAGCATATAGACGGCCCGCAAGGTGTACGCGGCCGCAACTCCGACAACACGCTGCTGCGTGAGACGCTAAAGTGGGAGCCGGCAATTTCGCTCGAAGATGGCCTTGCGACCACTTACGCATGGATCGAAGAACAGGTTCGCGAGAGCCTTGCGCAGAATAGCGAAAAAGCAGCACAACCTGCCTAAATAATGACTGAAAACGCGCGCAAGGTCGCGATCGTCATTCCGGTCTATAATCGTCGAGAGATCACGCTGCAAGGCCTGCGCAGCCTAGCGAAGGTCGATGAGACCGGGATCGACGTCCGCATCTTCATCGTAGATGACGGTTCGACCGACGGGACCTCTGACGCCATACGAAAAGAATTCCCGGACGTCGTCCTCATTCAGGGCGACGGAACGCTCCATTATGCTGCCGGCACGAACCGTGGAATCGAAGCGGCCCTCGATTGGGGTGCCGAATTCGTTGCCACGATGAACGATGACGCGGTCTTTCACGATCAATTCCTTCTAAGGCTGATAAAGACCACGGAAGCGAATCCGCGTTCGATCGTGGGCGGACTCCTGCTTCTTTGGGATGAACCACACAAAGTATTTCAGGTCGGGCAAACGTGGGAAACGTTCAAAGGCGGATGGGTCATTCCGGACGATTTGACGGCGTTTAACGTGTCCGAAACAGCGTTCCGGGTCGAATGCCTGGTCGGGAACTGTTTAATGCTTCCAGCGGCCTCGATCCGCGAAGTCGGTCTGATGGACGAAAAGCGGTTTCCGCACGGTTGGGGCGATGCACAGTGGATGGCACGATTTGCGAAGGCCGGCTGGAATTTGCTTGTCGAGCCGAAGGCCTACGTTTGGTGTGAGCCGAACACCTATCCGAGACCGCTCCATGAAATGTCGAGGTCCAAGATCCTTCGCACGCTTTTCTTGGACAAACGGCATCCCTTAAATCTTTCGAGGCAGTTCACTGCGCGCTGGGAATCCGCGCCTTCGCGAACAAAGGCGGCTGCAAGCTTCTTCGTTTATCTGACTCAGCTGGCAGGCAAGACGCTAGGATTTGTCACAAGTGGAAGGAAATAGGTAAAGATGGCTGATGTTCGGATCAAAGCTTGGGAAGCGGCCGGCCCGCTGACGATCAACTTGATCTGGCCGTACACGACTTGGGGCGGTGCTCAGATATATTTCCTCTCCCTCGTTCGAAACGCTCCCAAAGGCTGGAGTTTCCGCGTCATCGTGCCGGCCGGCTCAGACGATGAACTAATGAAGCTTTTTGCAGAGGCCGGTGCGGAGATCGTCCACCTTACAAACGTGCATAACCCCACACCGGCACACGGGATCTTCGAAAAGATCGCTCGTCAACGTCGGCGTCTGAGGTCTGAAAAGGAGATCCTTTCTTTGGTCGAGAAGACTGCCGGTGAAGGGGAGATCTTCCACATCGAGGCCGGGCCATGGCAATCGGTCTCGCTCTTAAAGAAGCTCGCTCGACGCGGAAAAACTTTCGTCACCGTGCAGAATGCAATGCCGTCCGATGTATCGCAGGCGAGGAAGCGTTCGTGGAGCCGTCGGATGACCTCGCTCCTATCGATGCCGTCCTTTGAGCTTTTCGGCGGTAATCAGCATGCCGTGGATGATATCCGCACCTTCGTTCCTTCAAGCCTGCACTCAAAGATAACGATCTCACGCGCGACATTTTCTCGAGCCGATGTAAGCAGAGCTCTCGAAATGCCGATGCATCGCGACGAAGTCTTGTCAGGCTTGGGTCTGCGGCCGAACATACTTACGGTGCTTGCGGTAGGACAATTTATAGACAGAAAGGGAAGGTGGGATTTTTTAGAGGCAGCCAGGAGCTTGCGCGGAAAATGTCAATTCATCTGGGTCGGCCCGGCCGAATTGACCGAAGAGGAAAATGCTCGAATAGAAACGTATGACATTGCCGACACGTTCCGCTACGTCTTGTCCGAAAATGCGGGTAGGTCTCGGGCCGAGATCCTTGCTTTTTTCCGCAATGCCGATATCTTTGCCTTGCCGAGCTATTGGGAAGGGTTGCCCGTCTCGATCCTTGAGGCGATGGCCTTGGGGCTCCCGATCGTTTCGACGCGGATCAACGGAATTCCGGAAGCCGTGATCGAGGATGTCACAGGATATCTGGTTGAAGCGGGCGATGCGGCAGCATTTGCGAAGGCGATCGAGAAGCTTGAAAGCACAAGCCTTCGCGCGCGGCTGTCGGAAGGTGCTCTTGCCGCCGCAACCGGCGAGTTTGAAGAGATCGTCTCCGTTTCCAATGTGTTCGACCGCTATGTTGCCGCCGGAAAGCCATGAGTTGGCGACTTGCATATCGAAAAGGCATCGCGAACCTGTTAAACTCAACGCTTATCTTCGGTTCCCCGAACAAATGACCGCTCGCGAAACGACCAATACAGGCCGCAGGTACATCTTGAATACCGCTTTCGGCGGCATGTCATGGATCTTGCCGATCCTCATCAGCTTCGTCGCCACTCCGATCATTCTTAAGAAGCTTGGTGTCGTCCAATACGGCCTTTACGCAACGATCCTGGGATTTATCAGTTATTCGTTCGTCTTTGGCATCGGCAAAGTCCTCGTGAAGTACATCGCTGAATACCGCGCCTCCGGCGAGATCGAGAAGATCTCGATCGTTGTTTCATCAACGTTCTGGCTGAGTATCGCATTCTCAATGCTAGGCGCCCTGATCGCGGCAGCATTTGCAACGCCGCTTGTGCGTGACGTACTTGCGATACCCGAATCTGAACAGAGGATCGCGGTCGTAGGGATTTATCTTGCCTGCGGAGCGATCGTTGTCTCGATGCTCAGCCAGGTGTTTCAGTTCATTTTGCAAGGGCTGCACCGGTTCGGCACTCTTTTGCTCCTTGCCAACATCAGCGGGCTGATATTGAACTCCGGCAATATCGCTCTAGCCCTTCTTGGGTTTGACATGCGGTTCCTGCTGGGATGGAATTTGATCTCGCTCGCCGCAATGGCATTAACTTACGGTGTCATCGCCCGAAAACACCTTCCGGAGTTCTCGCTTTCTCTTTCAAAGGCACGCAAGATCCCGGCGCAGCTTATTCGATACAGCTCGAGCGTCATACTCTATCAGGCCATAGGAAACATTCTCTTCCTGTTCGAGCGAGGCATCGTATTGAGGGAATTTGGGGCCGAGGTGGCGTCCTATTACTTGGTGCCAATGACGCTCGGCATTTATCTGCATGGTGCGACCGCAAGCCTTCTGCAGGCAACGTTTCCGCTCATCAACGAGATGCTTGAGGAGAAAGAGCGGTTGATCCGCCTCTATCAGAAGGCAACAAAGCTCACGCTCACGATCGTCGTTTTCGCTCTCCTTTCTGTTGCGGTGCTTGGCCGGACATTCCTTTCTCTCTGGATAGATGCTGAGTTCGCAAATAGGTCGTTCGTTTTCCTAGAGATCCACGCGCTTACCTTCGGCCTCATCGCGCTTTGGATCAATGGCTGGTCGCTTGCCGAGGGACTGCGTCAGCCGCGTTTTGCCGTCATTGTTACCGCGATATGGAGTCTTGTCGCGATTCCGTTGATGATAGCCGCTGCGTCGAACGAAAGCGTCGCCGGCGTTGCAATTTCGCGCCTTCTGGGTGTCGCGGTCACGGTGCCAATGATATTCTATTTTGAGAAGCGGTTCCTTGGGCGGGCAGTTTGGATGTTTTGGGCGAATTGCCTTGTTAAATTAGCTATCGCGGGCGCGGCAGCCGTCTTGGTCCAGCATTTGGTGCTGCAATTCGGACCGTTTTCTCAGGTGGTGAATTTTTTGCTCGCCGCATCTGCCAGCAGCATGGTATTTTTGGCTGGTTTGATCGTTACCGGATTTGTCGATGCTGAAGAACGGGCCGCGGTCTTCAGCCTCTTCAGGAGAGTGTATTAGTAGCCGTTTTATGACGCCTAGATTGGTTCAACGCCTCGATTTTTTGGATGAGATCTGTGCAGACAAGCGTGTACTCCACCTTGGCTGCGCCGATAGTCCATACACTGACGAGGCGATCAAGAGCGGCACTCTGCTTCACGCACGGCTGTCACGAACCGCGTCAAGCGTTACGGGGCTTGACGGCGACGTTGAAGGACTTGAAAAGCTTCGACGTGCCGGTTTTGACGATCTCGTGATCGGCGACCTTGAAAAACTTGAAGAGGCGGATCTTGCAAAGGATTATGACGTCATAGTCGCCGGCGAGATCATAGAGCATCTGAACAATCCGGGGATCTTTTTGAATGGCGTAAGGTCACTGATGAATCCGTCCACAAAGCTGGTCGTTACGACGATAAACGCATACTGCGGAATGCGTTCGATCTATTACTCGCTAACCCGCGGAAAGGGAACGCACGAACCTGTCCATCCGGATCATGTGGCATATTACTCATACTCGACGCTAAACCTGCTCCTGAAGAGACACGCTCTGTCGGTCGAAGACTTTCTTTTTTACGATATTGGAACCGATCATCGAAAAACGACGCCGTGGTACCTAAAGGTATTTAACGATGTAAGCGTAACGTTTTCGCGGCAGTTGGCCGACGGTGTGATAGCCGTTTGTACAAAAGAGGGAGAAGAGGTTTGATCGGATAGATGGCGACTCGGTTTTTAACAAGTTCAGGAGACGCAACGCGGAATCCGCTTCCTGCCATCGTGATCATGGCATCGGCCGTCATCGTGGGACTCATTGCTCTCTTGATGTCAACAGGCTCATCACTCGGCATCCCATATCCATATCTGCTCCCATGGCTTCTCGCCCTCGCCATTGTCATGGCGATTCCGCTGATCGTACAGAAACGCAGAGGGAAGTTTACGCTTGCCGATCCGATCATCTTCGCAACGCTCTCTTATTTTTACCCGGCGTTCGTGCTCGGCGGGCTCTCGCTTGCCGCCGGATTTTCACATCCGTACTTTTTGGCTTTCGTTCAAGATCCGCAGATAAATTATCCCTATACGGTGTGGATAATCATTCTCGGGTACGTGGGGCTTGCTGCGGGCTACTTCTTGCCGCTTGGCAATCATATAGGGGCGTTTTTTGAGCGCAAACTGCCGACAGCGGATTATGCTCCCGACTATTATTCAATACCCGGCTCTGTGCTTTTGTTCTTGGGTATCGCAAATACCGCCCTTGCGATCGGTCTTGGCCTGATCGGATTCCAAAGAGCAAGCGAAATAGGTGCTTACGACGGCCTGATATTTTTGACGACGCTTTTCTGGCTCGAAGCAAGCTTCGTACTTTGGTTCGTGATCTTCAGCCGACAAAAGTTCGAGTTCGGCTCCGGCGTCCTTTTGATATTGCTAGGTGCGACCGCTCTTTCCAAAGCACTTTATGCCGGCAATCGCGGAAGCGTCATCCAGATCTTTATCGTCATCGCTCTTGCGTATACGCTCTCGGGGAGGAAATTTCGCCTCAAGCAATCAGTATTCGCGGCAGTCGTCCTTACCATCGCTCTCTTATTGGGAACGATCTACGGCACAACTTTTCGAAACGTGAAGGGCGACGAGTCACAGTCAAATTTTGGCAGCTACTCCGGCAATATTATGGAGACGCTCGACAAGATCGGATCGGATGCCCAGTTTTCAACACTGAATTCGGGATTCAACACGTTCGCCGAACGTATTGACCTCGTAAGTTCGCTTGCTGTTGTTGTCTCAAACTACGAGCAGCTCGCTCCGTACGAGGAGAGCTACGGGCTCGACCACAACATCTTCAAAGACCTATCGAGCTTTATGATTCCGCGTGCGATCTGGCCCGACAAGCCGATCGCATCCGAATCGCACCAATACAGCGACCTGTACTTTAACTACAGCGAGAACTCTTTCGGCATCACTCCGATGGGCGACCTGATCCGAAATTTCGGCCCGATCGGCGTGCCGCTCGGCATGCTTGTGATCGGATTATTGCTGCGTATTCTTTATCGAACATTTGTCGAAGATCAAAAGATCATCCTTTGGCGGGCGGCGATATATTTTATGATCCTAACCTCGGTCTCGTATGAGAGTTTTTATGCCTCGATCATCCCTTATGGGTTCAAGGTCGGGGCAACCGCGCTCGTCGGAGTTCTCCTGCTTAATCTTATGGCACGCGCACTCGGTGCAAAGAACCGGCAGGCTGTGCAATAATATCGACTTCATTCTCGAGAAACGATGCCAAAAGTTGTCTTTACGAACGGTTGCTTCGACATCATTCACCCGGGCCACGTTGACCTTTTGAACAAAGCGAAGGCACTCGGCGACAAGCTGATCGTCGGCTTGAATAGCGATGCGTCCGTGCGGCAAATGAAGGGCGTTGGACGCCCGGTCGTATCGCAGGAAGCTCGCAAGGCTGTCTTACTCGGCTTAAAGGCGGTGGATGAGGTTGTGATCTTTGAACAACTAACACCGGAGAGCATCATCCGTGAGCTTCGGCCCGATGTTCTCGTAAAGGGCGGCGATTGGCCTGTCGATCAAATTGTCGGGGCTGACTTCGTAAAGGCGAACGGCGGCGACGTGGTCTCGGTCCCGCTGCTCGACGGCTTTTCAACCTCATCGCTCATCGAGGGCCTGAAGGACCAGAATCATGGAGTGAAGACAACCGAGGATGACGCGGTTTCAGCATCTATCAGCGAACACCGCGAGGTCTTCGATGCCTTTGAGGATGCGGTCGGCGAAGCCATCCGCGACGCTGCAAAGCTGATCTCATCGACATTCTCATCCGGAGGCAAAGTTCTGATCTGCGGCAACGGCGGAAGTGCCGCTGACGCTCAGCATATTGCCGCGGAATTCGTCGGCCGCTACGAAACCGAACGCATCGCCCTTCCTGCGATCGCACTTACTACGGATACTTCTGCATTGACGGCCCTTGCGAACGACTACGATTTCGAACGCATTTTTGCCCGCCAGGTCGAGGCTTTGGGAAGGGAAGGCGACTGTCTTATCGCGATCAGCACTAGCGGGAATTCACCGAATGTCCTCGCGGCCGTGATGGCGGCTCGTTCTCTCGGTATTAAGATCATCGGGTTCACCGGTGCGCACGGAAAACGCCTTGCGGGCCTATCAGATATTGCAATAATGGTGCCCTCGGAGCGTACTGCCCGGATCCAGGAAGGGCACATCACTGCCGGCCACATCATATGCGAGCTTATTGATATTGCGACCCCAAAGCTGAATAATTGATGATCAGCATCCTCGATAACTTTCACAACACGACGGTCGCCGTAATTGGCGACGTGATGCTCGACCGCTATTGGTGGGGCAGCGTAAGCCGGATTTCGCCGGAAGCTCCGGTTCCTGTCGTCAAGATCGAGCGTATGACGCTTGCGGCCGGTGGAGCGGCAAACGTAGCGGCAAACATCGCCGCCTACGGTGCCAATTGCATACTCGTCGGCGTCGTCGGTGACGATGATGCTGCATCCCAGATTCGACAGGTTCTCAAAGAATGCGGCATTTCGGACCAAAATCTTGTGACCGCGGCGGGACGGCCTTCGACGGTGAAAACGCGGCTTGTTGCGCATAGCCAGCAAGTTGCCCGCATCGATCAGGAGGACGAAATGTCCTGCTCGGAGGATGTCGAGTCCGAGATCCTTGATCAGATCGTCTTTGCCGTTTCAGCCGCTAATGTTGTCGTCCTTTCGGACTACGCAAAAGGCATCTTGAGCGACCGTGTGATCTCATTCGCGATCGAATGTGCGAAAGAAGCAGGCGTTAAGGTCCTCGTCGATCCAAAAGGGAAAGTTTACGAGAAATACCGTGGAGCTTCGCTTCTGACGCCGAACCGCCGAGAGGCTGCAGAGGCCGTCAACCTCGATGAAAACGCCTCAGGGCTCGTTCAAACCGCAGGAAACCGGCTTCTTGAAACCGTTGATGTTGGCGCCTTGCTGATAACCGAAGGAAGCGACGGTATGAGCCTGTTCCGAAAGGGCGAACCGTCGGTACATTTGCCCGCCTTAGCGAGAGCCGTCTTTGATGTAACTGGCGCCGGAGATACCGTAATTGCCACTCTGGCAACTTCGTTGGGTTCGGGCACCGACCTCGAATCTGCGGCGAAGCTTGCGAATATTGCGGCGGGCCTTGTTGTTGAACGATCTGGTACGACAACACTTACGCTCGCGGAGTTAAAGCAACACCTTAACGACAAGCCTTGAGTTTAAAGAACATTCTCGTAATGCGAATCGGCCATTTGGGCGACACTCTCGTGGCGTTGCCGGCATTCTGGAGCTTGCGAAAGGCATTTCCCGACGCAACACTCACGCTCCTTTCGAATTCCGATAGACGCAACCCGAATTATCTCGCGCCTTCCTCGATCCTGCCTGCGAACGGACTTTTTGATGAATTCATTGACTACCCAACGAACGTATCGTCGGCAGCGAGCATTTTCGGCGCGGTGAAACTCGCGTTATCGCTAAGAAGGCAGAAGTTTGATGCCGTGTTTTATTTGATGCCGCGGGCTCGCACAGAAAAACAGATCGCTCGCGACAGGTTGTTCTTTAGCGTAAGCGGGATCAAGAGTGTCTTTGGGCTTGACTACACACTGAGGAACTCCCTTGCCGGCCCAATGCCGTCGGTAATTCCGACGATCTGCAGCGAATCGGAATTTCTCCTCGATCTCCTCGAAGAGGCAGGCATTCCGGTAGACCGAGCAGCCCAATCGACCGCCTTGAACCTGACCGAGTTGGAGAAGGGGGCGGGAGCGGCGTTCCTCGCTGAAAACGGCATTGATGCCGGGCAAAGGATCATCGCTATTGCACCCGGAAGCAAGTGGCCATCAAAGATCTGGTTCGAAGATCGCTATGCGGACGTTGTAAAACGGCTTATTGAATTACACGATGTTTACCCGATCGTTCTCGGCGGTCCTGAAGACCGAGAATGCGGCGAGAGGTTGGTCGCGGTCTGGGGTCGCGGTGCGAACGCTGCAGGTCGTTTGAAGGTGCGTGAAGCCGCGGCTCTGCTCGAACATTGCGTGCTTTACCTCGGCAATGACACCGGGACGATGCATCTCGCGGCGGCGGTCGGTGTGAGATGTGTCGCCATCTTCGCCGCGATTGACTATCCCGGCCGCTGGGCTCCGTTCGGCAGCGGACACCAGATCTTTCGGCGTTCCGTCGAGTGCGAGGGATGCCACACGCCCGATTGTTTTAACGCAAACAAATGCCTAAAGCTGATCGGCGTTGAAGAGGTAGTTGAGGCAGCGTCTTCGATCCTTTCATCACATTGAAAAATGATCAAAGTTGAGCTGTAAGACAGCATTTGAGACAATTCGCCCTGATTGGTGATAATTCCTAAAACATCGTGCCATCGGAACATAAAAACATCAAAGTACTGATCCTTGGTGCAACGGGAATGCTCGGGCACAAACTCGTCCATTGCCTCTCTGAGCATTTCGAGGTGTATTCGACGATCCGCGGGAGCTTCTATCAGGTCGAGAAGTATGGGATCTTTCGTCGGGAAAGGATCGTCGAGAATGTCGATGCGACTGACGCGACGCGGCTTGAGAAGATAATCGCTGAGGTTGCTCCCGACATTGTTATTAACGCGGTCGGTGTCGTTAAGCAACTTCCGTCGGCCAAAGACGTAATAACGACGCTCGAACTGAATTCGATCCTGCCGCAGAGACTAGCGATCCTCTCAAAGAAGTTCGGCTTCCGTCTCATACTTTTCAGCACGGACTGCGTGTTCGACGGCGGGCGGGGAATGTACAATGAGCAGGATACACCGAACGCTCTCGACCTTTACGGCAAGAGCAAGCAGCTTGGTGAGATCTCACAAGAAAACGTGCTCACCATCCGATCATCGATCATCGGAAGGGAGCTTAACACCTCGCACAGCTTGATCGAATGGTTTCTCTCAAATCGCGGCGGCCGAGTGTTCGGCTATACGACCGCGATATACAGCGGCTTTCCAACGATCGTGATTGCCGATATAATCAAAGGTTTGATCGTCGATCACCCGAGCCTTTGCGGCGTTCATCACATCGCCTCAGAGCCGATCAACAAATACGAATTGCTTGGGCTCGTTGATGAGTTTTACGACGCGGCGGTCGAGATCGAGCCGTCGGATCAGCTTGTGATCGATCGGAGCCTTGACGGTTCCGCGTTTAACTCCATTACCGGCTTTCAACCGGAAGGTTGGCCGGCAATGATCCAAAAGATGGCAGAAGATAAAACTCCTTACGACGACTTTCATCGATGAGCACACTCGAAGGCAAACGCATTCTCGTAACAGGCGGCACAGGCTCGCTCGGGCAGACGCTTGTCCGCCGTATCTTGACCGGTGAGATGGGACGCCCCAAAAGCATCACCGTATTTTCTCGAGACGAAGCCAAGCAGCATTACATGCGGCTCGACTTTATGGAGAAGAAGGCGGCGACGGACGAGGTGATCTATCAGAATTCGCAAGATCTCCTGCGATTCACCATTGGCGACGTTCGTAATTATCCGGCATTGCTAGCCGCTATGCGCAATGCGGATGTAGTATTTCATGCGGCGGCGTTGAAACAGGTTCCGTCGTGTGAATATTTTCCTCTCGAAGCTGTTCAAACGAACATCGGCGGTGCGGAGAATGTCGCAAGAGCATTGCGTGAGAACGACCTTCCGGTCGAACTCGTCGTCGGCATCTCGACCGATAAGGCATGCAAACCCATCAACGTGATGGGAATGACAAAGGCCCTGCAGGAACGCGTTCTGCTTGAAGCGAATCGGGACTGCCCGAAAGTTAACATCAACTGCGTCCGCTATGGAAACGTGATCGCATCCCGAGGGTCGATCATTCCGCTTTTTGTCGAACAGATCCGAGAAGGACGGCCCGTGACTATCACCTTACCCGAGATGACGCGGTTTCTCTTGAGTTTGGATCGTGCTGTCGATACGGTCTTCGAGGCCGTCAAAAGCGACCGTCGAGGATGCACCTTTATTCCGAAAGTACCTGCCGCAAAGATCACAGACGTTGCCAATGTGCTGATGGGCGAAAATAAGGTCGAGATGCTCTTCACGGGTATTCGTCCCGGTGAAAAGATCCACGAGATCATGGTCTCTGAAGAAGAGTGCTTTCGAACGATCGAGTCCGGCGCCTACTATGTGATCCTGCCGGTTCTCCCAGAACTCCGCGATGGCGGCGACTTTGAGGCGGCATTAACGAGCGAGTACTCCTCGAAGAACGACAATATCGCCGGTGATGAATTGCTGCGTCTGCTGACAGAAGCTGATTCCGAGATAAACCGATTCGCCAATAACTAGGATCTTTTTGCCCTATGAAGGTAATGACAATATTCGGGACACGTCCCGAGATAATTCGCTTAAGCCTCGTCCTGAATCTGCTCGACCAGCACTGCGAGCATATAACCGTACACACCGGTCAGAATCATCAGGAGAATTTGAGCGACATCTTTATCCGGGAACTAGAAGTTCGTACGCCCGATATCGCTCTCGGCATCCATGCCAATTCATTCGCGGACCAAGCTGGGCAGATAATCGCGAAATGCGACCAAGCCATCGCGGAACACAAACCGGACCGCGTGCTGATCCTCGGCGACACGAATAGCGCACTTTCTGCCATCGCCGCTGCCCGGCGCGGTATTCCTGTCTTTCATATGGAGGCGGGAAACCGATGCTTCGACGACCGCGTTCCCGAAGAGATCAACCGCCGCATTATTGATCATTCGAGCAATGTATTGATGCCATACACGCACCGAAGCAAAGAGAATCTTTTGCGTGAAGGCATTGAACGCGATCGGATTTTTGTAACAGGCAACCCGATCTATGAAGTTCTCGAATATTTCGCCCCAAAGATCGATGCTAGCGACGCTCTTGAATCTCAAGGTGTGGCTCAGTTCGATTACTTGCTTGTAACTCTGCACCGCGCCGAGAACGTCGATGACCACGCCCGACTTACAAGCATTATGGAGGGCCTGAGCCTGACCGCCGAACGTTACGGGAAGCCTTGTCTTGTCAGCGTGCATCCGAGGACGGCTTCAAAATTAGCCGAATTCGGCATCGCGCCTTCGAGTAACAAGGTGCGGTTGCTGGAGGCAATGGGCTTCTTTGACTTCGTTAAGCTTGAGAAGAATGCGCTGGCCGTGTTGACCGACAGCGGAACTGTGCAAGAAGAATGTTGTATCTTCAAGATTCCGAACGTAACGCTGCGTGATGTAACAGAGCGAGCTGAGACGATCGAGTGCGGGAGCAACATCTTGAGCGGAGCGTCACCGCAAGCGATCGTGTCGGCTGTCGAACTTGCGCTTGCACAGCCGGCATCCTGGACGCCTCCCTCGGAATACACGGAACCCAACGTATCGAGCACGGTCACGCGCATCGTCCTGGGTTATCTGAGCCAGCGAAGGCACAACTCGTAGGCTGCAGAAAAGGCTATCAAAGCGAGAGATGCGGCGTCGAATCCTGATCTTCTGCGACTATTATCTGCCGGGATTCAAGGGCGGCGGCGGTATGTGGTCGGTGGTCAACTTAGTGAACCGATTCGCTCGCGAATACGATTTCTTTGTCGTTACAAGAAACCACGATCTCACCGAGACAACACCGTACGAAGGTGTTGTAACCAACGCTTGGAATGATGTTGGATCAGCAAAGGTCTATTTCTTCGGGAAAGGTGAATTGGGTGCGAAAAAGACTGCTGCCCTTGTAGCAGAAGTCCGCCCGAATGCGATCTATCTCAACAGTGTGTTTAGCCTGCCGGTGCTAAAGTTCCTTTTCGCTCGCAAAAAAGAGCTCTTTGGTGATCTCCCGGTCATCCTTGCTCCATGCGGCGAATTGTCAAAAGCTGCTATGAGGATCAAGGCCGCAAAAAAGAAGCTCTTTCTTGCGTATGCAAAGGCTGTAAGGCTTTATGATGGCGTGATCTGGAAGGCTTCGTTCGAAGCGGATGCCGCGGATATCCGAGATGTCTTCGGGGCGGATGTTGAAGTCATGACGGCTCCTGATCTCGTTCCTGAGGTGATCCTTCCGGACTTCTCGCCGGCGTGGAAGCCGGCTAAGGCACCGGGCAGCGTGAAACTGGTTTATCTCTCGCGGATCTCGCCGAAAAAGAACCTGATCTATCTATTGGAGAGGCTCAAACAAGTCGAAAGTGGCGAGATCACGCTCGATATAATCGGCCCGGTAGATGACGAAGCATATTGGCAGAAGTGCAAGGCCGCTATCGCCGGAATGCCCAAGAATGTCTCGGTAAAGGCTCACGGGGCGTTTCCCAATAATGAAGCTCTTCGGCGGATGGCCGAAAGTCATTTTTTTGCAATGCCGACACTAAACGAGAATTTCGGTTATGTGTTTATTGAAGCCCTTGCCGCCGGCTGCCCGATCCTGATCAGTGACAACACCGTGTGGACAGACGTTGATGAGAGCCAGGTCGGCTGGCAGATCCCGCTTAGTGAACCTGAAAGGTTTACGCGAAAGATTAAAGACTGCGTTGAGATGGATAACGCCGAATATTTGAGAATGTCGGCCAATGCTCGCAAATATGCCGAAGACTGGCTCTCACGGGGCGAGATCAACGAAGCCACCGCACGGGTCCTTTCTCGCGCATTGGAAGGCAGGTCTTGATTCGAAATGACGGATAACAATAGCGTGGCCTCCCAAGCTGAACAAAATCCGAGACTTTGGGTAGTCTCGGAGCTTTACTATCCGGAACTTACTTCGACCGGCTATTACTTGACGAAGATAGCCGAAGGCCTTACTGACACTTTCGAGGTAATGGCTCTTTGCGGCCAACCGAATTATTCTGCACGCGGCACGCGCGCTTCGAAACGCGAGGTCCGCAACAGGGTCGAGATCTTTCGTGTCAGCGGCACAACGCTGAACAAGAATGTCATCGCATTTCGTCTTGTCAATATGCTGACACTCAGCCTTTCGATGTTTTTCGTCAGTTTGCGAAAATTCCGAAAAGGCGATCGCGTCCTCGTCGTGACGAATCCTCCTGCGTCGCCATTTGTCATCGCGATAGCATCGCTGATTCGCGGGGCGGCTTACACGCTCTTGATCCACGATAATTACCCCGAGATCCTGATCGCTGCCGGCAAAGCCGGAGACAAAAGCCTTACCGTCAGGTTCCTAGGCTTCTGGAACCGATGGCTCTATAAACACGCGGCACGGATCATTGCTGTCGGCCGCGATATGCAGGAGCTGCTCTCCCGAAAAACGCAAGGCCTCGATATCCCGATCTCGGTGATCCCGAATTGGGCCGAGCTTGAGAACGTTGAACCTCGCCCAAGAGCAGAAAACCCATTACTCAATGAACTTGGCATTTTAGATCGTTTTGTCTTACTTTATGCTGGCAATATGGGATACCCGAACGACATCGAAACTATCCTTTCGGCGGCAAAGGAGTTAGATCGGGAAGCGGGATCGCGCTTCCATTTTGTGTTCCTCGGTTCCGGCGTCAAGCGCAAACTTATAGAGAGATTCATTGCAGACGAGAAACCGGCGAACTTAACGCTTCTCGAACCAAGGCCGAGAGAAGAACAGGCCGTCTTCTTAAACGCGTGCGATGCCGGAATCGTCTCGCTTGTCTCAAAGATGAAAGGAGTTTCGATGCCCAGCCGCACATACAATATCTTGGCTGCCGGTAAGCCGATCGTTGCGATCACGGAAGAGGGAAGCGAGGTTGATCTCGTTACCAAAGACGACAACGTTGGGGTCTGCTCAACGCCGGGTGACGTAACCGGTCTTCTGAACGCTCTGGAGAAACTCGCAGACGATCCAACGGCTTTGTCGGCCATGCGTGAGCGAGCACGCCATGCCGCGTTAGGCAGATACTCGCTTGAGGCCGCCCTTTCGGCCTATCGGAGGGCATTGGTCGGGTGAATAAAGCGTCTCTTTTGACCCTCGCTCTTGTAACTGCGGTCATCTCGGCCGCCGGGGTTTACTTTGTCAGAAAATGGACGCTCCGGAAGGGAATGCTCGATATTCCGAACGAAAGGAGCTCACATTCGGAGCCAACGCCAAGAGGCGGCGGTATCGTTATCGCGCTCGTCTCGCTAACGGCCTTCACGATCTACTCGCTGGCCTTTCGTCAGGAGATCGCGTACGGCTTTCTCATCGGCGCAGTTCTTATCGTCGTAGTTAGTTGGATCGACGACGTACGCGATCTCCCTCCAGCCATTCGGATCGCGGTGCACCTGACGGCTGCCGCTTTGCTTCTTATCGATCGCGGGTCATATCCGATCTTTGTCGGTGGCGGGATGACAGAGGTCCCTGCAGTGCTTGAGTTCGTTATCTCACTCCTCTTTATAGTCTGGTTCATCAATGCCTACAATTTTATGGACGGCATCGACGGCATCGCCGGTGTGCAATCGCTCGCCGCTTCGGCCGGATGGTGTGCTCTTGGGCTCACCTCCGGAGAACCTGCGGTCGCGGTTTTGGCATGTGTTATTTTTGCGACTTCTCTCAGTTTCCTCCTCTTCAACTGGCAGCCGGCCAAGATCTTTATGGGAGACGCGGGAAGTGCTTTCTTAGGCTTCACGTTCTCCGGCATCGGGCTTCTTGCTCCGCCCGGTTCGGGTATCCGTATTCTGGCGTTTCCTGTCGCGTGCCTACTGCTTTGGCCGTTTATGTTCGACGCTTTTTATACGCTGGTCAAAAGACTCTTGCGTCACGAAAAGATCTGGCATGCGCACCGAAATCACATCTATCAGCAACTCGTCATCCGCGGATACTCGCACGCAACAGTTTCGATCTTTTACGGCGTCCTCGCTCTCTCTATCACGATCATCGCAGTCACGATGCCCGCGATCGGGCATAGCCTCGTGCCGGCATGGATCGCAGCCGGTGCGGCGGGAGTGCTGCTCTTGGCGATCGAGCATTCAATTTCAGGGCGGAGGGCCTCCGCCGAGTGACGTCATTACAATACGNNCCGAGTGACGTCATTACAATACGGTCAAAACTTCATCTCGTTCGGCGTCGCGATACGCTTTGAATCCCGCAACGCCCGACTCATGGAAAAGGCCATCAAGACAGCAAACAAGGCGTTGATCGGGAATCTGAAGCCTACTCAAAAGCCTCCCGAACACACGTTTGTCTTCGGACGGAACAAGGAACTCGGGACTTTCGTCGAGCACAACGGTTCGATCGTGGCGGAAAATGAGATAGAACGCGGCGTCTTCAAATATTTTGACAGCTACCTGAGAGTGCGGATCGGAGAGTATTGCCCGGACCGCGTCTTTGTGCATTCAGGTGCGGTCGGTATCAATGGGAAAGCCTTATTGATTCCCGGCAACAGTTTCTCCGGGAAATCAACGCTCGTCCTCGAACTCGTCAAACTTGGAGCTGAATATTTTTCGGATGAGTTCGCAATTCTCGACAAGCATGGACGGGTTCATCCGTATGCGAGGCCGATCAATATGCGGACGACCGACGGCAAATATCGCCCATACACCGTCGATGTGTCTGACAAGGCCGATCTAAAGAAAAGAAAGCCGCTTCCGGTCGGAGCCGTTCTGTTTACAAGTTATAAGGAAAACACTCCATTCCGCCCGAAAAGATTGAGTCCGGCCGAAGGAATAATGACGATAGCACCGTACACGCTGCCGATCCTGGTAAACCCCGCATACTCAATTCAGGTGTTGCATGAGGTGATGAATGGTGCTTTAATTGTAAAATCAAAGCGAACTCACGCGCCCCGCTTTGGAGAAAAGTTATTGCAATACCTAGCTAAAGTTATGTAAAATATGGCGTTTTAGGTTTACGCCGACGCCGAATTGTTTAATGGAGGATCCCAATGTCTGAATTCCAAAACCCGAAAGCCCGCAAACGCGGACTCGTTATCCAAGAGATGCCGGGCGAAATGCTCGTATATGATACCGAAACGAACAAAGCCCACTGCCTTAACGACAGTGCAGCGTTTGTTTGGGCATCTTGCGATGGTGTGAACACCATTAGCGATATCGTGCGGGAATTTGAGGCGAATTCAAAGGGAACCGTTACGGAAGACTTCGTCTGGTTGGCTATTGACCAACTAAGCAGCAAGGGCCTCCTTGAAGCAAAGGTCGAACCAAAGTTCAAAGGTAAAAGCCGCCGCGACGTTCTCAAGACCATCGGTCTCGTCTCAGTCGCAGCATTGCCGATCATCGCGTCCCTTGCCGCACCGCAGAGTGCGCTTGCTGCAACATCGTGCAATTGTTCGAGCAATTCAGATTGTGCGCTCCAGGCGGGCATGTGCACCACTCAGATGTGCGACAACAGAGGAATGACCCCGTCATTTACTTGTGTTGCCTAAGAACGCAATTTGAAGCAAATTATTAGAAGAGGCGGTTTGAATGAGCCGCCTTTTTCTTTTCCGCTATTTCCGGTTTCGTGTTAACTTGAGGACGACGCACTGCGATGCAATACGATCCCGAACAAGACGAAGACGAGGTCTTTGACGAATACCGCTGGGGCACCATTTACCGCAAGGCCCAGCGGAAGAAGATCGTCGAGGCATTTCGCCTTTTCCGATCTCAAGGGATCGAGCCGGTGCTCTTCAAAGGTTGGGCGATCGCTCGATATTATCCCGAGAGCGTAAGCCGCATCTCGTCCGACACAGATCTAGCGGTCTCCGCGAAGGATCTTGCTCGTGCCGAGTCTCTTCGCACGTCTCCCGCCGGCCGCAAGCTCGTCATCGATCTCCACAATGAATTCTCACGCCACGATTCGCTTGATTGGCAGACACTTTTCTCGCGTTGCGAAACGATCGACATCGACGGCGAAAAGATCCGCATTCTTTGCCCCGAAGACCATCTTCGTGTCGTTTGCGTCCATTGGCTGATCGACGGCGGCCAATACCGGGAGAAACTCTGGGACATTTACTACCTGGTGGCGAATCGGCCAAAAGGATTCGATTGGCAAATGTGCCTAGACGAAGTCGAACCAAAGAGGCGGCGTTGGATCGTTTGCGCGATCGGACTTGCCGCGAAGCATTTTGGGCTTGACCTTTCCGAAACACCGATAGCGGATGCAGCCGAAACTCTGCCGAAATGGCTCACGACGCGCGTCGAAAAAGAATGGGCGTCAAATACAAAGCTTGAGCCCCTTAAGGCCCATTTTCGCAACCCGCGAAAGTTCTTGATCCAACTAAAGAAGCGAACGCCGCCGAACCCGATCTCCGCGACCGTTGATGTCGGCGGGAGTTTTGATTCCAAGCTCAGGCTTCACTATCAGCTTCGCTCTTTTAGCCGCCGCGGCTTCGCCTCGTTACGTAGTTCGATAGCGTATAATAGGACGCAGCATGAAGAAGCTCGGCGGGACACTATCGATTGAAGCCGGAGTTTTGGGCGGCAGCCTGGCGTTCGCCATTGACGGGTACGTTCATTCATTTATCGGCGATCCGTCAGCACCCGCAAGAGCCGAGCTCCTTTTGCCAAAGATCGACGAATTGCTGCGCGATGCCGATGCTTCTCCTAAAGACATCGGGAAGATCGTCGTGTCAGCTGGGCCGGGCAGCTTTACGGGCATCCGTATCGGTATTGCGACCGCTCTCGGCCTTGCAAATTCCATTGGGATCAAAGTAATTCGGCTTCCGCTGCTCCCGACGCTGGCGTTCGCAGCTGAAGGCGTCGTCTGTGCGTCCGTGCCCGTCGGACGCGGCTCGACCGCCTCTCAGATCTTCAAAGTTTCCGCCGACTCGATCGTCAGTATCCGTCCGGCAATTGTGCATGCTTCGACAGCGAGCCTTGATCCGCAAGATGTCGAGGTTCCGATCGATCATTTCGTCATGGCCAAGGGAAGCGAAGTGTCGTACGGCCAAAATGTGATAATGATTGAGAACCTTGCCGAGCAGCTTCTGCGCGCCGCCGACGATCCGCGGATCACGGAAGCTGAACCGATCTTTTTATCAAAACGGTAAATGCCTAACCCTCACAGAATTCGCCCCGTTGAAGCCGCTCACATTGCCGCGTTGATCGAACTCGGCACCGAGACTGGTTTGAGCCATTGGGCCGCGCACGACTATCTCTCCGAGATCAAGGCAAAGAACGCAATAATGCTTAGGCTTGAGGCGGACGCCAATCACACGGTCGGATTCATTGTCGGACGCCTGATAACGGCTGCTGACGCGGTCGGTATCGATGCCGAGATCTACAATATTGCCGTTTCGCCAACTCATCAGCGAAGAGGGAATGGACAGCTCCTTTTTGATGCATTCTTCGAGCGTTGCAGAGAGGCAGGCGCCCGTCGAATATGGCTTGAGGTCCGTGTGTCAAATGAAAAGGCGATCGCTTTTTATTCCCACAACTCCTTTGTCATCCAGCATTTACGTAAGGGGCTCTATCACTCGCCGCGGGAGGACGGATATTTGATGAGCCGCACGCTTTAGTCTCTGATGACTAAATGTTTTTTTACTTGCTTCGGACACGCGGTTGAGCTAACATCAGGTTAAGCCCGACGCCAAGAGTGCTAATGGCCCGGACTAGGGCTTTAGACCATTGAAAAGTGAGGACAAACACGCTATGGATATGTCAGCAGCGGACCCTGTCCGCGACGAATTGCTGAAGAACAATCAGGAATTTCGCGAACTCGTTCATCAACACGAAGAGCACGAAAAACGCCTTAGTGAACTACAGCATCTCAGTTTTCCGTCCGACGAAGAACAATTGGAAGAAACTGCCTTGAAGAGGCAGAAACTCGCTATCAAAGACGAAATTTATGCAATGATGCATCACGCACAAGCAGGGCATTAAGACGATGATATTGACGCCCTAACGTTAAGTTCTAAGGCATCCCGGCAATCGGCCGCGATGCCTTTTTACTTTGCGCACTGCCCGCTGCCGTAGGCCGAAAGGCTGACCGGCGAAAGCACAAATGTGTGCGATCCGTCGGCAGCTGTCGCGATCGGTGCTTCGCCAAGATCGACCTGTGATTCGATCCTGCCGGTGTCTGCGGACACGACCATGGCGATCTTGCCGTTCTCAACAAGGACGAACAGGCGCTTAGCGTCCATAGCTGCGGCACCGAGCACGCGAGCCGGAAGCCTGAGTTTCCAGTTGACACGCCCGGACGCCCGGTCAATGGAATATAAAAAGTTATCGAATGATGCTGCGAGCAGATCGCCGTCATTCTCTATCAACCTTCCGATCTGTGCACCTGCGCGATACTTCCACTTCGGATCGTAGTCGTCGACCGCATCGAGACGTATCACCTCGCCCCTCGAATCGCCAACGAAGATATCCTTGCCTTCAAAGACGAGCGTCTTAGCCTGCCGCTTAAGCTCGATCGAAAACCGTGATTCACCGCCTGTCAACGTGACGCCGACCAATCGGCTGTCTCCGGTGGCAAAAGCAAGAAGCGGATCGCCGAAAGCCGGAGCCGTCGAGAGGCCGCCTGCGAACGTCAGCTTCCATTTCAAGGCTCCCGACGTAAGGTCAAAGGCCGAAACCTCGCCGCTGCTTGCCGCCGCAACTATCGTGTCCGGCGCCGTTTTGAGAAAGATCTCGTCTGCTCCGTCGATTTCCGCCTTCCAAGCGAGAATTCCTGTCTCCTTGCTGAGTACACGTAAAGTTGCGGTCTTTGCCGTATCGCTTGAGTCTGCAGGCCGCGTGGCGATCGCGATCCTGTCGGGTCCGACCGCGATGTTCGAGACCACTTCGCCGCCGAAGTCCGCTCTCCAGAGCCTTTCCCCGTTCGCGGCACCGACCGCGATCACGCTGCCTTTGTCCGTTGAGATATACGCGGCCTTGTCATCTGCCGCGATCGATCGAAAAAAGACATCGGTATCTACAAAAGCCCAGCATTTCACGGCATTGGATGCCTCCGGTTTTGCCGGCGCATTCGTCGCTTGAGAAGGCACCGCGATAGCGGCGATCAGCACGACAGAGCATAAGATGATGATCGAGAGGATTCTCATTTGCCAGCGAAACAAACAGGCCCTTGCGGGCAAAAGGTCAATTTTAGCACGTGCTCTTTGACCGTGAAGTATTTGAAGCTATACTTGTGCGAATAGTTCGAAAAAATATCTACACTGAGGATTCTGAATGTCATTCAACAAGATCACCATCGTTGGAAACCTGGGCAAAGACCCGGATCTTCGCTACACCCCACAAGGCGTTGCCGTCTGCAGTTTTACGATGGCCACCAACGAAAAGAGACGCGATAAGTCGGGCGAATTGCAGGATGCGACGACCTGGTTCAAGATCACTCTTTGGCGCCAGCAGGCCGAAAATGCAGCCAAATATTTGACCAAAGGCTCCTCCGTTTATATCGAAGGTCGTCTTCGGATCGAGGAATNNACGCGGACGCCCTCGTCCGCACACGTCAGAACCGCCTGCGTGAGCGGGCGGTCAGCATTGCAGAAGCCCGCACGGTAGTAAGGGCACGCATCATGTCAGAACCGGCTGCGTGAGCGGGCGGTCAGCATTGCCGCAAGCCCGCACGCTAGTAAGGGCACTCTTGTCAGTGAGTGATGAGTAGTGAGCATTCACCATTCACAATTCACAATTCACAATTCACCATTCACAACTCACCACTCACAATTCACGATGTTTGTCCCGTCTCACCGTGAATGGGCAAGTGGGACAAAGTGGGACAAAAATCGGCGTTTTTTATCATGGTGGCGACAATTAATGTCACTATTGTCAAAGATCAGGGGGTAAAACATATGTTTACACCGTCTCTACGAGTATATCACGCGTGTCAAGAGGTGCTTTTGATTCTTTTTCGAATCACCTTGTTCAAGCTTTGTTTCGACGGAAAATGAATTCCGAGGAGGCTCTTCGGCCGCCGACAATGGTTTTGCATAGCCACGTCGTTTACGGCGTGGTACCGAGGTCAATATTGATCCTCGGAGGCGGGTTGCCGCCGATATTTTCCTCTGTCGCGTGCTCCGCACGCTCCGAGATCAGGGAAATCACCTGTTTCTACAAACATTTCGCCCCTAATAGGGCTATTCTTCGCTAACTTTGCGGGTTTCGCTTTGCGCTCTTTGCGTTTTTCTTTTTTGTAAAACCCGAAGGTCGCAAAGGCGTTGCAGAGGCACGGGCGTCAGCGGTGTGTAACACACAACGCAATACGTTTTGCGGTGCAACCCTTACTCCGTGTTCGGAGTCCTCCGGCCGGTGACCTTCCAAGTCCCATCTTCTTGTTGCTCGAACGTCCAAACCTCCTGATAGACCCGTTCACCATCAGGCTTCTTATAATCGAAGTGATAATTTACCACGCCTTCCCAACCCTCACCCGTCTCGGAATAGACGATCGAATATGTTGGATATTCCTTCAAGAAGGCCTCATTAGCCCGCTCGCGATTAAGACCTCGGCAGGATACCGCTACCAAGACTATCGCGAGAAGAATGAAGATGAGGAATCGAGATATTCTCATGCGCCGGCAATTGCTCATTAGTTAAACTCCCCGTGAAAACGCGTTCGCTCAATACCACGTGACGCCGGAGCCGGCCAATGGGTCGAGTTTTTGCTTACGAGCCTCTTCGAGGCCGATCTCCTTTACCTTCTCAAACCACCTCCGATAGCTTGCAAAGGCCCTTTTTATGTATTTTTTTGAGTTGAACACGTATTCATGATATTTTCCGTGTCTCTCGATCGGAACACTCACCAAGGCAATTGCATCGGCAAAGTTGTCATTATGATAAAAGAGTTCGGAAATCGTGTAGAGCGCATTGATCTCAACTGAAGCTTCCGGTACCCGCTGAGATATCTCGGGTTTTGCGCCAGATCGCACACCGATTTTTTTTCGACCTTCGAGTTTCAAAAGGCACTCAATACCGGCTACAACATTGGACGGAATCGTTTCATCGATTGCACTACCGTTGGTATTCACCTTTGGATCAGCCTTGTTCCACCAGTAGCTGCAGTCTTGCGCGCTCGCAACTGCAACAAACCCGATCGTAATGGCTATAAGCAAGAATGGTTTCATTTTCGCGAATGCGTGACGGCTCTTTTCATATCCTGTCTGATTTCCTAATGTGTCGCAACAATAGGCATAGATTCAAGGTTCGCAAAGTTAAGGCGCTCCGTTGTAGGATTTATTTGTTTTGGATGTTTCGGGAAAGACCATCGTTGCATTGGCGACGCCTGCGGGCAGGAGCGGGATCGGTGTCGTTCGCCTAAGCGGCGACGGTGCGTTGGAGGCGGCGGTTAAATTGACGCGCAGCGACCGCGGTGCATTCTCGCCGAGAAAGGCGACGCTTGTCGAATTGCGCGATCCGCGCGACAACGCCGCGATCGACAAGGCTCTCGTTACCTATTTTAGGGCACCTCATTCTTTTACGGGCGAGGATGTCGTCGAGATCAGCTGTCACGGTTCGCCCGTGCTGCTGCGGCAGGTGATCGACCTTTGTCTCAACTTCGGATGCCGTGCGGCCGAACCCGGCGAATTCACCTTGCGTGCGCTCGCACACGGGCAGCTCGACCTTGCTGAGGCCGAGGCGATCCGCGACCTCATCGATGCGCAGACGAACGCGGCGGCTCGACAGGCCGTGCGGCAGCTCGGCGGCGAGATGTCGCGTTCGCTCCAGCCGCTAAAGGACGAGCTGCTGAATATCATCGTCGTTCTCGAATCCGCACTCGAATTCGTCGAGGACGACCTGCCCGAATCGCAAAGCGAAGAGGTCGCACGTGGTCTTGAAGATATTGCTGCAAAGACGCTCGAGTTCGCCGATACATACAAAGCCGGGCACCTGATCCGCGACGGCCTGAGTGCAACGATCGTTGGACGGCCGAACGTTGGTAAATCGAGCCTTTTCAATCGCCTGCTCGGAACTGAACGCGCGATCGTAACCGACATCGCCGGCACGACGCGCGACCAACTTAACGAACGTTTCACGGTCGGCGACATTCCGATACACCTCGTTGACACCGCCGGATTGCGCGAAACGGAGGACACGGTCGAGAAGATCGGCGTCGAGCGTGCACGCGGGGCGATGGCGGACGCAGACCTTGTAATTGTCGTGCTTGACGCACATTTGGAACTGACAGAGGAGGATCGCGAGATCGTCCGCTCGGCAGAGAAACAGAACTTTATCATCGCACTCAACAAGATCGACAAACACCCTTCGCGAGATATCGACCGGCTCGCCTCGGCGGGTGATCCGGCGCTTTCGAAATTTCGCGAAAGGACGGTCGCGATCTCGGCGAAAACGGGCGAAGGCCTCGATGATCTGCGTGAAGCGATCGTTAAGCCGTTTACGACGCATGACTTATCGTCGGGCGGCTTTCTCGTTACAGATGCGCGGCATTATGATCTGTTGATGCGTACGCACGCGGAGATTCGCGACTCGATCGAAGCTCTTAGCGAGCACCGAAGTGAAGAAATTGTTCTCTTAGGCCTCCACAACGCACTCCGCTACCTTGGCGAGATCACCGGCGAAACCACCACCGAAGATATGCTCACACGCATCTTCTCGACATTCTGCATCGGAAAGTAGGCCGCGAAATTCCTTTGTCGCTCGTCGATGATGCGGTAAACTTTAGGTTTCGCTTTTTGCGGCGGGGAATTCGGGATGTTCGACGAGAATTTTGATGTGATCGTGATAGGAGCGGGGCACGCGGGCTGCGAGGCCGCGTCTGCCTCGGCGCGTATGGGCGCCGAGACAGCTCTTGTCACGCTCAATCTCGACCTCATCGGTCAGATGTCGTGCAATCCCGCGATCGGCGGCATCGCAAAGGGCCACGTGGTTCGAGAGATCGACGCACTCGGCGGAATAATGGGCCGGGTGATCGACCGTACGGGAATTCAGTTTCGGCTTTTGAACCGTTCGCGAGGGCCGGCGGTGCAGTCGCCGCGTGCGCAGGCCGACCGCTCGCTCTATCGCACAGAGATGCGTCGCGTACTCGAAGCGACGCCAAATCTCACGCTGAAGCAAGGTGCTGTCGTTTCGCTAATTGTTGAGAATAGGCAAGTTATCGGCGTAGAACTCGAGGATACGCGTCGTTTCGGGGCGAAGGCGGTCGTCATTGCGACGGGCACTTTCTTGAACGGAACGATACACACCGGGCGCCGGACGTTTTCTGCGGGTCGTTCAGGCGAACCGGCTTCGATCGAGTTGGCGGAGAATCTGAAAGAGCTCGGCTTTCCGGTCGGACGCTTGAAAACCGGCACACCGCCAAGGCTTGATGGCCGCACCATAGATTGGGACGCTTTCGAACGGCAGCCGCCGGACGAAAAGCCCGTGGCGTTCTCATTCGCAACGGATAAGATCGAGCAGCCGCAGGTCGATTGCTTCATCGGTTACACGACGAGCGCCGTGCACGATGCGATCCGCGGGAATTTGAACCAGTCGCCGCTCTATTCGGGGAAGATCAAAGGGATCGGGCCGCGATATTGCCCCTCGATCGAGGACAAGGTCGTAAAATTCGCTGGGAAGGATAGGCATCAGCTTTTCCTCGAACCCGAAGGCCACAACACGAACGAGGTATATCTGAACGGCTTCTCAACCTCGCTGCCTGCCGGTCTGCAGCAGGAATTGCTGCGGATGATCGAAGGTTTCGGCGAGGTGCGCATCATTCGGCCGGGGTATGCGATCGAATATGATTTCGTCGACCCGCGTGAACTGCGGCCCACGATGGAGACGACGCGGTTCGACGGGCTTTTCCTCGCCGGGCAGATCAATGGCACCACAGGCTATGAAGAGGCAGCCTGTCAAGGCTTTCTGGCAGGCGTAAATGCTGCAAATAAAGTACTTAGCCGTCCTGTGTTCACGCTTGGCCGAGATGAAGCGTATATTGGCGTGCTTGCCGATGACCTGATACGCCACGGAGTCGATGAGCCATATCGGTTGTTCACCTCGCGGGCTGAAGCACGTTTGCGTCTGCGGCATGATAACGCGGATGAACGTCTGCTGCCGAAGGGCCGCGAGCTTGGATTGGTCGATGAGGTTGACTGGCAGCGGTTCAACGCAAAACGCGATCGCATCGCCGAGATCCGCAACGCTATCGACCAGACCCGATTCCGACGCTCAAGCCCGCAGTATGCCGCGGCCGCCCAGCTACTCGGTACTGATCTTGGAGATTCTTTCGTTCTCTCGCATCTTGCGATGCGGCAGGGCATCAATGCGGAGTTTATCGCCCGCCTTTTGCCGATCGAGAATGCAAAGATGGGCGATATCGAGACGGCGTTGGCTGATTCGATGTATTCGGGATATATCGCGAAGCAGGCCGTGGCCGCAGAGCGCGTGAATCATCATGATTTGCTGCGAGTGCCCGAAAGTCTCGATTTCCGGGAGATCGGAGGCCTTTCGAATGAAATGATCGAACGGCTCGAGCGCGCGGGCCCGCGAACTTTCGCACAGGTGCGAACGGTTCCGGGTTTGACGCACGCGGCGCTATCGACGGTCTTGGTACATTTGACGGCTCTCCAGCACGCAAGGACGTGAAATTGTGGTACGTACCACATTCCGGATAAAAACCCTGAACAAATGTGGTACGTACCACATTCCCGCCCGATGTCACTTCGCGCTTGTCGGCCTTGCTATGGTAACTTAAATATTCTCGCTTCTTTGTTCGGAATTTCATGGGAAAAGTTATTGCGATAGCAAATCAAAAGGGCGGCGTCGGTAAAACAACGACCGCCGTAAACCTAGCCGCAGGCCTTGCTGCCGAAAACTGCAAGGTCTTGCTGATCGATGGTGATCCTCAGGGCAACGCGACCTCGGGCTCGGGAATCGCTCGTGCAAACATCAAAAAAACACTCTATGACGCACTCATCCGCGGCGAATCGATCCGCGAAATGGTGCTTCCGACCGCGATCCAGAAGTTTTGGGTAGTGCCTTCGGACAAAAATCTCGCGGGTGCGGAGGTCGAACTTGTCGAGCGCGAGGATCGCGCTAGAGCGTTAAAGAAGATCATCGACCCGATCCGCGACTATTTTCATTACATCTTGATCGATTGCCCGCCTTCACTAGGACTGCTGACACTGAACGGCCTGACTGCGGCGGATTCGCTCCTTGTGCCGATCCAATGTGAATATTACGCGCTCGAAGGCGTGACCGAGCTTTTTGATACGCTCGCACGGCTGCGCCGCGAACTGAATCCTGAATTGGCGATCGAAGGCCTGCTGCTCACAATGTTCGACGAGAGAACGAATCTCTCGACGGCAGTTGCGAAGGATCTTCGCGATTTCTATGGAACTCAGGTTCTTGAAACGGTAATTCCGCGAAACGTTCGGCTTGCCGAGGCGCCGAGTTTTGGGCAACCGATCTTTGTTTACGACCCGAAGTCAAAGGGTGCCGAGGCATATCAGCGACTTGCAAAGGAGATATTAACCCATGCCTAGACAATCTCTTGGCCGAGGCCTGTCGGCTCTGCTCGGTGACGAAAAACCGGCCGCAACGGAATCAGCGATCCGCGATGCTGCCGCTCTTCCGACTCGCGTAAATGAACTAGACATTGATCTTATCGAACCGAACCCCGAACAGCCGCGGGTGAATTTTGCCGACAATGAACTCGAGGAACTTGCCGCGTCGATCCGAGCTAACGGCATCGTTCAGCCGATCGTCGTCCGTCCGAAGGGCGAGAATCGATACCAGATTGTTGCCGGCGAGCGCCGCTGGCGTGCGGCCCAGAAAGCCGGACTAAGGAAAGTGCCGGTTTCGGTCAGGGAAGTTTCGGATGAGAAATTGCTCGAGATCGCGCTGATCGAGAACATCCAGCGGCAGCAGCTGAACCCGATCGAAGAAGCGAACGCTTTTCGCAAACTCGTTGATTCCATTGGACTTACGCAAGAAGAGGTCGCGGAACGCGTCGGGAAAGAGCGTACCTTGATCACAACGACGATGCGGCTTTTGAAGCTGCCGGAAGCGGTCCAAAAGCACTTGATCGCCGGCAAACTGAGTTTGAGCCACGGCAGGGCACTGTTAATGAGCGATGATGCAGCCACGCAACGGCGTGTTGCAGATGACATTATCGCGCAAGGGCTGTCCGTCCGCGAGGCCGAACGCCGAGTCAAATCCGCGAAGCGCCCGCCGAGGGAAAAGGCTGAACCGGCGGCGCGCATCGTCGATCCGAATGTAAAGGTCGCCGAAACACGAATGATGCGGCACTTGAGCACGAACGTGAAGATTCTTCCAGCAAAGAAAGGCACGGGCGGGAAGATCGAGATCGAGTATTACGGAATCGACGATCTCAATCGAATTTACGAGATGCTGACAAATAAGAAAGGAGAGTAAGGACACGATATGCGTCTGACCGAAATGGTCAATTGCGCCGGTTGAGTGGCAAAACTCGCACCAAGCGATCTTGCTCAAGTTTTGAGCAAACTGCCCCCGCAGCCCAGCGAGAATGTGATCGTCGGGTTTGAGACCTCTGACGATGCGGGTGTAATGCGCCTAAACGACGACACGGCTCTGGTTCAGACGGTCGATTTCTTTACTCCGGTTTCGGATGATCCCTTTGTTTACGGGCAGGTTGCGGCGGTCAATGCTCTAAATGATGTTTACGCGATGGGCGGAAGGCCGCTCTCGGCCCTCTCGATAGTTTGCTATCCGCAAAAAGGCGATTGGGATATCCTTGCGAAAATTCTGCTCGGCGGCCAAACGCAGATGAATTCCGAAGGAGTCGTCATTCTTGGCGGACATTCTGTCGATGACCAGGAAATGAAGTTCGGGTATGCCGTCACGGGAACTATTCATCCGGATCGCGTATTCACGAACGCCGGTGCACGACCCGGGGATGTACTCATTCTCACGAAACCGATCGGCACAGGAGCGATCAATACCGCGATCAAGCGCGGAGTCGCTTCGCAGGCAGCGATCGACGCTGTAACAAAAACAATGACGACCTCCGCCCGAGAAGCGTCAAATGCAATGAGCTTGTCGGGAGCGAACGCGTGTACGGATGTGACCGGTTTCGGGCTGCTTGGGCACGCGTTCGAGATGGCGAAAGCAAGCGGCGTGACCCTTGAGATCGACAGCGTAGATGTCCCGCTAATTATTGATACGCTTGAGCTTATTGGGCAGGGAATGCTTACCAGAGGCGACAAGAACAATAGGGTTTACACAGGCGACACGGTGCGGTTTTCGGCATCGGTGGACGGTATCATGCAGAGCGCTCTTTTTGACCCTCAGACAGCCGGCGGGCTTCTTATCAGCACGACATCTGACGCGGCGGAGAATATACTAAAGAGTGTAGAGACGGCACGCGTCATCGGCCGAGTAAAGCCTCGTGTTGAGGAAGGCACGATGATCGAGGTCAGTTGAAGAGAGGAAACAAGTGGTACTTCTCATTTTCGAATCTATCGGGACGCCCGAGCTTATGATGATCGGCCTTGCGGCGCTCATCTTTCTCGGGCCGCGGCGTCTGCCGGAATTTGCACGCAAGGCGGGAAAGATGATGGCGGATTTCCGTGCAACGACGAACGAGTTCAAAGAGACCTGGGAGCGTGAGGTGAATTTCGAGGAAGAAACGAAAGCTTTGCGGATCCAGGACATCGAAAACGAGGTTGTCGAACGGCAAAAGGCGAACGAACATCTTTTAGCGCCCGCGGAACCGGAGATAAGAGAAATTGGCGCCGACGAGATCCCGGCAGCGATCCAAGAACAAGAAGCTGTGCCGGTATCATCACATACACGTTCGACCGACCCGAACGATAAAAGGAATTGGCTCTAGATCCTCATCAACCTTCCCAACGAATGGCAGATCCAACAGCAGAGATCGAAGAACAGCCCGGCAGCCAAATGTCCTTTTTGGAGCATTTGGACGAGCTGCGAAAGCGCCTTGTCCGCTCGGTGATCGTAATAGTTATCGCGTTCGGTGTTTGCTGGGTCTTTTCGGACAAGATCTACAATTTCCTTTCAGTCCCGATACGTGAGGCTCTTTCGGAGGCCTCGCGGCGGCAGCTGCCGGTCGAAGGCCGAACGGGTTCGGAGACGGTCCTTGCCCTTTCAAATATTAAAGAAGGCGACAGCGGCCGGTATATCTTTGACCGCGCGACAAAGGTTGGAGCGACCGTTGTTTCGGCGGGTGCGAGCGTTGCTGCGACCGTGGCACGCGATGAGGCTGGCAAGATCGGGCTGTTTACGACAGAGCCGCTGATAACGAATAACGCGATCATCTCGGCAGGTGTTCGTCTTCCGATCGAATTTAACGAAACCGCGATCGGCACGCCGAATTCCGACGAGCGAATGACCGTGACAACAACGGTCGAGCCCTTTACGCTCTATGCGACGGTAGCTTTGTATGCGGCGATCGCCGTCTCTGTGCCGTTCCTGCTTTTTCAGATATGGGGCTTTATTTCGCCAGCCCTCTACAAGCATGAACGCTCATACGTAACGCCGTTCATTGCCCTTTCATCTATCTCGTTCGTCGTCGGAGCCGCATTTGCGTATTACATACTCTTTCCGCCGGCGGCAAGGTATTTATTGGGGCTCGGCAGTGATTTCCAATTGCTGCTAAAGGCGAGCGATTACCTTGATTTTATTACGATCATAATGCTCGCGATGGGCGGCATTTTTCAGATGCCCGCGATCACTTACGTTCTTGCGAGGATCGGCATCGTAACGCCAAAACTGCTGATAAAGCACTGGAAAATTTCGCTCGTGATAATAATGATCGTCGCTGCCGTGGTCTCACCTACGGGCGACATCCCCAATATGATGTTGTTCGCTACGCCGATGATGGCACTTTATGTGGTCTCGATCTTCGTTGCGTGGTTCTTTGGCAAACGACGCCGAACGGATGCCGAAGCCCAAGAAAATACAACCATTTAAGCGGTTTTCGCATCTTGAATTGTTGTGGTGTACGCATTAGAATCTCGTGAAGACGATAGACCTCACCAAAGAGTTGAGTTATGAAGTTTGAAATAATTCGAAAATTGACGCTTTCTGCAGCATTTTTGACGCTTGCAGCGATACCGGCGGTCGCCCAGAAGGCAAAACCGACGCCTGATCGCGACCCGAGCACGAACGCGCGAAACGTTAAGCCTGAGTTGAAGGAAGCCTATAAAAAATGGCTTGAGCGGGATGTGCCTTACATCATCACGCCGGAAGAAAAGCGTGCCTTCAAGGCGCTTGCGACGGACGAAGAACGTGAGAACTTCATCGAAAATTTCTGGCGTCGGCGCGACCCGAATCCTGATACTGAGGAGAATGAATTCCGCGAGGAGTATTATGAGCGGATCGCATACGCGAACGAACATTTCGCATCGGGAATCCCCGGATGGCGAACGGACCGCGGCCGCGTTTACATCGCGTGGGGCAAGCCGGATTCGGTAGAATCGCATCCGACCGGTGAAGTTTACGATCGTCCGAATTATGAAGGCGGCGGATCGACCACGACATACGCTTACGAGACTTGGTATTACCGCCATCTTGACGGTATTGGCGATGGTCTCGAGATCGAGTTCGTCGACCCGACCGGAACCGGCGAATATCGTCTCGCACGCGATGCTTACGAAAAGGACGCGATGGCGATGGTGCCCGGCGGAGGCATGACCGCGAGCGAGTTGATGGGCAACACGACCAAAGCGATGCGCGACGGCGTTTACTACGGCAACAATTCGTACATCCGCGAGCAGGACAACCCGTTCCGCAGGCTAGAGATCCAGAACGGACTCTTTTCGCCAAAGAACAATAAATTCAGCGACCTCGCAACTCTCGCGACCGACTCGCCTGTCATCGACTCGAACCCGATAGACTTCGATATCCGCATCGACTATTTCCGTCAGTCGGAGAGCCAGGTGATGACGACATTTACCGTCCAAGCTGACAACAAAGAGCTGAAATTTATGCCCAAAGGCGGCCTCGAAACCGCTGAGATGAATATCTTTGGGCGAATCACGAGCGTTTCGCAGCGTCGCTCGGGAACGTTCGAAGATTCGGTATCGACGAATGCGACGGTTGACGAGCTTGCGGATATGCGTGACCGCAAGTCGGTTTATCAAAAGGCCATCGCCCTCTCACCCGGCATCTACAAGGTGCAGGTGATAGTTCGTGATGTCAACACGGGAACGAAAGGCGTTCGCGAGATCGGATTCACGGTTCCGAAGTACGACTCGAAGAAGCTTTCGACATCGACAATGATCCTTGCTTCGAAGCTTCGTACGACGACCGATCGCGATATCGGCGGCTCGTTCATTATCGGTAGTGCAAAGGTGATACCGAATATGAGCGGTGTGTTCACGCAAGGCCAGGATGTCGGCTTCTATATGCAGGTCTATAATGCACAGATCGATCAGACCACGCTGCGTCCGGCCGTCGATGTTACATATACATTGGTAAAGGACGGAAAAGAGCTATTGAAACAACCGGAAGACTGGAGCGGTCTGAGCGATTCCGGACAACGTTTGACGCTGGCTCGGATCCTTCCCGGTGCAGGCCTTCCGCTTGGAACTTATGAGCTGAAGATCGACATAAAGGATCGCGTCTCCGGCCAGGAGATCAAGAACAGCGAAAAGTTCACGGTCGTGAAATAGCTTCGGCGCTTTTTCAACGACGAGTGAGGGATGGGCTTTGTCTTCTTGGACGAGGTCCGTCCTTTTTTCGGAATTTGCCAACCGCAAAGAATGACAAACCGCCGGAACTTCGGTATATTCGTTCTCGTATTGATTTCGGTGTAAAAAGTTTTACAAGGTTTCGGCGCGGGACAGAACCGCACTTTTCGTTCACCCGACAAATAAGCAATCTTTTCCTTTTGACGCGATGATCGTTGGCACTGAATGGCTGATCGAAGCTTCAGGCTGCGACCCGGAGATACTTCGGGACGAGGCCGTCGTGCGCGAAATATTTGTGCGCGTGATCAATGACCTCGGGCTGAACTCGATCGGCTCTGTCTGGCATAAATTCCCGGGCGAAGGCGGTGTTACGGGCCTCGTTGCGTTGACCGAATCTCACCTTGCCTGCCACACGTATCCCGAACACGGTACTGCGACCTTCAACCTATATTGCTGCCGCACACGCCCCGAATGGACTTGGGAAGCGAACCTAAAAAAGACACTTGATGCCGCCGAAGTTCGCGTTACAAGAATAGAACGCGGCCGCGATCAAACGGATGCGGCAGGAGGCGGCAGGTGAGCGTCTTGAAAACAACGTGTCCCTCTTGTGCCGGCCCGATCGAATTCACGGCGGGTTCCACTATCGTCGTTATTTGCCCATACTGCCGCTCGGCGGTTGCCCGAACTGATCGCGGCGTCGAAGATCTCGGCAAGATCGCCGAGATCGCTCAGTCACAATCTCCTCTTAAGGTCGGGCTAAAAGGCCTTTTTGACGGACAGAGATTTACGCTCACCGGCCGTGCTCAAATGCGGCATGAAATGGGCGGAAGCTGGGATGAATGGTACGCAACATTCTCGAACGGCTGGGTCGGCTGGCTTGCGGAAGCGCAAGGCCGTTTCTATTTGACGTTCTACCAACCGACGCCGGAAGGTGCGGTCCTGCCGACGTTCGAGGCGCTCGAACTTGGCCAACCTGTCTCGCAGATCCCGTCGCAGGTTCCCCTCATCGTCCAGGAACGCGGTACGGCAACCTACGCCGCAGCAGAAGGCGAGATCCCATACAAGTTGACGCCTGGTGAGGTCTTTCAGTACGCAGATCTTGCCGGCAAGAACGACGCGTTTGCGACCATAGATTACAGCATTGCGCCGCCGTGGGTCTTTTTGGGTAAGCAGGTGTCGCTCCCTGAGATCGGGCTCGGCGACGCAAAGCCGCACGAACGAGACGCTCCGCGAGTTTCATCCGAGGTTATGCGCTGTCCGAAATGCGGCGGGCCGCTCGCCCTTGCAGCCCCGGACAAATCCGAGCGCGTTACCTGCCCGAACTGCCGTTCACTGCTTGATGTAAATCAGGGTAACTTAAGTTTTTTCCGCGCGCTCGAACCTTCGCCGGCTGAGAACGCTTTCGTCCTTCCCGTCGGTGCCGAAGGGAATTTTCCCGGCGACGTAAAATTCAAGATCATCGGCGCGATGGTGCGTAGCGTAACGATCGACGGCGAGAGATATTTCTGGCAGGAGTATCTTCTCTACAATCCGATGATCGGTTTCCGCTGGCTCGTTCATTCGGACAATCATTGGAATTTCGTCGAGTCCGTAAACACCGCCGACGTTGAATCGACAGGCAATTATTCCGGATGCACGGCGACCTACAACGGCGAGAAATACAAGATCTTTCAGGACGCGACGGCGGTCGTTGAATATGTAAAAGGCGAATTCTATTGGCGCGTCGAACAGGGTGAATCTGTTCAGGCGACCGACTTTGTCTGCCCGCCGCGAATGCTCTCGCGTGAGGCAACTCGCGATGAGGTGAATTGGTCGGTCGGAACTTATATGCCGGTCGCTGAGGTCGAAAAGATCTTCGGCGTTACCGACCTGCCGAAGCCGTGGGCCGTTGCGCCGAACCAGCCCTTTACCGGCCGTTTTTGGTACACGTGGGCCGCTCTGCCGCTGCTCGTACTGCTGTTTGTCGGTATTGTCGGCTTACCGCTTTGGGGAATCTCGCGAACGGTTTACAGCGAACAGATCGAACTGCCGCCGATGCAGAACGCGCAACAGCAGCAGCAAATGTTCAGCAAGCCTTTTACGCTTAAAGCGAACAGCAACGTGCGGATCACGGCCCAAGCTCCTGTAAATAATTCCTGGGCCGATCTCGACGTTGACCTTGTCGATGACAAGAATCAGGAACTTGAATCCGTGAACATTCCGATCGAATTCTATTCGGGCGTCGATGGCGGCGAATCCTGGAGCGAAGGCGGCCAATCGCAGGATGCGACGGTCTCGTCCCTGCCCGGCGGCCAATACACGCTGCGCGTTGCCGGCACTTGGGAGAAATGGCAGCAGCCGATGCCGGTGCAAGTGAAGGTCGAACAGAACGTCAACCGCGGCGTGAACTTCTGCTGCGCGCTCGTGCTCTTATTTTTCGCACCTGTATTCGGCCTGTTCAGGAAATTTAGTTTTGAGGCAAGCCGCTGGAAGGACAGTATGTTCAGCGCGAGTGCCGGAAGCTCTGATGATGACGAATGATCTGCGAGTTCGATCCGCATTGATCTCTTTTTTTTATGTTTAAGAAACTTTACATGGTCGTAGGCATGGGTGTTGTTCTGCTGTACGGCGCATCGGGATGGTTCGGTTGGGAGATCGCAAACTCCGGCAGCCATTCGCGGCTCGGTGTCCCGTTCATATATTCCGGCTTCCGTGGAGGAAAATAAATGTTGAATCTGCTTGCATTAGCGCCGGTGCTCGGCGTCGTTAAACTTGAAGAGCTTTGGAACACGCTCGAAGGAACCGTGGTCTTCGTCATTCTGGGCCTGATCGTTTTCGCGATCGCGTTCGGCATCGTTGTTCTGGTATCGCCGTTCTCGGTCAAGAAAGAGATCGAAGAAGATCAAAACGTTTCGCTTGCGATAATTATCGGCGCCATCATCATCGGCGTCGCGATGATAATCTCCGCAGCTATTCAGGGTTAATGCACGTGATGCGAATTTCACAGGCAGAAGTAAGGTCTATGGTTAAGTGAAACGCGCACCGCTGCTTTTCCTCAATGTCTTTATCATCGCGATCTGCGGGCTTATCTATGAGCTGCTTGCGGGCACGCTGTCATCGTATGTCCTCGGCGATTCGGTAACTCAATTCTCGATCATCATCGGCACCTATCTTTTTGCGATGGGTGTCGGCTCATATCTCTCACGTTTTGTTGATAAGAATATCGCTAACCGCTTCGTCGAGGTCGAGCTTGCGGTCGCGGTCGTCGGCGGATTCTCGGCCCCGCTGCTTTTTCTAACATTCGCCAACCTTTCGTACTTTGCCATCGTCCTCTATGGCATCGTCTTTATCATCGGAATGCTCGTCGGGCTCGAGATACCGCTCTTGATGCGTATCCTGAAGGACGAGCTTGATTTCAAAGATCTCGTCTCTCGCGTTCTCGCGTTCGATTACATCGGCGCACTCGTCGCGTCTTTGCTGTTCCCGATATTTTTTGTGCCGCGTCTAGGGCTCAACAGAACTTCGCTGCTGTTCGGGATGTTGAATGCTGCGGTTGCCATTTGGGGCACGTGGCTGCTCGAACCGCTTCTCAAAAAGCACATCACGCTTCTGCGTGTTAAAGGTGCGGTCATCATAATTCTGCTTGCGATCGCGTTCATAAAATCTGACAAGTTGACGACGCTTGCAGAAGATTCGCTCTACGTTGACAACATCATCTATTCGAAAAGTTCGCATTATCAGCGAATTATCGTCACAAAGGGAAAGACCGGTTACGCCTTGTTCCTGAACGGCAATCTGCAGTTCAGCTCGTTCGATGAATATCGGTATCACGAAGCTCTCGTACATCCAGTTTTCTCAACATTTCGCGGGGAGCCGAAACGCGTGCTTGTTCTCGGCGGCGGCGACGGACTCGCCCTTCGGGAGATAGAGAAATACCCTTCGGTCGAGTACATACAGCTCGTCGATCTCGATCCGGATATGACGAACGTTTCGAACGCGGTCCCGGCATTGGGCGAACTGAATCATCATTCTTTCCATGACCCGCGAGTGCACGTAACGAACGCAGATGCTTTCGTTTGGCTCGACACGGTCGAAAGCGATCCATTCGATATCGTAGTGATCGACTTTCCGGATCCGAACAATTTCGCTCTCGGCAAGCTCTACACGACGCGCTTCTACAACCTTCTAAAAAAGAAGATCACGCCCGCGACAGCCATCGTCGTTCAAACAACATCGCCGCTGATGGCGCGTATGTCGTTCTGGTGTATCGCGGCGACGCTCGAAGCCGCGGGTTACGACGTAAAGCCGTATTACACGACGGTCCCGAGCTTTGGTGTTTGGGGTTATGCACTTGCGAGCCTTTCGCCTTTTGATGCGCCGTCTAACGTGCGTGACGGTATCGACACGAAATTCATAAACGCCGAGATGATGCCTTCGATGTTCGAATTCCCAAAGGACACGTCACGCCCTGATGAGCCGGTCGAAGTGAACCGCCTCGATAATCAGGCGCTCGTGCGTTACTACGAATCCGAATGGCGGCGATTCGAGCAGTATTAGTGATGAGTGGTGAGTGATGAGTGATGAGTGACTAGTAGTGACGCTATCCCGTAGAGAATTGCTGACACTTTTTTTGGGAGCGCCGTTCGCATTCGCGGCGTGTCGGGATACGAGTGCAAAAAGATTGCCTGAGGGCGAGATTATCGGGCAATCGGCAAATATCGGCCATATACTCCGTGAAGGGCGAACATTCGAGGTTCCTCAAGAGAATTGGGAAACAAAAAAGGTCGTGATCGTTGGCGCCGGCATCGCGGGGCTCTCGGCAGCGTGGCGTTTGAAGGGAAAGGGCTTCGACGATGTTGCGATCATAGAACTCGAAAAGGAACCCGGCGGTACATCGCGAAGCGGTGTCGGCAAACCGGTCAACTATCCTTGGGGAGCTCACTATCTTCCCGTTCCATTCGCCGAGAATGTGGATCTCGTGAACCTGCTCGATGAGATGTCGCTGCTCGAACCACGCGGCCAGAATGGAGAGATCCACGCAAAGGAAGAGTTCCTCTGCCGAGAGCCGGAAGAACGTGTTTTTTACAAGGGCCGTTGGTACGAGGGGCTTTATCTGAATGCCGGAGCAAGCCAAGAAGACAAGCGGCAATTCGATGCGTTCTATGCGGAGGTGAATAAATGGATAAACTTCCGCGACGCGAAAGGCCGCCGAGCGTTCGTCCTTCCCGTTGAGCATTGCTCGGATGATGCGGAGGTGACGACTCTCGATAAACTCACTTTTGCAGATTGGCTCACGCAGAACGGATTCAATTCCGAACGTCTTCGTTGGTATTGCGACTACGCCTGTCGTGATGACTATGGCTTGAAACTCGAAGAGACTTCCGCGTGGGCAGGACTCTTTTACTTCTGCTCCCGTGTCAAAAAGAGCGGCGACGAATCGCAGCCTTTCATCACCGTTCCCGAGGGCAATGGCCAGTTCGTCAACCATTTCGTCTCAAAAGTGGGCGATAGAGTACGCAAGAATTGGATGGCGGTCTCGATCGAGCCGAAAGAGAACGGCGTCGATATAAAGTGTCTTGTTGACGGCACGCTTCGCGGCATCAAGGCAGAGAAAGTGATCTTTGCAGGGCCGATGTTTACGGCCGCATATGCGATTCGCGGGTTTCGCGAAAACCCTCCGTTTGATGCGAGCGAGTTTCAGCATAACGCGTGGTTCGTCGCGAATCTCCACTTGAATGAGCGTCCAAAAGTGAGATTCACGAGTGATTTTCCGCTCGCATGGGACAATGTTCTTTACGAAAGCCCGTCTCTTGGATACGTTACGGCAACACATCAGAAAGGTATCGATTACGGGCCTACGACGCTGACGTATTATTATCCAATGTGTGCCGAGCAGAATGCCCGCCCGACGCTCTTTAACTATGACCGCGATCAGATCGCCGAAGTTTGCTTGAGCGATATGGAGCGTGCCCACAAAGACATTCGCGAACTCGCGACGCGGCTCGACGTGATGCGTTGGGGACACGCGATGATCAGCCCGCGGCCGAATTTTATTTGGAGCGGCGTGCGGCAAAAGGCGATGGAGCCGTACCGCAACATTCATTTCGCTCACACGGATCTCGGCGGGGTCGCACTTTTCGAAGAGGCGTTCTACCACGGACTGCGTGCGGCTGACGCTATAGTTCAAAACAATGCTAGATCTTGAGCTAAAAGCATCCAACTTACATTGGCTTTTGGAAGGGAATCCTCACGGTGATTGTTGCGTTCATGGGGGCGTATTTTTACGACTCGGTGAATATGTTATTTCTTCTGGAGATGTGGAGTGGACGGTAAGTACTGCTGCCTTCAATCTCTTAAGAACCGTTTTTCACGATCACCGTGTTGGCGAAAATGTAGAATCCCTCATTCCTTGTTGCGGGTTCAATATGTGGCCAATCGAATCGGCGCCTGACGGACTATACATTCCAAACTGTAGCAATGGCATTGATTGGGATATCCGCCATGAGGGTCGACTCTTAATGCATCGAATTTCGACGGATAAGGAGGTTTGCACTCAACTTCTCGATTGGACTCGGTCTGTTTGCGATTTCGCGGACGAGGTGCACAATTTCTTCTATACTGCGTGGCCGAAGAATATTTCTCGCGAAGAAGACAAGAAGGGCTTTGAATTGTTCATGTCCCTTTGGAATCAACGAAGAGCAGCGGCACAAACGATCATTAATGCAGGCTGAATTTGCTATTTCAAGAAAGTCAGATCCTTGGCTATTTTCAAGGAATCTTGACCTGTCTGTTTTCCTCGGAAGCGCGGTCGCGTCCTTGCTGCTGCTTGCGGTCGGATGGCAGTTAGGTATCTTGAACGCGGAGACGCCGGATTGGACGTGGATTTCCGCCGTTCTGCTCATCGATGTCGCGCACGTCTGGTCAACATCGTTCCGTGTCTATTTCGATATCGCAGAGGTGAAGCGCCGGATCTGGCTCTACACGCTAGTGCCCATAGGCGGTTACGCGATCGGAGTTGCGTTGTATTCCGAGGGCGAGCTTCTCTTTTGGAAGGTGCTTGCCGCAATCGCGGTCTTTCACTTTGTAAGGCAGCAGTTCGGTTGGGTCAATCTCTACCGAAGGAAGCTCGGCGAGACCGGACGCGTTACGTGGTGGATCGACGCGGCGGCAGTTTACTTAGCGAGTGTTTACCCGATCGTTTATTGGTGCACGAGTTTACCGAGGAATTTCGAGTGGTTCGTACCCGGTGATTTCGAGGCGTTTCCCGTCGTTCTCGAGCGGATCTTCTTCGTGCTCTATGTCGCGGCGCTCACGGCGTATTTCGCAAAATCCGTCTATCAATATTTCGCTGATGGTTTCCTGAACATCGGTAAGGATATTATCATCGCGACGACCGCCGTTTGCTGGTACGTCGGCATCGTCTATTTCAATTCCGACTATGCGTTCACGGTGACGAATGTCGTCATTCACGGCGTGCCGTATTTTGCGTTGATATACTTTTATGCGAAGTTCAGACGCGAGACGAGCGGACGGGTTTATAAAACGCTTTCGTCGAATTGGGTATTTTTTCTTGCAACGCTCTGGGCGATCGCGTATATCGAAGAACTGTTCTGGCATCGCGGCGTTTGGCACGAGAAGCAATGGCTTTTCGGCTCGGATTGGGATTGGACGTGGAACATACGCACCTTCGTCGTGCCGCTGCTCGCCGTTCCGCAATTGACGCATTACGTGCTCGACGGTTTTATTTGGCGGCGAAAGAATAATCCTGATTTCAGGCTTTTTTAGATGGACGAGAGACTGAAAACTACATTTCTTATCACGGCTTTCGCGGCCGCATGTCTTCTTGCGTCCTGCAAAAGCTCGGCGAACTCGCCGGGATCCGGCATCTTCGGGCCCGCGGACCAAACTGAACAGGCGGCCGAGCTTGTCGTTCAGGCAAATCAAGACCTTCAAAAGATCAAGGTGCTTTACGAAGACAACGAGGGAAAGCGCATCGAGATAAAAAAGGCGATGGAGGCGAATGACACTGAGGCCGCCAAGCGGATCGCAAACGAGGTCGAAAAGCTCATCAACGACGGTGCGACATCCGCCAACGACGCGATCGACAAACTCCAAAAGGCCCAGGAGATGGAGATCAACGACGATTATCGCGAATACCTGCGGCTGAAGGAGCAAAGCCTAAAGCTCGAAGCGGAGGCTTTTGACTACTATCGGCAGGCCGCAAAGATCCTCAACGAAAATTTCGATCCGAAGGACACTGCAAAACGAGACAAGGTAAAGGTCGATTTCAAGGACCTTAGCGACAAATATCTCGAAACGATGGAGCGCGCTCGCGATTACAGCCATCGTGGAAATGAGCTCGCAAAAGAAGTCGCCATCAGAGAGCAAAATTAAAGCGCGATCTGCTTGCGAAGATCACGCCTCAATTTCATTGCCGTTGCGGGTCAGATAACTCTGCCCGGAAACGAAGATCCATCCAGCATCACACGCGGCATCGCCGGCATCTTCGGTTCCGGCATCGGCCGCAGAATTTCGCGGTCAAACTGTATTCCGCTGTCTTTCGCTTTTTCAGGAGTGACGGTAACGGTCTTTCTCGCACCCTTTCGCTCGAAAGTGATGCGAAGATCACCTTTGGTGTCGTTCAATTCGCGGATGAGATCGGCGCCTTCCTTGATAGGCTTGCCATTTACTTCGGTAAGAATATCGCCGGCCTTTATGCCGGCTTTGGCCGCAGGCGAATCCTCAGCAACGTTCATTACGAGCAGGCCGCCCGTGACGCTATAGCTGTCGGCAAGCTGTTTTGTAAGCGGCATAATGCCGACTCCGATCTCGCGGTCAGAACGCATATTCCAGCGGAGAACTTCGCGTTTCCCATCCGGGAAGGTGAACACACGCTCTTCCATATTTCCAGGCACGTTTAGCGTTTCGAGACCCTTGAGGACCTTCAAATCGGGCATTTCACCGGGCATGGCCATCGGTGCGGCCATTCGAAAGTTTCCGTTCTGGAATGCAGGGCCGGGACGCTTGCCGATCGTTGCTGTCAGGTTCATCTCGCTGCCGCTTCGAAGGATGCCGATCTTAACTTCATGGTCGGGCGCGATCTCAGAGACGAGACGCGAGAGTTTACGGACGCTCGTAACTTCCTCGCCGCCGACACTTACGATAACGTCGCCCGCAATGATGCCGGCTTTTGCGGCAGGCGAATCATCAACAACGCTCTTGACGGCGACGCCGCGAACGCTCGAAAGGCCGTACTTTGAACTATTTTCCTTGTTGACGTTTATCGTCTCGACGCCTAAATAACCGCCATCATCCGTATTTATCGTAAAGGCAAACGTGCGCTCAATACTTTTTGGTGCGCCGTCTGCCTTCTTTGTTTTTGTTTCGGGGGTCTGCCCGAGTGCAGCTGCCGCAAGCGTAAGAACTGTAGCTGATAGCAAAAATATTCGAAAAGACATAAGATTAGACCTCCACTAGGTTATAAAAATGAGAGACCGACCGCGTCCGAAATTTTCATCGAAGACGCGGCACCATTATTTGGTACGTAAGCCCAAATAGGTTTGTTGCGTGCTGACTGGCAAAAGGTTGTCCCTTTCGCAAGACATTTTTAGACTGACCCGCGTAACTTCGCGAGGCGTTCGGCGGCGGCGTGGAGGGTTTCGTCGCGTTTGCAGAAGCAGAAGCGGACAAGCTGTGAGCCACGCGATTCGTCGCTGTAGAATGACGATCCGGGCACGGCGGCAACGCCGATCTCGCGTACCAAGTGTGCGGTGAAGGCGACGTCGTTCGCAAAGCCGAACTCGGAAATATCGGCCATCACGTAATACGCGCCTTCCGGATAATCGCAGCGGAAACCGGCTTCTTTTAGCACGGGGACGAGGAGATCGCGCTTGCGGCGATATTCCTTTTCGAGCGAAGTGTAATATTCCGGTGGCAAGCTCATCGCGTAAGCGCCGGCACGCTGGAGCGGATTCGCAGCTCCGACTGTCAGGAAGTCGTGCACCTTGCGGATCGCCGACGTGAGGTCTTCCGGCGCGATGCAGTAGCCGACACGCCAGCCCGTAACCGAGTAAGTTTTCGAGAGCGAATTCACGATCACGGTCCGCTCACGCATTCCCGGCAAGGTCGCGATCGAAACGTGCGGTGCGGGTTCAGCCCCATCAACGCCGTAGATGATGTGCTCATAGATCTCGTCCGTGAAGCAATACGCATTGTTGTTTCGGCAGAGGTCTGCGATGAATTCGAGCTCTTCGGGCGTGAAAACCTTGCCCGTTGGGTTATTCGGATGACAGAGAACGATCGCACGCGTTCGCGGGTTGAATGCGGCGGCGAGTTCCTCGCGGTCAAAAACAAAGCCGTTCTCGGTGCGATAAAGCGGCACGTATCGCGCCGTCGCATCCGAGAGAATGGCGTCCGGCGCGTAATTCTCATAGAACGGCTCAAAAACGACGACCTCGTCGCCCGCATCGACCGTCGCCATCATCGCCGCGATCATCCCTTCGGTCGAGCCGCAAGTTACGGTGATCTCCGAATCGGGGTCGATGTCGAGCCCGAGATACGTCATCGTTTTTTTGGCGATCGCCTCGCGAAATTCTTTCACGCCCCACGTTACGGCGTACTGATTATGATCGGCGAGAATGGCGTCGATCGCCGCCTGCTTGATGTCGGCGGGCGTCTCCCAATCGGGGAAGCCCTGGCCGAGATTCACGGCGCCGTATTTCACGGCCTCGCGGCTGATCTCGCGTATGACGGACTCAGTGAACGATGCAGCCTTTCGAGAGATGCGTTGGCGCGAATGTGTAGGCTCAGGCATAAGGGTAGTTTAGCAGAGTTGCAGAGTTGCAGAGTCACAGAAGTCAGAACCGCCTGCGTCAGCGGGCGGTCAGTTCGTTCATCTACCACAAAGGCGGCTTTAGCTGCCGACAAAGAAGCTGTCGCTCGCTAACGCGAGCTCCAGGAAGATCTTCCACTGGGGACGGTCGGGCAAGCCCGACCGCACTGCGATGTGGCAAGCCGCCGAAGAACCGGAGCCATTACTAACGTACGGGCTTCTGGAACGCTGAGCGGACGATCGACTCGAGGTCAGGGAATTCGGGCTGCCAGCCGAGAACCTTTTTCGCATACGACGAATTCGCGATCAACTGTGACGGGTCGCCTTCTCGGCGTGGTGCGATGCGATGGGGCACGTCGCGGCCAACGATCTTCGAGACGACATCGATTACCTGGCGGACCGAATAGCCATCACCATTTCCGAGGTTAATGAATTCGCTCGTGCCGCCTTTTTCGAGATGCGAAAGTGCGAGGATATGCGCCTTTGCGAGGTCGCTAACGTGAATGTAGTCACGAATGGCCGTGCCGTCCGGCGTCGGATAATCGTCGCCGAAAAGAAGAAGTTCGGGGATATCGCCTTTTGCGGCAGCGATCGCAAGCGGTATGAGATGCGTTTCGGGATCGTGCTTCTCTTTACACGCCGCCGTCGCCCCTGCGGCATTGAAATATCTCAAGGCGACGAACCGCAGATCGTAGGCCGCGTCGTAGGCCGACAACATTCGCTCAACAAAAAGCTTCGACCAGCCGTAAGGATTCGTCGGGTTCTGCGGATGCTTTTCGTCTATCGGTATCGTGTGCGGTTCGCCGTATGTTGCGCATGTCGATGAGAACACGAATTGCTTCACGCCGCCTGCGATCAGCTCATCGAGAAGAGCAGCGGTCTGAACGAAGTTGTTCTCGAAATACATCTGCGGCTTCTCGACGGATTCGCCGACGTATGCGAACGCCGAAAAGTGCATACAGGCGGTGATCGGATGCTCATTCAAGATCCGTCGAATAAGGTCGCGGTCGCCGATGTTACCGAGATAGAACGGCAGATTATCCGTAACAGCTTCGCGGTGCCCTCGACTCAGGTTATCGACGATGACGACCTCGAAGCCCTCGGCTTCGAGAAGCTCGACCGTTACGCTGCCGATATATCCGGCACCGCCGGTGACGAGTATTGCCATATTGGGATCTTAAGTTGGTTTTTCCGCCAGCTTCAGGTTCGCGGGCGAGCCTGAGGGATCAGCGATTTCGGCCTGTCGTTGGCCGGCCGGCGTATCCGTCTGAAGGACTGTCGCTTCCGGCAGGAATTCGTTGAATGCAGAACGTATCCGCGACTCGCTGTTCTCATTCACCGCGGCGGAGAACTCATCGACGATGCCTGCGACCTGCATACGTGAGAACTCGGCGATCTTGCCGATGAAGATCTTCGGATGCCGGGTTTTCAGCAGATGCTCGCCCGTGATCTCAAGCTCTTCGAAAAGCTTTTCGCCGTCGCGTATCCCTGTAAACTGAATGTCGATATCTTCGTATGGAACGAGGCCCGAGAGACGGACCATATCTTCGGCAAGATCGAGGATCTTCACCGGCCGTCCCATATCGAGAATAAAGATCTCGCCGCCGTCTAGAGCAAGCGCGCCGGCCTGAAGCACGAGCTGCGATGCCTCGGGGATGGTCATAAAGTAGCGCGTCATTTCGGGATGCGTAACGGTGATCGGTTCGCCCTTCTCGATCTGCTCGCGAAAGATCGGAACGACCGAGCCTGCGCTCCCAAGCACGTTGCCGAATCTGACCGCAACAAATTTCGTCGGATAGGTTTGGTTGAGATCCTGCACGACGATCTCGGCAATTCGTTTTGACGCGCCCATCACGGACGTTGGGTTCACAGCCTTGTCGGTCGAGATCATCACAAAGCCTTTTGCACCGAATTCGCCGGCGAGACTCCCGACAAGCAGTGTTGCAAGGACATTATTCTTGATCGCCTCGACAGGATTTTGCTCCATCAGCGGGACGTGCTTATGTGCCGCCGCGTGAAAGATCACTTCCGGCCGATAGTCTGCGAATATCGTTCGCATCCGCGGTTCGTCAGAGATATCAGCGATGAGCGGGACGTATTCGAGATCGTCGAAAACTTTCGCGACCTCGCGGCCGATCTCAAAGAGCATATATTCGGAACGCTCGACCAACAGCACCTTATTTGGCCGATAGTTGCTGATCTGACGGACGAGCTCTGAACCGATCGAGCCGCCTGCGCCTGTGACCATTACCGTTCTTCCGGAAAGAAAATCGTGCAGATTCTTATCGTCAAGCTCGACGGGTTCGCGTCCCAGAAGGTCTTCGATCTCGACATCGCGAAGGCGCGTGACATTCACGCGGCCGTGAGCGATCTCGTCAAGGCTCGGAACGATCTGCGCCTTTACAGGTATCGACGAACAAATGTCCATGATCCGGCGAATGTCCTTGCCGTTCGCGTGATCTATCGCGAGGACGACCTGCTTGATGTCGAGTTCGTGAACGAGCTTCGGCAGACGGTCCGTTCCGCCGATCACCTTTACGCGATTGACGCTGCCGCCGACCTTTCGAGCATCGTCGTCAACAAAGCCCCGCACGTCGAAATCCGAATCCGCACGTCCTTGGATCTCTTTGACGAGAGTTGCGCCCATGCGGCCTGCACCGACGATAAGCGTCGGTTTTCGCATTCCGCGTTTGCGTCCGGCGGTAAGGCGATTCTTCTCATCAAGCTCATAAAAGAATCGCCGCAGGATCCTTAGAGCCAACAAACCGCCGAATGCCATCATCGTATCGATGAGAATAACGGAGACCGGGATCTGCCAAAGGTCGAAGTCCGCGAAAATGAGCAGGAACCTCAGCAGCAGCAGGACAACGAGCGAGATCGCAGCGGCCTTGATGAAGACCTTTATGTCTTCAATGCTGACGTATCGCCAGATGAGCGAATATGCACCGACGAGGAAAAGGGCGGACAATTGGACCAGGACGACAAGCGGCAATTGACGCAACGCGGTATCGACATAGAATTCGCCGAGCCGCATATTGATCGCCGGCAAATAGGCAATAAAAAATGCAGCAGATAGAACAAGCACGTCCGCCAAAAACTGAAACGGACGTCTCAGAAACCAAAATTTGCTGCTCTCAGGTTCCTCTATTTGCTTCATTTACCGCTTGTCTATGGACGTTTATCTCAGAAAAGTCCCGTAAAATGCCCGATGTCTAGGAAGTTACCCTGCAAAAAATGCCGTGTCAATAGGCTATCACGCCGTGCTTCGTGGCACGAAAAGCATTGTTTATTAGGGCCATCTTGCGTTATGCTCAAAAATTGCCGCGTTTAGGTAGTTACGTTTCTCGCGTTAATAAGAAAATGAAAGCAATATTCGCCATTTTTACCATCGCCATAATGACGTTCGCGGCCTTTTCACAGACGCCGAAGCCGCAGGTCGATTCAGAAGGCTATCTGATCGGCCCCGGCGACGAGATCACCGGAAAGGTGCTCGGCGAACCGCAATTCGATTTTGTTGCGACCGTCGATGAGAACGGACAGATACAAGTGCCTTTCTCGGATTCGCCGGTCGTCGCAAAATGCCAGTCCGAACGCGGCCTTCGAAAAGAGGTCAACGATGTGCTCGCGAAATATCTCCGCAATCCGCAGCTTAGCCTTCGTGTTACGGAACGCAAGAGCCGTCCGCCGGCAACTATCTACGGCGAAGTGCGAACGCCGCAGCAGGTCGTTCTGATGCGAAAGGCTACGCTTCTCGAGCTGATCGCATTCTCGGGCGATGTTACAGAGCAGGCCGGCGGAACCGTGCAGGTGTTTCGGACGCAGCCGCCGATGTGCGATAAAGTCCGCGACGAAGATGCGAATTGGAAGAGTTTGACGGGCGACCCCGGCGATGTTCCGTCGCGCGTATTCAGCCTGAACGAGATAAAGCAAGGCCTTGATGAAGCGAATCCTATCATCTATCCGGGCGATGTGATCGTCGTACAGAAGGCACCGCCCGTCTATATCACCGGCGAGGTCGTTCAGCCACAGGGTGTTTTCCTAAAGGAAGGCGGCCTTTCGCTTACCGAGGCGATCGCGAAGATCGGCGGCGTCCGACGCGAAGCAAAAACAAAAGACATAAAGATCTACCGCCTCAAGAAAGGCTCAAAGGATCGCGAGATCATTTCGGCGAATTACGATCTGATAAAAAAGGGCGAGCAGAAGGACGTTATGCTCGAACCGTATGACATCGTCGAGGTCGATAAGAGCAAGAAGAGCATCGCACAGACGATCCTCGACATAGTGACAGGAGCCAGCCGAACGGCCCTCTCAAGCGTCGGCAACGGCCTCGGCACGAGAGTGCTTTATTAACCTGGCAAACCCGCAATTCTTTCATTCGTGAATTCGTGGCGGCACTTTTTGTGGCCACGAATGCACAAATCGGGCCTTACACACGCTGTCTAACGCTGGTGAATTTGATCTAAAGCCTGCGGCGTGCAGTTACTCGTGATACAGCGCGTCGATCGTTGAACGATAGAGTTCATCGACGACGCGTCTTTTCACTTTCAGCGTTGGTGTGAGTTCGCCGTTCTCGACCGTCAGCTCGTTCTCGATAAGAGCGATCTTCTTGACCTTTTCGTATTGCGAAAGGTTCTGTGTCGCTTCGGCAACTTGGCGCTCGAAGAGGTCAAGTATCTTTTCGTTCGAACAAAAGTCTTGCGGCGTTTCAAGATCAAGGCCTTTCAATTCCGCGTAGGAAGCGAGCATCTCGAAATTCGGCACGATGAGGGCCGCGGGGAACTTTCGTTCGTTGCCGACGAGCACGGCCTGATTGACGAACTTCGACGAACGGATCATCTGTTCGATCGGCGAAGGCGCGATGTACTTGCCGCCCGAAGTTTTGAAAAGCTCTTTTTTGCGGTCGGTGATAATGAGAAAGCCGTCTTCGTCGATGCGTCCGATGTCGCCGGTCCGCAGCCAGCCGTCGGGCGTAAATGCTTCTTTTGTGGCGTCGGGCTTGTTGAAATATCCCTTCATTACGCCTGGTGAATTTACCTCGATCTCGCCATCGTCGGCTATCCGCACCCGAACATTCCGGATCGGCACGCCGACCGTTCCGATACGTTTAGATCCGGGGCTGTTGGCCGAGATGACAGGCGACGCTTCGGTCATCCCGTAGCCTTGCATTATCGCGATGTCCGCACCGGTGAAGATCAGATAGATCTCGTCGGCCAATGCGGCGCCGCCCGTAATGCAGTAGCGAAGACGCCCGCCGAAGAATTCGCGAAATTTGCTCAAAACGAGTTTCTCGGCAAGCGCGTGTCGGACCTTAAGGCCGAGCGATACCTTGCCTTCTTCATTCGCACGCGCGAATCGTTTTGCGGCGTCGATCGCGAAATCAAAGATCCGCTCCTTTAACGCGCTCGATCGTGCCGCCTTCAGCCTCGCCTTCTCAAAGACCTTTTCGAAGATCCGCGGAACGCCCAATATGATCGTCGGGCGAACTTCCTTGAGATTGTCGGGAACCTTCTCGACAGATTCGGCATAATAGACCGCCATTCCGTTCACGAAATAGAGGTACATTCCGGTGCGTTCGAAAACGTGTGATAGCGGCAGAACCGAAAGGCAGACATCAGCCGGCGAAAATGCGAGTTGATCGCTGGCATCTATCGCATTTGAGATCAAGTTCGTATGCGAGAGCATCACGCCCTTTGGTTCGCCGGTCGTACCGCTCGTGTAAATGAGCGTTGCTGTGTCTTCGGGTTCGACGGCATTTGCGAGTGCGGCGATCAGATCAGGTTCGCGGCTGCGGAGTTCTCTGCCGCGAGCTTCCAGATCAGTGAGCGAGATCGCGTTCGACGGAGCATCGTCCGGGGCGTCGAAAAAGACGATATGCTCGACAGAACTGCATTCAGCCACCGCGTCTTTCACACGTTCAAAAGCCGCGAACGTATCGACGAACAGCACCCTTGATGAAGAATCATTAAGTATGTATTTGACCTGATCGGAAGAAAGCGTCGTGTAGATCGGAACGTCGATCACACCCGCGAATTGACAGCCCGCATCGCTCAAGGTCCATTCAGGTGAGTTGGCCGAAAGTATCGCGGCACGTTCGCCTTTTGCGATGCCAAGGCTTCGCAGCCCGAGGGCGATATTCTCCGCCCGCCGCACGACCTCGAACGATGAAATACGATTCCATAAGCCGTCACGCTTGTAGTTGAGGGCGTCGGAACGGTCGAACTTCTCGGCGGCGTAGATAAAGAGAGTAGGAAGCGTCGGCGGTTCATTCTCAAAAAGCGGCTCACCTCGCAGCTTCGAGACGGGCTTAACGATCCGATAGCTGTGGGATGAGCCTGCCATTATGCCTTCAGCCCTCCGAGAAAGACCTTGACGACCTCGCCCGCAAGCGGTTCGAGCGGATACGGTTTTTTTGAGAGGATCCAGTTCGTTACCATCTCATCCAAAGCGCCGTAGAACATTTTGGCGGCGATGATCGGTTTCACATCGCTGCGGAAAACACCGCTTTTTTGGCCGCTCTCGATCGTCTTGCGTATGATCTCTAAGTACTCAGCGAAGGCGGCGGCTGAGAACGCTTCCATGAATTTTGTCGAGCCGCGAAGCTCGATCTGGAAAACCACCGCCAACGAACGATCCGCACCGAGACGCGAAAGATGCACGTCGGCGATCTTCGCTAACTGACGTGCGGGGTCGTCCAGCTTCGCGAGCTCTCGGCGGCCTTCGGCGATGAACTCCGCCATTGCACGGTCGAAGATCGAATGAAGAATGTCATCCTTTCCCTTGAAATACAGATAGACCGTGCCGTCGGCAACGCCCGCCTCTTTGGCGACATCCGCCACCTTCGAATTAAAGAAACCTTTCGCCGCAAAGACCTTTACGCCCGCACGCAGGATCGCCTCGCGTTTGTCCGCAACTGAATTCCTCGCCTGCTTCGCCGCTCTCGCCATATTATCTCTCGTCGGGTAGGTGAATGAATGCTCATTCATACAAGAGTTTAGGCGAAATCGACCTTATCGGCAAGAGCGCTATCGAGGAAGAACTGTAATTGTTGTGTGATGGCGGAGAGGACAGGACTCGAACCTGCAAGCGGTCACCCGCGGTAGTTTTCAAGACTACTGCCTTACCAATTAGGCTACCTCTCCGCATTGGCCGAGGAACTTAAGAATATATCGCATCGGACGCGAAAAAACTAGCCAATTCGCCACGAACGAAGACGCAAACTTCGCAGAGCCGAGGCTCAGACCTTGCACTTAGCACCTATTACTTTTTACTTATTTCGGAACTGACTAACAAAAGAACCCAGTCGGTTCTGGGGTCACAGATCCCCCAGTGTTAAGTCGTCGCTCACGGTTCTGACAGAACTGACTGCCCGCTGACGCAGGCGGTTCTGACAGGAGTGCCCTTACTAACGTGCGGGCTTGCGGCAACTGACCCCTGACCACGGTTCTTAGTTCAATTTGCGAGGAGCGAATTGATCTTTGTTTCGAGCTGCTGCGTGTGGTCCCAGCCGCTGTCTTTGAATGCGATATTGCCCCGCGAATCGATCAAAAAGTAGGCCGGAAAGCCCATATCGAGGTTGCCTTCCTTGTCGCGGTCGGCGTATTTGAGGACGACGTCAAAGCTGTCGGAGATCACGCGAAAATCAAATGGATGCTTTTTGAGAAATGGGTTGATCCGGCTCGCGGGCTCCATCGAAAGGGCGACGAGTTCGACGTTCTTGCCCTTAAGCCGAGCGCTCATTTCGTTCAGCTTTGGGATCTCGCTCTGGCAGATCGCGCACCTCGTTGACCAGAACGTTACGAGCACGACCTTGCCTTGAGCCTGTGCTAGATCGAACTGCTTCCCATCGATCGTTTCTGTCGCAAAGGCAGGCGCACGCTCGCCGACCTGCAAGCGGTTCTGCGCGACAGCAGGCAGACATAGAGCTGCAAGAATTGCCAGAAAGATGAGGACGTTACGCATTTTCGTTCAAGATCGGGGGTGAGCGTCTCTTCGCGAGACATTCGGGGCTCGCGCCCCATATTATTAAAAAAGTTTTAACGCTGCAAATTCTCCAGATTTTTCGCTTTGCCTTCCGCGCGTCCTTCAAAATGGGCCGTTCAGGCGTTTTGTCCATTTTGTTCGTTTTGTGCGGTTTGTGTCATTTTGTGCGGTTTGTGTCGATCTGTGCGGTTTGTGCTGTTAAGGGCAGAGGCAGTTCGTTAAGATAGCGAACGGTGGAAGTCGGCGGTGAAGACCGACTCCCGAAATCGTATGCGGAACTTGGCTCTAAACTCACGATCGAACAGCAGACACGCGATGCTGAGCATCTACGGCGTGTTAAACTTTATCCTTTGCTTTGCAATGCAGCTCAAGTCCATTAGCGCCTCAAATTTTAGGAACTTAAAGGGTGAGATCGCCTTCAGCGACGGCCTCAATGTCTTTTTTGGTGCCAATGGCGAGGGCAAGACAAATTGGATCGAAGCGATCGATCTGCTTGCGACGACACGATCTTTTCGCACTTCGAAGCTTACCGAGACGGTCGCTTTCGGCGAGCGTTTGGCGATAGTTTCGGGTCAGGTCGCGGATTCGCCGGAAGTTACGCGAAAGCTGCAGGTCGCGATTGACGCTAATACCAAAATTCTGACGATAAACGACAAGAAAGAGGCGGCGTCGCGGTATCTCGGCCACCTTTTTGCGGTGAGATTTACGGCAGATGAACTCGAGATCGTCCGCGGTACGCCGGAGGCTCGCCGCCGCTTTCTTGACGCGGGAATTACGGGGCTTCATCCGCCATTTGTGCAGGTCGCTGCGGACTACACGCGTGTCATTCGGCAGAAAAATTCGCTGTTGCAGACGGCTCGCGATGAAGGTTGGACGGTCGAAAAGACCGGTGAGCTTCTTGAGCCGTGGAATGAGCAGCTTTCGCGGCTCGCAACCCATATTCACCGAGCCCGCGTGCGTTTTGTCGAACGCCTGAACGAGGTGCTCGAACGCAAGCTTTTTGGCCGCGAAGAGGTCGCGATCCGCTACGCATCTTCGCTTGAAGGGAAAGGCGATCTTTCGGCGTACGGCGAACTGATAAAAGAGAGGCTCAAGCTTCGCGTGCAGGCCGAGCTTGTCGCGGGACACGCGCTTATAGGAACGCATCGCGACGATCTTGAGATCACTTTTGACGGACACGACCTGCGAAAATTCGGTTCTGCCGGCCAGCAGCGAAGCGCTCTTCTGATCCTGCTGCTTGCCGAGGTTACGGTCTTTGAGGCGACGCGCGGCGAATTTCCGCTCTTCCTGATCGACGACATCGATGCCGAACTCGACTATCAACGGATCGCAAATCTGCTCGATTTTCTCGCCGGCAAGACACAAACTTTCGTTACGACGTCTAAGGAGAGTTTTGTCGAGCGTTTCGGGGCCGGAGCGAGGGTTTTTGGCGTCCTCCACGGAGTGGCCGAAGCTCGATAAATTCGATGTTTTAGGCTTGTTTCGGGCTGTGTTTTATGGCCAGAAAGTGGTAAAATAATGACTTGAAAGCAGCATGTGTTTCTCATCCCTTTCGATGTACCGCCCGCTCACGGCAAAGACACGCATAACTTGTTTAGATTCACTACTTAGAGCTCGCTTTAGAGGTTAATTCATTGGCAAAGGCAAAGACAGAATATACAGCAGATTCGATAACTGTGCTTGAGGGCCGCGACGCGGTTCGCAAACGCCCCGCGATGTACATCGGTTCGACCGGTGATCTCGGCCTGCATCACCTTGTTTACGAGGTCGTTGACAACTCGGTTGACGAGGCCCTGGCCGGCTTTTGCGACACGATCGAGGTGACGATCCACATGGACAACTCGATCACCGTCGTTGATAACGGACGCGGAATTCCCGTCGGGATGCACAAACAGGAAGGACGTTCGGCGGCCGAGGTCGTGATGACCGTGCTTCACGCGGGCGGCAAGTTCGATTCGAATTCCTACAAGGTTTCGGGCGGACTGCACGGCGTCGGTGTCTCATGCGTGAATTTTCTTTCGGAGTGGCTGAAGCTCGAAATTTGGCGTGACGGAAAAACGCACGAAATGGAATTCAACGTCGGCATTCCGGTCGCGCCGCTTGCGGAAACCGGTACGACGAACAAACGCGGTACGAAGGTAACCTTCAAGCCTGACGCCGAGATCTTCGAAGCGACGGTTTACAGCTTTGACAAACTCTCTGAGCGGCTGCGTGAAAAGGCGTTCCTGAACAAAGGAATTCGCATCATCATCCGCGACGAGCGCGAAGAAGAGGAGAAAAAACACGAATTCTATTACAAGGGCGGCATCGCCGAATTCGTAAAGCACCTGAACCGCAACAAATCGCCGCTGCACGAGGAACCGATCTATTTCGAGCACACTTCGGACGAACTCTCGATCGAGGTGTCGATGCAGTACAACGACAGCTACGACGAGAAGATATTCTCGTTCGCGAACAACATCAACACTGTCGATGGCGGAACGCACCTGTCGGGCTTCCGCGGCGCTCTGACGCGTACGATCAACGCGTATGCGGAAAGTTCCGGAATGACCAAGAACGCGAAGGTCACGCTCTCGGGCGATGACGTCCGCGAAGGCCTTGTGGCGGTCGTTTCGGTCAAGATACCTCAGCCGCAGTTTGAAGGGCAGACAAAGGGCAAGCTCAACTCGCCCGTAAAAGGCCCGGTCGAATCGTTCCTGAACGAAAAGCTCGGTGAGTTCTTCGAGCAGAACCCCGCGGTGGCGAAAAAGGTCGTCGGCAAGGCTGTCGATGCTGCCCGTGCCCGCGAGGCCGCACGCAAGGCTCGCGAGATCGTGCGTAAATCGGCGCTTGGTTCTTCTACGCTGCCGGGCAAGCTAGCAGATTGTCAGGAAAAGGATCCGGCATTGAGCGAGATCTACATCGTCGAGGGCGATTCCGCAGGCGGCTCCGCAAAGCAGGGCCGCGACCGAAAGAATCAGGCCGTTCTGCCCTTGAAGGGCAAGATCCTGAACGTCGAAAAGGCACGTTTTGACAAGATGCTAGGCCACGGCGAGATCAAGGCGTTGATCACGGCGCTCGGCACCGGCATCGGCAAGGACGATTTCGATATTTCGAAACTCCGTTATCACAAGATCTGCCTGATGACGGACGCTGACGTTGACGGCAGCCACATTCGAACGCTTCTTCTTACGTTCTTTTACCGCCAGATGCCCGATCTGCTCGAGAACGGTTTTGTTTACATCGCGCAGCCGCCGCTCTATAAAGTGAAAAAGGGCAAGAAAGAAGAATACATCAAGGACGAAAAGGCGATGTTCCGCTACCTGATGCGGCAGGCGACGAGCGATTGCAAGGTGACCGCGGGCGACCGCGTCGTCGAAGGCCGTTCGCTTAGCTCGGCTCTTGAGAAGACGACGGACTTCGGCACGTTTTCTGAACGGCTCGCTCGGCGCTTAGGCGGCGACACTGCGTTGACCGCCGCATTGATCGATGCTTTCGGCGGACGCGACGGCGTGCTCGCGCCGGGCGGCATTCGCCTGAAGAAAGTTTTCAGCGAACAGGAAATGCTCGCGAGCGTTGAAGCAAAGCTCGACGCGGCCGGATTCAATACTTCGCTCAACCAAGACGAAGAGCACAGCCTTTGGGAGATCGAGGTAACCTATCCGAACGGTACGACGCAGATCATCGATTGGGACCTTGCGAGCCGCATCGAATTCCAAAAGGCCGTCGAGCTCAAACGCGACCTCGAGGCGGATTTTCCCGCACCTTTCGTACTCGGAGAGAACGGTAAGAGCGAAGCGGTCGAATCACGGAGCGAACTGCTAGAAAAGATAATGGCGATGGCCAAAAAGGATCTTTCGATTCAGCGTTACAAAGGCCTCGGCGAGATGAACCCCGAACAACTTTGGGAAACGACGATGGATCCGGAAAAGCGCACGATGCTGCAGGTGCAGATCGAGGACGGTATCGAGACCGACCAGCTTTTCACCGTCCTGATGGGCGACGCCGTCGAACCGCGCCGCCGCTTTATCGAGACCAACGCCCTCGACGTCAAAAATCTCGACGTTTAGCACCGTGATCTTTAGATGAAACTACGCGTCCCGCTTGCCATTGTACTTCTTACTCTTTGCACCGTAACACTTGTCGCGGCGCAGAATCCGCCCAAGTTTGCGAAGTACAAGGCAAAACCTGAGAAGATACGCAACATCAGAGTCAATCTCAAAAGTCACAAGAACGCTCGTATGTTCCGTACTAACCTTCGTAATGCGGCCAAACGCGGAGTAAATTTTGCAGGACATTTCGTTCTGACCGGTTGGGGTTGCGGCACTGGCTGTCTTACTTGGGCCGTGATAGACGGACGAACGGGACGCGTTTTCTTTCCGAATGAGCTTATGTGGGTCGGTGCCGGTGCTTGCAACATCCCAGACCGTAATCTACCTTCCGACGCGCCAAAGCTGGAAGACCCTGGCTACGCCAACGTTGTTGTGATCAAGCCAAACAGCAGAATGCTCATAATCAACGGAATCAAGGGCGGAATCGACGAAGCTGACGATTCAAAATGCGGAACATACTTTTTCGAATGGACGGGTACACGGCTCAAGCAGATCAAGTTCTTGAAAGGTGAGACGCGCAACGCTTCGTTGGAACTCAGTCGGAACTAGATTTTGATCTTTGCATTATCGGAAACTCAACAGACGGCATTCGTATCCCGCTGTTTAACTACAAATATGAAATTTGCTCGCTATTCCTTTCTATTCGCAGGAATTGCGGGGCTGCTCGTCCTGCTCCCACAATTCTTCCTTGAGGCAAAGGTCGGTGTTGATATGCCGCCCGCGATCACGCATCCCGAATTCTATTACGGATTCCTCGGGCTTGCGACCGTCTTTCAATTCATCTTCTTCCTGATCGCGTTCGACCCTAGCTCGTTCCGGCTGCTGATCCCGATCGCGATCTTCGAAAAGGTGAGCTTCGGTATTCCCTGCCTGATCCTTTACCTGACAGGACGAATGGCTGTCGGCGGATTCTTCCTCGGCGGAATGCTCGACCTCATCTTTGCCGCGATCTTTACCATCGCCCTCGTCAAGGTGATTCAAGGAAAACCGTAGAAAATACCGGCAAAACTCCTGACGCTATTAGTTGATATCGACGCGCGAGACGCCGTTGATCTCGAGGATGAGGTCGGGGCCGTAGGCTTTTGCGGGTGTTTGGTAGCCGGTGGTGAAATTGCCATCCAGTATCTTCTCGATGATGTTTAGTGCCGTGATCGCGGTTAGCGTGTACGCCTCGGGGCATTGTTGGCGGGCCTCGACGCGATTGCCGTCCGCATCGCACGCTTCGCCCCACATCAAAGTTTTGCCGCGTGCGCGCTGTTCGTCCGACGGGCCGCCGCTCGGGACGCTATTCTGCAGGTATTTCTGAACAAACTTTTTAGAAAGCAGCCAGCCGAGGTGCCGGCTGAGTTTGAGCAGCCTGAGCTGCGAGGGAGGAACGGCGGTGTAAACCTCGATATTCGGGATGCCGGTCGAATGAAATGCCGTCGCGATGTCGCCCCAGGGAATGGTGACGGTAGTTTCTTCGCCTTCACCGAGATCGATCTTGCGGGTCTTCCAACCGGCGGGCACGTGCGTTATCTCTCCGCCGATCCGAACGGCACCGCCGCGGCCGATGTTCATCAACATCGTTGCCTTCGTACCATGCGAAAGGCGGCCGACGTTTCGGAACGCAAGCGTCAGATGCGTCGCCGTAGGCAGGCGGTCTTTTAGATGAAGGGCGAGGCAGTCCGACGGCACTACGTCAAATCCAACGCCCGGCATCAGCATCACGCCTGCTTCGCTCGCTCTTGCGTCCATCTGAGCGCAGGCCTCGAAGACCTCGATCTCGCCGGCTATGTCCGTGTAGTGCGTTCGGGTGCGAAGGCACGCCTCGACCATCGGCTTACTCGTGATCGAGAACGGCCCGGCACANNACCTCTTCGAGAGTCGCATCCAGCCGCGAAGTTTCATCAAGCGCGAATACGCGGTGTTCGAGCTGATGCTTGGCCGCGAGAGCTTCGATCGCGTTCGAATTCCGCCCCGCCAAAATCGGCTTTAACCCGCGTTCAACTGCGTACCGCGTTATCAGCTCGCCCGTGTAGCCATTGGCGCCGTAGATAAGAAAACTTGGCATATTTAGGCCTACCTGCAACTCCCGAAGAGTGAAAATTTGCTTTGCTGTGCAAGCTTCAACTTCTCAAGAAATCGATTTCTGCCGATCTCTTTTGCGCCGAGGGCTTTGAGGTGCGGGGTCATCACTTGGATATCGAGCCAGGTCGAGCCTCGGGAGCGCAGATGATCGATGAGGAAAAGGAGCGCGAGCTTTGAGGCGTTCGGTTCGCGGTGGAACATTGATTCGCCGCTAAAAACGCCGCCGGAATCGACGCCGTAAAGTCCGCCGACGAGTTCGCCGCTCGCATTCCAGGCCTCGACGCTGTGCACGAAACCGGCCTCGTGAGCTTCCGTAAATACATCGACGAATTCGCGCGTGATCCAGGTGCCGGGCTGTCCGGGACGATAGCTTGCGGCACAAGCTTCGATAACGCCGCGAAAATCGCGGTCGATCGTGAAGGTGAATTCACTTTGGCGACGAGCTTTTGCAAGACTTCGCGGTACTTTCAGATCATCAAAAAAGAGCACGGCACGCGGGTCCGGCGAATGCCACGGCAGCGGAAGGCCGGGCGTGCTCCACGGGAATATGCCTTTCGAATATGCCTCGCGGACATTCTCGAGAGTCAGTGGCGTGCCGTACGCAACGACATCTTCCGACCGATATAGATGCTCGCCGATCTCGACCCATGTCCGAAAATCGTAATCGAGCGGATCGGGGAATGTCTCTCGCAGCATAGAAAAGTTTTACCACAGAAAAATGACAAAAGCGGAGTATTGGCCGCCGATCAACGCGGATGACGCGGAAAATTCGCCTTTCCGCGTTCATCCGCGGTCAATATTCCTACACCTCTTTCAGCTTCCACCTACCACGCCTGAAAATGACCGCCGAGACGACCGCGAGCACCGAGAATGCTATCGTGATCGACCAAAACGCTCCGTGCGCGCCTAACCCCAAGTGATACGCAAGAAAGTACGCAAGCGGTATCTCGAAGAGCCAGAAGACTCCAAGCGCGATGTACGTCGGCGTGATCGTGTCTCCCGCACCGTTGAATGCGGTTTCGAGCACCATTCCGACCGCGTAGAAGAAGAAGCCGTACGCGATGACGCGAAGTGCGTCGGTCGCGTAGGCGTGCACTTCGGGCTCGGTCGAGAACACTGCGGCGATCTGTGCGGCAAAGATCACGAACACGATTCCGATCGAGGTCTGCACAAGAGCGTTGTAGCGAACGGCCTTCCAGACGGCCTGCTCGGCGCGTTCCGGCTTTCCAGCTCCGAGGTTCTGCCCGACGAGGGTCGCGGCCGCGTTCGCAAGGCCGATCGACGGCAGAAGGGCGAACATCACCATTCTGATCCCGATCTGATAGCCCGCGACCGCCGCAGTCCCAAATCCTGTTACGACGCGCACGAGCCCGATCCAGCTTGCCGTCTGAACGAAGAACTGAAGCACTGCAGGAGCCGAGACCTTTACGAGCTTCAACAGCCGCTCCGGTTCGAGACGCCAGTGCTCGGCCCTGATCGTGATGCGTCGGTTCCCGAAGAAAAGACAGTACGCCGCATACAATGCTCCGCAGCCGCGGCCGATCGTCGTACCCACCGCCGCACCGGTAACACCGAGTTCGGGGAAGAATCCGATACCGAGAATAAAGCACGGTCCGAGGATGATATTCAGGATGTTCGCGAACCAAAGCACGCGCATGGCGATCGCAGCATCTCCGGCACCGCGAAAGATCGCGTTCAGCAGGAAAAGCGCGAGCACGACAATATTGCCGCCGAGCATGATGCGCGTGAACGTCGTGCCGGTCGCAACGACCGATTCTTCGGCTCCCATCATCCGCAGAAAATCCGCCGCGAATAGAAATCCGATCACGCCGAGGATCGCCGAGGCCGCAAAACCAAGATAGATCGCGTGCGTTGCGGTTCGTGACGCACCGTCCGAATCGCCCTCACCGACGCGGCGGGCGACGGTCGCCGTCGCACCGATCGCGATGCCGATTGCCACCGAGTAGATGAGGAACATCATCGATTCCGTGATCCCGACCACAGCGATCGCGTCTGCGCCGATGTGCGCGACGAAGAAGATATCGACGATCGCGAACAAGCTCTCGGCGAACATCTCGACGATCATCGGAACCGCAAGAAGGAAGATCGCCGTTCCCAGCGGCGCCTTCGTGAAGTCGCGGTTCGAACCCGCGATCGCCTCTTTTACGATCGAAAAAACTGACCCGTTAGACACTTCCGTGCCAAATTCATTCGTGGACATAAAAATTAAAAGTCGTATTCACTACGAGAAAGCCGCGTGCCAAAGAATGCAGAAAGCATCCGGGCTTTGCGGCAAGCCACAAGAAAAGCGTATTGCATTTGACGAGTGAATTTCACGCGCACGAAATGCCTTTTCGCCAAAGTTGTTTCGGGAGGTAATTAGCGGACAGCGATCTTCATAGCAGGAGAGACTATAACATTCGGCACGGAAAATGAAAACAGGCAAAACTGGTTTTCCAAGGGCTCTCGGCGAGTTCCGTCCAGTGCCGTATTTCCCGTTTTAATTACTAATTACGAATTTTTAATTACTAATTAGCTTGGCGGACGGCTTATAATATAAGGTTTCGCGACCTATGCGAAGATAGTTATGAAGATCGCGGTGGCAATGAGCGGCGGCGTCGATAGTTCGGCGGCGGCCGCGATATTAAAGGAGCAGGGACACGAACTCGTCGGCTTCACGATGCAGCTGTGGGATCAGCGGCGTCTGATAAACGTGGATGAGAATGGCGATCCGCTGCCGTCACGCTGCTGCTCGCTCGATGATGTTTACGATGCCCGTCGCGTTGCGGAAAAGCTCGGATTTCCTTTCTACGTCCTTAATCTTGAAAAGGATTTTGACCGCGACGTGGTCGAGCCGTTCATCGCCTCGTATCTTTCGGGCGAGACGCCTATACCGTGCGTGGCGTGCAATTCGCGGCTGAAGTTCGCATCGCTCGATCGGATGGCGTTGTCCGTCGGCTGCGAAAAGGTCGCAACGGGGCATTACGCTCGCGTCGAATACGACGAAAAGGCAGGCCGGTACAAGCTTCTTCGCGGACGCGACCGCAACAAGGATCAAAGCTATTTCCTCTGGGAATTGACGCAAGAGCAGCTCTCGCGTGCGCTCTTCCCGCTCGGCGAGATGGATAAGACGGAAGCGCGCGATGTTGCACGATCCTCGGAGCTTTATACGGCCGAGAAGGCTGAGTCGCAGGAGATCTGTTTCGTGCCCGACGGCAAATATTCGGAGTTCATCGACCGTTTTCTCACGCACGAAGGCCGCGAGGCAGAAATCCCAATGGGCGGCGAGATCGTCGATGCCGCAGGACAAAAGCTTGGTGAACACACAGGTATTCATCGTTATACGGTCGGACAGCGTCGGGGACTCGGCATCTCGAGCGAAAAGCCGCTTTATGTTACGCAGATCGAGCGTGCGAAGAATCGGGTGATCGTCGGCGACGAGGAAGACCTCGCGTGTGAGGAGTTTACCGTGCGGGGCGTGAATTGGACGGCATCGAAAACGCCCGCGGGCGAAGTTCGGGCAAGAGTAAAAGTGCGTTATCGGCACGAGCCTGCCGCCGCAACGATCTTTCCGCTCGACGGTGAGCGAGCACGCATTCAATTCGACGAACCGCAGCGCGCCGTTACGCCCGGCCAGGCCGCGATCTTCTACGACCTCGAAACTGCCGAAGAGGTCCTCGGCGGCGGCTGGATCGAGAGACAAGACGCCGGATGACAAAAGACGAACTGCGGAAAGAGCTGCTGAAGCGACGCCGAACCTTAAGCTCCGGCGAGATCGTGGCGATCAGTCAACAGGTCGCTGAGCGGTTCTTTGCGGAGATCGATCTCGCGGCGGTCGGGTGTCTGCACACTTTCGTCCGAATCGCGAAGTTCAACGAGATCGACACGTCGGTGATCTATATGCGGCTGTGGCGGGACTGGCCGCGGATCGCGACATTCGCACCGCGGATCGATCACGAGACCGGCAGGATGGAGAGCGTCAGGTTCGACGAACACACGCCTTTGGTCGACGGTCGTTGGGGTATTCGCGAGCCTGCCGAGGGAGAGAGCGTCTCGCCCGACAAGCTCGATCTTATACTCGTGCCGATGCTCGGATTTGACCATCTCGGCCATCGCATCGGCTACGGCAAGGGCTTTTACGACCGGTTCTTGCGGCAGACGCGTGTCGATTGTCTGAAGGTCGGGCTTTGCCATTGGGCGCCGCTCGAAGAGGCCATCGAGACTCACGAAGGGGACGTGCCCGTCGGTCTTGTCATCACGCCGGACGCCGTTTTTCGCCCCGAGACATCCGTCAAAGAACTCAACGACTGGTCAAATTAGCCTTTTGCTTTCAGGATGTCGCGGATCTCACCGAGTAAGGTTTCCTCTGCCGTCGGCGGTGCCGGTTCGGCTTCCAGGCCCTTGACGAGCTTAACTACATATTTCGCCAACAGGAACATCACGAACGCGACGATCAGGAATACGATGATGTCATTTATCAACTGTCCGTAAAGGATCAGCGGCTGTTTTGCGGCGGTCGCGGCGGCGATCTGCTCCGGTGTATCTACCGGCATCGAACCGAGATTGAACACCTTGCTCTTAAAATCGATCCCGCCCGTCAAAAGCCCAACGACCGGCATTACGATGCCGTCAGTAAATGTCTTTACAATTGCACCGAAGGCGGCTCCGATAATGACGGCGATCGCGAGGTCGATAACATTTCCGCGCGCAATGAACTGTTTGAATTCGCTAAGCATATCTGATCTTCTTCTCCAATATTGAACTAAACAAATAAAGGGCAGACCTCAAGCCTACCCCAAAAAGTATTACGGGATGAAATACAATGTCCCCTCGGATCAGACGCCAGCGGCCTCGGCGGTCTCTTCTTCTTCGTCGGAAGTTTCGTCAAAGAGAGCTGCCGTAAGCCGTTCTTCATCGGTGATGGCCGGTTCGGAATACGACGATTGTACGGCGTATGTGTTTTCGACCTCAGCCGCAACCTGCTTTTCACTGTCTTCGCGGGCACGCACCATGCTGCATTTGCCTTCGATGACGGCGCCTTCTTCGACAACGAGCCGCGGAGCCTGAATATTGCCGATGACCTGCGCCGTGCGGCCAAGCTGGAGCTTCTCGTGGGCAATAACATCGCCGTTAACGACACCGTTGATCATCGCCGCCGCGACAGAGACGTTCGCATCGACGACGCCGTTCGTGCCGACGATAAGCGTGCCGGCTTCGGACGTTACCGTTCCGATAAGATGTCCGTCAACACGAAGCATCGCCTGGAACTCCGTCTCGCCGGTAAGCGTCGTGCCGTGCCCTACGAAACCGCTAAGGCGCCCTTCCTTGATATCTCTTGCCATTGCATCGCTGTCGGTGATCGCCCCGCCGCGGACAGCGGCCTGTGGCGTTTCGGTCTGATAGCGGTACGGCGCATCGGGCTCGACAGAGCTGCTCTCACCGTAAGTCCCGCCGGTTTCGGGTTTCGAATTTCGACCCATTCTGATCATTACATTGCACCTCTCGTGGATTTTCGTTTTACGTAAAACACGAAGTTCTTAGATGAACAAAAAGGCCTTTTGTTCTCCAAACCTTCGATCAACCAAATGCCGTTTTACGGGGAAACTAGGCAAAAACAGCCGTTCTCAAGCCTATCTCGAGCCTCAAATTGTGTTAAGTAGTAATAATAATTGCTTTGTTCAACGATGTCCACACAATTTTCGGGGGTTGAACTATCTAAAATATCGTGGGAACATATAAAGTTTCTGCCGATGGCGGCGGTTTAGCAAGTACGAGGTTTGTAGAGTTGAAAGCAGAGACACCGGCAAAAACGAGACTTTTGAAGAAGATGGGCAAGGCCATCGCCGATTTTTCGATGATCGAGGACGGCGACAAGGTGATGGTGTGTCTTTCGGGAGGCAAGGACAGCTATACGCTGCTCGACCTGCTGCTCGACGTAAGACGCCGGGCGCCGGTGAAATTCGATATTTTGGCGGTCAATCTCGACCAGAAGCAGCCTGATTTTCCCGAACACGTACTCCCCGAATATCTCGAGGAACGCGGTGTGGACTATCGCATCGTCGAGGAAGATACTTACTCGATCGTTACGGCGCACATCCCGGAAGGAAAGACGTACTGTTCGCTTTGCTCGAGGCTTCGCCGCGGGATACTCTACACGACCGCCGTCGAGGAAAAATGCACAAAGATCGCGCTCGGCCATCACGCGGACGACATAATTGCGACGTTCTTGATGAATCTCTTTTACGTCGGACAGCTAAAGGCGATGCCGCCCATCCTGCGTTCGGACGACGGTCGGAATACGATCATCAGGCCGCTTGCCTACGTGCACGAAAAGGAGATCGTCGAATATGCTGATGAGCAAAAGTTTCCGATCATCCCGTGCAATCTCTGCGGTTCGCAGCCGAATATGAAGCGGGCCCGCGTCAAACGCCTCGTTAGCGAACTTGCAAAAGAGACGCCGTACATACGCGCGACGATGATGACGGCGCTCTCGCAGGTTACGGCCTCGCACCTGCTCGACTCGGAGCTTTACGACTTTCAGAATTTTGAGCCAGCGATAAAAGCGATCCCGCCCGGCCATGGCTCGGTCGAAAAAGAGCTCGACGACATTTTCGACCACGCGGAATCGACCTACAAACCTGATCTAATGGGCGCTGCCGGCCTTTCTTGACTTTGCCTTTACCGCTTTTAGCGAAACATCGTGGTGGGTAAAGACATTGGCATCAATAGGCACGTTCTGCTTGATTTCCTTTACGGTTACGACGATCTTTCCCATCCCAAGTGAATGTGTTGTCACAGAATACGGGACGACCACACCGTCTATCGTTCGATAGTCGGAATATTCTTCCGAGTATGGCAGCTGCTGTTGACTTGTGCTTGAGACGCTGAACGCGTCCTGTTTTATCGGCAAAAAGGTGTCAGCCGCATAGTAAATGGTGAACGGCGTGCCTTTCTTTGGCGTGAACTTTACGGCGTAGGCCTCTTTGTCGCCGACCTTGGTCTTTGAGAGGATCTCGATCGATGCGAAGTTCTTGTCCCAGTTGAGCACAGAGTAAAAGTCAGCGGAAATGTGTGCGTTATCCAACTTGAGGCCGGCCCACTCTTCGGTCGGTGAGAACGACGTCGTCTCATCGCCATTCGTCCCGTCAAAATACTCATAGCCCTTTCCGATCACCTTGCCGAGCGCCGAGAACGATGTCGCGGTCGCAGATCTGTTCGGCGCCTCGGTATAGCTGCGAGCGGTTCCGGTAACGCCCTGATTTACAAAATCGATGTCCGCATCAACGACGCGCGATTTGACCTTTCGCAGATTTTCCTCGCCGCCGAGGGCAGCGATGACCTTCTTGTGAAGTTCATCGACGGTGATTGCAGGCTTTTCTACAGGCGTTGTCGGGAGCAGATCGACCGTGCCTTGCGGTTGTACAAGCGAGATCGCCGTTACCTTGCCCGCGGCATCGACCTTCGCGGAAAGCGAAAAGCTGTCCGGAAGAGGCGAGAGCGAAAAGCTGCCGTCCGGTTTTGCGACCAGCGGATAAGGCTGTTGGCCCGGAACATTTAGCGTTACTTTGTCGCCGTCCTTTCGGATCTCGGTCTTTAGCGTGCCCTTGGCCGTCGCCCAAGTACCGACAAGTTGGTCGGCACTCACTTTGGGATAAGACGGTGTTGCGACCGTTTCGGCGGGCTTTTGCGGGACCGATCCCGGCAAAAGAGCGCTCCAGATGATGTTTTTTGCTTCGTCCGTGAGCGGCGAGCCGGAGACGTTCGTAAGCAAAACGAAGCCGAGCTTCTTTTCAAGCATTACGGCGACCATCGCGTTGAATCCGTCGATGTTGCCGCCATGCTGAAGGACCTTGTGGCCGTTCCAATCCTCGATGAACCAGCCGAGGCCATACGAAACTTTACCGGCGATCGGCATCTGCGGTTTGGTCCACTCTTCAAAACCTTTCTCGGATACGATCGCCTTACCGGCAGCTTCACCGCCGTTCAAGATGAACTCGAGCCACTTCGACATATCGCGAACACTAGAATTTATGGCTCCTGCCGGTGCCGGTGCCGCGATCTCGCGAAACGGAAGGCGCCGCGTCGTCTTCGTATCGAAGTTGTAGTCGTAGCCGAAGGAATAGTCCTTTGCCTTCGTCATTTCGGCGATGGTCGTCGTGCTGTTCGTCATTCCTAGCGGCTTGAAGATCTCCGACTTGATGACGTTGTTCCAGGTGCTTTTCTCGACGGTCGCGGCGATCTCGCCGGCGGCAGCGAACATAATATTCTGATACTGAAACTTCTCGCGAAGCTTTGCGGTCGGCTTTGCAAGACCCGTGACCTCGATAAGTTCCTTTCGCGACAGTTCGCCCGTCAGCATCGCAAGATCCGTACGCGAAAGCCCCGAAGAATGATCGAGAAGGTCGCGAATGACGATCTTTTTGTCGGTTTCGGGATCATTGATCTGGAAGTACGGCAGATACTTCTTCGGCGAGTCATCCAACGAAAGTTTGCCTTGATCCTGTGCGATCAAGATCGAAAGGGCCGTAAATGCTTTTGTTGCCGAGCCGATCGCAAATTGCGTGTCGGCGGTCGCAGGTATCTTCTTTTCAAGATCTTTATAGCCAAGCCCTTTCGCGAATATGATCTTCCCGTCCTTCACGATCGCGAGCGCAGCACCGGGAATACCCAACGCCTCGCGGCGCTCATTGATCGCTTTCTCGATCGTTGCAAGTGCGGCCGCTTCGTCACTCTGCGGTGCAGATGCTGCCGTCTGGCCAATGGCAGACTGCGGCAGCGAAGTTAAAAAGAGAGAAAAGAGAACAAATAGAACAAGGGAAGCGGATCTTTTTTGCATAGAATTTTAAGGAGGCCCTAAAGCCGGACCGAAATAAACGTTACGCCCAAAAAGCACAAGAAGTTCAGGTTTTATCCATCTTGCAGTAACCTCTTAGCATATCATCATAGAGCGCGAGGCAGGCAGGCCGAATACACGTTTTAGGCCAAAAGTATTAGTATCTAGGCTCAGATCATTTGACGCGAAGATGAACGAAAAACGATTGCCCGCAGGCTTCGAAAGATTTGTCGAACAACTCCTTACCGAGGCCGAATCGGTCGAGGGGCATCTAACGCCCAGAGAAATGCGCTTTCTGGCTTTACTGGCGGCCGTTCCCACGGCAGAGGGCGGGATCCTTGAGATCGGTTCGTTCAAGGGCAGGTCAACGAGCATCCTGGCGCGTGCCGCCGCCCTCGCCGGCAGCGAGACGGTTCACGCGGTCGATCCGATGACGGCACCTTCCGAGACCGATCCCGACCTTCGCGGCGCGAAAGATTCGCTTTCGGACTTTCGGCAGAACATCGAGAAGATGGGCGTTTCAGACCGCGTCGAGCTCCACCAAACGTTCTCTTACGAGCTTGCGAAAACATGGGACAAACCTTTGCGGCTTCTTTGGATAGACGGCGACCACACGTACGAGGGCACGCGTCTCGACATCGAAGGATTTGGCCCGCATCTTGTCGATAAAGGCATTGTTGCGATGCACGACGTCCTGCATGAGTTCGACGGCGGTGTGCGCGTGATGATGGAGCACGTTCTGCTTTCGCCAAACTTCGGAGCCTGCGGATTTGTCGGCTCGATCGGCTGGGGACAATTCCTCGAAGACGCGGACGAAGCCGCAAAATATCGATTCCTTAAACTCAGACTCTATAAAAAACTTTCGAGGCTGATACCGCTCATCACGCTTCGCAAGGGCGAGTTATCTCCGTGGGAGAAGAAGCAGTTCAAACTCTGGCGAACATTCGTCCCGCATAAGGAGATCAAGCCGCAGGATTGGCTCGATCAAGTGCTCTAGTCCGCAGTGTTTTCTGCGAGAGTGTCTTTCTCCGTGACGGGCGGCCGTGCGGCGGCAACGCCAAATGCCATTATCAGGAAGAAGACCATCGCTACCTCGCTGTCGCCAAGATTCCAATGGACAAGCCCGCTTGTCGTGAACCCGACGAGAGCGCCCGAGGCACCAAGCAGTACGCCAAAGCGATGAGCGTCTTTGCCGCGGGCGTCGCGCAGTCCACGCAAAAAGATCCGAGCGAGGCAGAACAGCACGCACAGCCACAATATGAGCTCAGGAAAGCCGCGTTCGACGGCGAGCTGCACCGGCGTCGAATGGAAATGCCCCATCGGCTGCCAGCCTTTGTCGAACATTCCCCATTCCTGCCAATGCTTTTGGAACGAGTTCATCCCGACGCCGACCAGAAGATGCCTCGGCGACTCGATCAGCAAGCGATAGCCGTCGCGCCACATCATCTCGCGGTATTTTATCGAATCGTCCTTTGAGTCAAAGAAGCCGACATCGCGCGACTCGTGCAGGAACAAGAGCCCGCCGAAAATGACGGGGATCGCGACGACGAACGCGGCGATCAGAAGTTTTTTCTTTGCCGACAACAGAACGATCACGAGTGCCGCGACCATAAAGCCAAGCTGCGACGCCCGCGTTACCGTAAAGAGCAAGGCGAGGCAGGCGAGCGCAAGTGCGGCGGCAAGGAAAGGCGTTGATGAGAAAAGGCGTCCGAACCGCGCGAATGTAGATCCCCGAACCGTCTGCTCTTCTTCGCGGCGACGGCCGATATTCGCGACGATCAGGCCGAAGATCAAAGCCGCAACGAGCTGAAGCATTTCGGCATAAGTTGCGTAATGGTTATAGAAACCTTGCGACCGCCAGTTATGACTCTTTTCCCAGCTTGTGAAACCAAGCTGCTGCTCGGCCGATGCGCCGGGCAAAAGATCCGCGCTATCGACCGTTACCGTAAATTCAAAATCCGGCCGGTAAAACAACACGCGGACGCTTGAATGCTGCCGGAGTGCGTCAAGAAGATCTTGCGGCGTGTGCAACTTCTTGCCGTCGGCACGAAGAAGCGTGTCGCCGTCGTAGAGCAAAGCCTTTGCAAGCGGCGAGTCCGGAGCGATCCCCTGCACCTCGACGCCGCGGCCAATATAGCGTTCGACGGGCGTCCAAACAAGATTCACCGAACACGAGACGACCATCAGCACCGCGAAAAAATATGCCGCACGAACATTCCGCAGATTCCAGATAGCGAAATAGAAGACTAAAAATAGCGCGACGCCTCGCAGTTGATCGAGCGAGATCGCGGGTTCGTAAGAGAAGATGCCGCTGATCACCGACCAGCCGAAATACGAAAAGAACGCGACATCCAGCAGGCGAATTCGCGGCCTCTGTCTTGCCACCACAAAACGCGCGACCGTCGCGAGCGTTCCGCAGCCCCAGGCGATCTGCGTCGCGGCGATCGAATGCGGCGCGGCAGCGACCATCAACGCGAGAAACACGAACGCGGTTCGGCCAAGCCACAATGACGATCCGCTTTCCGTATCGAGCCCGGCAAGGCGGTCAAATTTCGCGATAAAGGACGACATCGGCAAGGGATCTAGAGAACTTTTGCGGATTTCACGACGACGGAATTCACCATTTCAGCGGGCAGAGTCACCTGCGGTGTGTCATCGGCCTCGAACGTGATCTTGAAATCGTCGGCTTTGCGTTTTTGCAGCAAACTCGTCGGGCCGTAGAGCGTAACGCGGACGCTCTTGCCGTGAGTCGTCGGAACAACGAACGTCTTTTCGATACGCTTTTCACCGACGCGAAACGTTACCGAAACATCCCCGCGTTGGATCGTCGCCTTTGAGTCGGTGACGGCAAGCGGCTGGATGAGGGTGAAATCACCGGTCCGCCCTTTCAGATCGACCTTCTCGGTCGAGATCGCATCGAGCTTATCCAAAACGCTCTCCGGGCCGCGAACCATTATTCGGGACGGCGTCGCGGTGCGTGAATATACTTCGAGATTAGAGGCGAGGTCGCCGGTCGTTTCGATCTTGACCGGAACTTCCTTTTCCTCGACGCGTTCGAGCTTGACCTGCACGCGGTTCGGCCAGATATCGTCGATCTTTACACCCGCCGGCAGCGGGACAAAGACGTTCGCCGGTGTGAGTGTGACCGTACGCTCGCCCGGCTCGAGGCCGCTAAGATCGACGGACGCAGCCAGCGAATCGATCTGGTTGATCTTTCGTGCGTCGCCGCTCAGGACGAGATCGATCGTGTTGATCTCGGAGTCCGTGATCGTATTGTCGGAGCTTCGCATCGACAGACGCACATTGCTGAATCTTGCCGTCATCGGCTTGCTCAGGCCGGTGACCGCGAACCACAACGCAAGCGTGATCGCGAGGGCGAGCAGCTTCAGATGCCAGTCCTCCACGAAGACCTTTCGCAAGATCTTTTTCGCGAAGGCTACCGACGGATCGGGTTTTCGTTTCGTGTCGGTCTCCATTGCTATCCTACGGTCGCGTCCGTATCGGTCTCTGAGAGCGGTACGGTCTCGCGGCGAGGTTCAGGTATCGGAATGTCCATCGCCTCGAACAAAAGTTTCTTCATCTGCTTCGGATCGAGATTCCGAAGGATCTTTCCGGATTCGACGTATGTGATCAGGCCTGTCTCCTCTGAAACAACGAGCGAGATCGCGTCCGAGCCCTCAGTAATTCCGATCGCCGCTCGATGGCGAGTTCCAAGCTCACGCGAGATCTCAGGATTTTTTGTAAGCGGCAGAAAAACGGCCGCGGCCGCGACCCTTTCGTGCTGTATCACGACGGCGCCGTCGTGCAGCGGCGTCGTCGGGTTGAAGATCGAGACCAGAAGGTCATAGCTCACTCTCGCGTCAAGCTGAAGGCCGGCATCGACGAAATTCCGCAGCCCGACGTTCCTTTCGATCACGATCAAGGCTCCGGTCTTTTCGCTCGCAAGTGTTGTGAGGGCAAGGATTATCTCGTCGTAAACGCTGCCGCCGAACTGGCCCCGCTGCTTCTTGAGCGGCAGCCGCAGGCGGCTCGCGAAATACATCAACGCCTGCCGGATCTCGGATTGGAAAAGGACGATGATCGCAAACCCGATATAGACGACCGCGTACCGCAGCACGAACTCAAGCGTGAAAAGATCCTGGTCAACGGCGATCCAGTAAAGGATCGCGAGGAAAACAAGGCCGATGACGGTCGGGACGGCACGCGTTCCGCGAAGCAGTTTGATGACGACATAGACAATGGCAAAAACGAGCGCAATATCAACGAGATTGCGCAGGGTTGCTATTGTCAAAATATCGCGAAACTGCATTGAAAATGGGCTATAGCACCGGACAGACCCGAACCGTAAATGCCCTTAGAATATCATACAAGCGGAAGTTGGTGAGTTACCGAAGTTACGGAGTTGCCGGAGTTATAAAGTTTGGGGAAAACGCAAAGTTCGTGAAAGAGGCTCTGACCTATTACTTTTCCCTTAGCCCTTATGCCTTATTCCGGAACCAACAGCATCTCGCGAATGCGTAAATGCAAGAACCGAGGTCGCTATCGCTCCCGGTTCTGACTCGGCGTCTGTCGTGAAAATTCGATCCTTTTAAAGTTCGAGCGACCTAAGATACTTTCTGAAATCGTCGCCAAGGTCGTCACGCTTTAGGGCGTATTCGACCGTTGCGATCAGAAAGCCAAGCTTGTCGCCCGCATCGTGACGTGTTCCTTCAAGACGGACCGCGTAGAACGGACGCTTTTCGAGCAGCCGCACCATCGCGTCGGTGATCTGGATCTCGCCGCCCGCACCCGGCTTGGTCTGCTCGATCGCCTCAAATATATCCGGCGTAAAGATATATCGACCGACGATCGCAAGGTCGCTCGGTGCCTCTTCAAACGCGGGTTTTTCGACCATGCCTTTGATCCGAAAGACGCCGGGTTCGACCTCGTCGGCGTCGATCACGCCGAAGCGCGAAATGGCCTCGCCCTCGACCTGCATCGTCGCTATCACAGGCGCGTCGAATTTGTCGTAAACGTCGATCATCTGCGCCAGGGCCGGACGCTCTGCGTCGATAACGTCGTCGGCAAGCAATGCGGCGAAAGGTTCGTCTCCCACAAAATCCTTTGCCTGGTAGATCGCATGACCAAGCCCCAACGCCTGCTTTTGCCGCGTGTAGCTGATGCGGGCGATGTCCGATATCGCACGTACCTGATCAAAAAGATCGTCCTTATTCTTGTCCTTTAGGAGCTCTTCGAGTTCGAACGAGATGTCGAAATGGTTCTCGATGGCCGTCTTGTCGCGGCCTGTGATGATAAGAAGCGATTCCACGCCCGCGGCGACCGCTTCCTCGACCGAATATTGGATAAGCGGCTTATCGACGAGCGGCAGCATCTCTTTGGGCGAAGCTTTTGTCGCCGGTAAGAATCTTGTGCCGAGGCCCGCGGCCGGAAAAACGGCCTTTCGAATTTTGTTTGCCATAACCACTTCTGCTAAGTTTCGAGAAACGAACAATCGATTTTAGGAGAATTATGGCTGACAAACAAACATTCGAGGCCGTGATCGAAAAACATCCCAAGATGGATGCCGCGGGCATAACGATCCCGTTCGATGTCGAAGAGGTGTTCGGCAAACGCCGCGTGCCGGTCGTTATCGAGATAAACGGTGAGCAATATCGCACCACGATCGCCCATATGGGCGGTCGATACTTGATAGGTACGCCAAAAGAGTACCGGATGCGAGCGGGGGTCGTGCCGGGTGAGCGCATTGTAATTACATTGTGGCAAGATCTTGAGAAAAGAACGGTCGAAATACCGAAGGACCTCGCAAAAGCCATCAAAACGATTCCCGGCGGTCTCAAAACTTGGGAGAAACTCTCCTACACCACCCAAAAAGAACACGCGCGATCGGTAGAGTCCGCAAAGCAACCCGAAACCCGCATTCGCCGCATCCAAAAGATCGTCGATTCGATGACGCGATCGTAGCCCCTTGCCCGAAGCACGTGGCTATGCGACATCGCCCACCCACTAAGACGGTTTCGTCTGTGCAAATTATGCAAATCGTGCACTTTGATACGTTTTGTGCGGTTTGTGCTTCAACGAGGCGCGTCAGTTCGCTATGATGTCAACACGATCGAGCCGGCCGTTCGGTCTTTGACAAAGTTGGTCGTTTGCCATTGTTCGTGGTTGATGGTGAATGGTTGATGGTGAGTGGTTGATGGTGAATGGTGAGTGTTGATGGTGAATGGTGAGTGGCCTTCTTCCTCTGCGAACTTTGCGGTGCCTTTGCGTTCTTTGCGTTTACGATTTTGGTTGGAACCTCAAAGGCCGCCAAGCAAAACCCCGCAAAGGCCGCAGAGGTTCGGATTCTGAATCCCAGATTCGAGATTTGAAATTCGAGATTTGAAATTTTGAGATTTCAGGCCTCGCTCGATCAGGCTGTATTTCAAGTTTTGAAATATGATTCGTGAATTCGTGGCTCCTTTCCTCCTTTGCGAACTTTGCGGTGCCTTTGCCTTCTTTGCGTTTACGATCTTGGTTGGAACCGCAAAGGCCGCGAAGCGAACCCCGAAAAGATCGAAAGGTTTGCATCTCGAATTTCAAATTTCAGATCTGAGATTTGCTATTGATCAGGTTCCGATTGCGGTCTGATGTTTTTTTTTGCGAACTTTTGGGACAAATCTCGTAAGTGATTGATAACACGTCACTTATTTGTCCCAAGAGCTGTCCCAGAGTTGTCCCACGAGCGTCTTGGCCGGGACAAAAGATGGCCATTGTCGGCGGCAAGCCGCCTCCAAGGTTGGTTTTGGGGCACGTTGCGTTCGGCGGGGTGTTCGGCGAAACTAATTGTTTATGACTGTTAGAGTGAGATTCGCCCCGTCGCCGACGGGTTATCTGCATATCGGTTCGGCAAGAACCGCCCTATTCAACTACCTTTACGCGCGGCACACGGGCGGCAGATTCCTTTTAAGGATCGAGGACACGGATCTTGCACGCTCGACCGAAGAATCGACGCGTTCGATCCTCGATGGCCTGAAATGGCTCGGTTTTGCACCCGACGAAGAGATCGTTTTTCAGTCGAACAACGCCGACAAACATCGCGAGGCAGCGAGACACCTTCTCGAAGAGGGAAAGGCATACCGCGATTTCACGCCGAAGGTCGAGCCGACCGATGGAGACGTCAAAGAAGCGATCAAGGAGCGCGCGCGTCAGCAGGGCGCAGATAAGAATTTCCGCGATAATCCGTATCGCGAACTTTCGGGCGAAGAGTCTGACACGAGGGCTGCGGCAGGAGAGCCATTCGCGATCCGCCTGAAAGTCCCCGACGTCAGAACCGGGAGCGATAGCGACTGGGCTTCGCCCACTGGAAAAACCAGCTTTGACGATCAGGTTTACGGCCTGCAGGAACGCGACTACGCCGAGACCGAGGACCTCGTCCTACTGCGTTCGGACGGCCATCCGCTCTACAATCTCGCTGTTGTTTGCGACGACATCGAGATGCAGATCACGGATGTCATCCGCGGGCAGGATCACCTTACGAATACCCACAAACAGCTGCTCATCTATAAGGCTCTTGGTGTCGAACCGCCGCGATTTTCGCACTTGCCGCTGATAATGGCGCCGAACAAGGGCAAGCTCTCGAAGCGCAAGCACGGCGAGGTCGTTTCGATGACAACGTATCGCGACGCGGGTTTTGTTGCCGCCGCGTTTCGCAACTTTCTAGCTTTACTTGGCTGGTCTGCGAGCGAGGAGAAAGAGATCTATTCACTCGACGAACTGACAAAGAAATTTTCGCTCGAGGGAATTCATCGCTCGAACGCCGTTTTCAACTTCAAGGAAAACGATCCGCGGCATTGGACCGACGACAAGGCAATATGGATGAACGCCGAGTACATCCGAACGATGCCGCTCGCCGACCTTCTTCCGCTTGTCAAGAATGAACTCAAGGCAAACAAACTCTGGCGAGAGGAATACGAGCCGGACGGACGCGCACTTGTGACGTCAATCTCTTCGACCAGCGCACAGGCCTTCGAGTCAGCGACCGAGATCAGCGACCGGCCCGAATCGATCGCCATCGACCGGCCGCGTCACGGCTCGCATGATTGGTTCGTGCAGACGGTCGATCTCATTCGCGCGAGATTCTTCACGCTGAAAGATTTTTCGACGCAGGGCCGCGCGTATTTTAGCGAGGATTTTGATTTCGACCCGGCGGCCGTCGCCAAGAACCTTGCGAAATTCCCTGAGCTGCAGGAATGGCTGCCGGAACTCGCTGCCCGTTTCGAGGCGGAACTTGGAGAGATCGGTGACCTCGATAGCAACGCGACTCAGCACGCCGCTGAAAGACTGCCGCTCACCGACGCCTGCTGCTCCGACCGATTCTTCGAGTCCAATATCGAGGCCGTCGTTAAGGCGTTCACGGAAGAAAAGGGCACCAAACTCGGCGTCATTATGAACGGCTCGCGTACCCTGCTCACCGGTGTTGCAGTCGGCCCGTCGATGCTCTCGGTCTTCGAGACGATCGGCCTCGAACGTACACTGATGCGCCTTAGAAGCAAGGTCGCGTGGAACAGCTAGTTCAGCAGTTTTGCAACTTTTGACATACCAAGGCGTTCACTGTTGTAAAGAAACCGAACAAGGAATTCTCCTATGAAAACTATCAATCTGATCGCTTTGGCCGTAATTGTGCTTGGTGCGTTTGTCGCTGCGTCGGCTCAGGATAGAGCGACGTTCAAGGCCTATGAATCTTGGCGAGCTGAGATCACAAAGCAGCATGGTGGTGATGTGCCCTATCATTATGCGCTTGTCTCCGTTACCCAACGGCAAAGTGCAACACAGGCCTCCGTTACATTCCTTCCGATCGGAAAGATGCCCGCCCTGAATTTGGCGATCTGTCCGCTCACCATCACTCGCGATGCGAACGGTAATGTCGCGAACATCAAACGCGGTGAGCAAGTATTCGCAAAGCAAGAACTCGGCGAAGGTTCTCAAAATACGCGGTCCGACCTCGCAATAGTGTTGCCCGTCAATGCCGAGAACAACGCGATCGAGGTCAAGTGGACATTCCTCGCGAACGGCAAGGCGGCGGAGCAGACGATGATCCTGCCGCTCGAAAACGCTCCAAGATCGAGCGTAATGGGAATCACGAGTCCCGTTGGCGATACAGCTTCGCGGTAGCCAAGGCTTCGGGTCACTCCGACAACTCCACCGTACGGCGTTTTACGGGTGAAGAAAGGACGATGGTTGTTGTGGTGATGCCGTACGGTGTGAGGCGGTCGATGACGTCCTGCAGATGTTCGACGGACGAGACTGCGATCTTCATGATGAAGGAATCCTCGCCGGTGCCGCGATGGCACTCGAGAACCTCGTTCGAACTTTCAGCGACCTCAATGATGTGGCTGTAATCGACTCCAGTAATGCTCATCCTCACGAAGGCCAGGATCGGGAGCCCGACACGAGCGGTGTCGATCTCGGCACGGTAGCCTGTGATTATCTTTGAATCCTCAAGTTTGCGGACGCGCTCGATCACCGAAGGCGTGGTAAGGCCGACCTGCCGCCCAAGTTCGGCATAGCTCGTGCGGGCATCTTCTTGAAGGATGTGAAGCACCTTTTGGTCGATCTCATCGAGCATCGCTTTCTATTCTAAGGTAATCGCCACTCGTTTACTAACAAAATATGTTAAAGCCGGCTCTTTGCCTCACAATTCCCATTCAAATTTCAGATGGGGTCAATTAAAATAGATTATTTAGGACAAACAACGCCGCTTTGATCGTTTTGGGCGGCACAAACTCACGGGGAGGAATCTAATGACCATGGCCCTAACCGAATCAGCCGCAACGCCCACGGATGCCGACTTTGCTTCGACAGCCGCCGCGACAACAGCAACACAACTCCCGGAATTTCGCGACCTTAAGTTTGAGAACATCAACGAGCTTCATCTCGATCACCCCGGTGCGAACGATTCCGAATACCGCGAACGCCGCGACTACATTGCGTCGCTTGCTAAACGCTTTCGCGAGACGGGCGAAGTTACGGACGTGGATTACACGGAGCGGGAGCAGGGCATCTGGCAATACGTAGCAAAGCGCTTAGAAGAACTGCATGAGAAACACGCGTCACCGTTCTACTTAAAGGCAAAACGCGACCTTGGTATCACGAACGAACGGATACCGCAGTTGACGGAGATGAATCGCCGCTTGAAGGAATTGACCGGCTTTCGTCTTGCACCGATCGAAGGGCTTGTCGAAACGCGAGGTTTTCTATCGTGGCTGGGGTACCGCGTGATGCTCTCGACACAATACATACGCCATCATTCGCGGCCGGATTACACGCCCGAACCGGACGTCGTACATGAATCTATCGGCCATATTCCGATGTTCACTAATCCGAACTTTGCCCAATTCTCGCAATCGATAGGCGAAGGAGCGCAAAGAGCGACGGACAAACAGATCGAAGAGCTTGGACGGCTTTATTGGTTCACGGTTGAGTTCGGCCTGGTCGAACACGAAGGCGGCATCAAAGCCTATGGCGCCGGCCTGCTTTCGTCCTTTGGCGAGCTCGAGAACGCGTTCTCCGACAACGTAGAGCGACATCCATTTGACCTCGAAAAGGTCATCAACACGCCGTACAACTACAGCGATATGCAGCCGATCCTTTACGTCATTCCGTCGTATGCGGAGCTGAAGGAGGTGACGAGGAAATATATTGAAAGCCTCTAGGGCGGTTGTCTTATTGGACAACTTATGTTATGTTGTTAAGAAGTGAAAATTTTGCGAGAAGTTGTCTTTTACAAGAATCATTTGACGGATTTCCTGGAGACTCTTCCGATCAAAACCGCGAAGAAGATCTACTGGACGATTGATCTGGTAAGGCGTTTGAACGTTGTTCCCGAAACGTATTTGAAGAAGTTAGCGGATGCAGACCGGCTGTTCGAGATTCGGGTCGAATTTGGCGGTGATATTTTTCGGGTGTTCTGTTTCTTTGATGAAGGCAACTTAGTTGTGCTGACGAACGGCTTTCAAAAGAAAAGCCAGCGGACGCCAAGAAATGAGATAGACCGGGCATTAAGGATAAGGGATGAATACTATGGCGAGAAGCAAAAACATTAGAACGTTGGATGAAGTACTAGACGAGAAATTTGGAAAGCGTGGAACCGCCACCCGCACGGAATACGAGCGGGGCTTCGAAGAGTTCAAACTCGGCTATTTGATCCAGGAAGCTCGAAAGAAGAAAGGCCTAACGCAGCAGGAGCTTGCCGAGAAGGCAGGGACGAACAAGGCCTATATCTCGCGCGTTGAGAACGACATCAAGGACGTGCGGATATCCACCTTGCGCAAGATCGTTGAGACGGGCCTCGGCGGGAAGCTGGAGTTGGCAGTTAAGTTGTAGAAAAGAGATGTTGAAGAAACTTTTTATATTGGTCTTTGTTGGGATATTGGGCGCCGTCTTTGCGTCGCCGATGTTCGGGCAGGAGGCCGACCCGCTGCTCGCTCCGGGGACTACGGTCCCATTTACCGTCGATGCTGACAGGTCGGCAACCTTTAACGTCGATCTCGCGGCCGACGGGTTCGCCCAGTTCGCGTGGGCGGCGGTTGAAGACAGCAGCTTCCTCTACGAAATAGCGGACAGCGCCGGAAAGTCGCTGCAGAAAGGAGATTCGGGCTGGGTCAAGGCCGCGTATTTCGTCGCGCCGAAGCAAGGCGTATATTCGATCCGACTCTACATCGATCCAAAAGCTGAGGACAAAAAAACGCAGTCCGGAACTCTGACGTACAAGAACGATTTTACGATCCCAAAGGGCGGAAAAGTGAAGGCATCGCGAAAACTCGCGGGCTATGATGTCCAACTTGTTGACGTCGCCGACAAGGAGGACACGCCCGGAGATTCGTTTGTCATTGTAAAGAAAGGCGGTGTTATAAAGAACCTCCTTCACAGCGATTTCAGCTCGCCGATAATGGGCTACTCATTCTCCGGAACGGTCGAAAAGAATGCTCCTGCTTCCGAGAGGCGTGCTGCGGCTCTCATAAACAACACGCCCGACAAGACGGGCGACGGCAACCCGGATGTAATGCTCGAATATTATTCAGGAGGCGCGCATTGCTGCACCACATACTATTTTATCGAGCTTCCCAAAAGCGGTCCGGTCGCGATCCGCGAGGTCGATACCGGCAACGCCGGAATGATACCGATCTCAAAGGCTGCGTCGGGCGGATTGCGTTTTGAAACGGCGGATAACGCGTGGGCATACTGGAATATGTCGTTCGCGGGGTCGCCGATGCCGTCCGTAATCCTCGAATTCAAGGACGGCGTCGCAAAACCGAATTTTGCCCTGATGAAAAAGCCGGCGCCGAGCATGGCAGTTCTAAAACGAAAGGCCGCGGCCGCAAGCAAGAAGATTTCGAACGATCCCTACACGGAGCCGTCGATGGATTTCGAAGATGCATTTTGGAGCGAGATGATCGACCTTATCTTTACGGGCCACGAAGACCTGGCCTGGCAATATTTCGACATGGTCTGGCCAAAGGCAAAACCCGGCAAGGCGAAATTCCTCGCCGATTTTAAGGAAACTTTGGCGGACAGCTATTACGCTGAGAGATAACCGCACTACGTGGGTAGAAAGGAAGGATTTATGGAAAATTTGATCGAGTCTAATTCAAAAGTGATGTTGGGGAAACCCGTGATCAAAGGCACTCGGATCAAGGTTGAGATGATCCTACAAAAGCTAGCCGCAGGCGAGAGCATAGATGAAATACTCTCCCAGCATCCGCGCCTCAATCGTGAGCAGGTGTTGGCTTGCTTAGATTTTGCCGCTAGGTCGCTTGATGCCGATTTTGTGTATCCGCTTGTGAAAGAGGCAGCATGAAATTTCTTGCTGACGAGAATTTCGAGCCACATTTTGTTGAGAGATTGCGGAATGAAGGCTACGAGGTGATTTTTCTCGATGAATACGCAGCCGGCATTAGCGATGAAGAAATTCTGGAGCTTGCCGTCAAGCAGGATGCGGTCGTCATTACGAATGACAAGGACTTTGGTGAACTGGTTTTTAGACATGGGTTTGAATCGCGCGGAGTGGTTTTTCTAAGACTTTACGATCTTCCGCTTTCTGACCGGATGCGGATCGTAATTGAGGCGATTCGCAGTCACGAGGCGGTTCTGAAAACTTCGTTCACGGTGATCTCCGAGGATAATATTCGAATAAGAATGAGCTTATAGTCATGACAGATAACAAAAACCCTTTGGGGCTTAAAAAGATACATCACGTTGAGTTTTACGTTGGCAATGCGAAGCAGGCCGAGTTCTATTATCGAAAGGCGTTCGGCTTTTCGCGTGCGGCGTATTCGGGACTCGAGACGGGCAACCGCGAGACGACAAGTTATTTGATGCGGGAGACGAATATCAATTTCGTGCTGACGACGCCGATGGGGCCTGAGCATCCGGCTGCCGAACACATCAAGCAGCACGGCGACGGTGTGAAGGACATTGCGTTCTACGTCGAAGATGCCGACCACGCCTTTAATGAGGCGGTGAAACGCGGGGCTAGAGCGGTCGTCGAACCGCACGATCTTGCAGACGATAACGGCTCTGTCCGCCACGCGGCGATCGGCACGTATGGCGACACGATCCATTCGCTTATTTCTTACAACACGAACAACGGACACAATTATTCCGGTCCGTTCCTTCCCGGTTTTACTGAACAAAATGTCGAAGGCGATGCGACCGGCATAATGCTTGTCGATCACATCGTTGGCAACGTCGAATTGGGGAAGATGAACGAATGGTGCGATTTTTATCGCGATGTGATGGGCTTTCACCGCTACATCACGTTCGATGACAAGGATATCTCGACAGAGTATTCCGCGTTGATGTCGATCGTGATGAGCGACGGCCAGCACAACATCAAGTTCCCGATCAACGAGCCTGCAGAAGGAAAAGGCGGCAAATCCCAGATCCAGGAATACATCGATTTCTATCGTTCGGCCGGAGCACAGCACATCGCGCTTCTTTGCCGCGACATTCTGCATACCGTCGGCAAACTGCAGGAGAACGGCATCGAGTTCCTTCGCGTTCCCGATGAATACTATGAAGAGATCCCCGAACGCGTCGGCGAGATCGACGAAAGCATTGACGACCTAAAACGCCTCGGCATCCTTGTCGATCGTGACGACGAAGGCTATCTTCTCCAGATATTTACAAAACCGGTGGAAGATCGCCCAACCGTCTTCTTCGAGATCCTCCAGCGAAAAGGCTGCAAAGGCTTCGGCAAGGGCAACTTTAAGGCGTTGTTCGTTTCGATCGAAGAAGAGCAACGCCGCCGCGGCAATCTCTGATCCGGCTTAACCTCCAGCTTAGCCGTCAGCCTGAAGCTCGCCGCTATCCGATCCTGATAGGATCATGCGAAAGATCGGTTAGCTGATGATCAGTACAACTATGGCGCACGCGCTTGGGAAGGGGTTGCTGACGGTGTAGCCGATTAAGAGCAGCACAGCGAATAGGAGCATCAACAGCGGCACATACGGGTAACCGATCGTTCGGAACGGGCGCGGCGTGTCGGGTTCGCGGCGGCGGAGAACGTAAAGCGAGACGTTTATCAGGATCATCGCTACGAGGATGAAGAACTGACCAACTGCAAGAAGCAGTTCGAACGTCCCGATCGTGGTCAGGATGACGGCGCATGCTGCCGTTAGGATCAATGCAACTATCGGCGTGCCGCCTCTGTTTACCTTTGTCGCTCCGTGAAAGAACAAGCCCTCGCGGCCGAGAGCGAAAAGTATCCTCGGCGCCATCATCAGGATCGCGTTGATTATACCGATCAGTGAGACAAGAGCCAGGATCGTCACGACCTGGCCGCCCCGCTCGCCGAGCAGAACTCTCAATGCATCTGCTCCGGCAAATTTTGAGCCGCCAAATTGCGACAATGGCAGTACATACAGAAACGCCAAATTCACTAGCAAATAGATCGCAATGATCAGCAAAGTTCCGCCAAATAGTGAACGCGGCAAGTGCCGCGTCGGGTCAGTATCCTCTTCCGAAAAATAGATCGGTGCATACCAGCCGTCGTAGGTCGAAAGTACAAGCTGGAATGCAAGAATGAATGCTACAACGGACGGCCATAATCCTGTCGAAACGATCGAACCGGTGTCATTCTGGCCTTGTTCCGCTACGCCGCCTTGCCCGCCTATAACGAAGCACATCACAACAAACGCGATCAATGCCAAAGCTTTAAGGGCGGAAAATATCTTTTGAGTGTCGCTTCCAGTCCTTACGCCGATCACATTCAATACTGACATTGTCAGCAGGACGGCGAGGCTGAAAAATATCCGCCCGCCGTACATATTCGGAGCAATGAGCCCTGATGCGTATTCGCCGAAAACCACCGAAATAAAAGCGACCGCCAAGGTATTATTCAGCCAATCACACCATCCTACGACAAAGCCGCCGTATCCGCCGTATGCACGCTGAGCATAGGCATACATTCCGCCCGCTCGCGGGACCATTGACGCGAGTTCTGCGACATAATTGGCATTTAGCAATGCGTAAACGCCGCCGAGCGTCCATACGAGCATTATCATCCAAGGGGAAGAAAGCAGTTCGGCGACCGGCCCGGGTGAACGCAGGATGCCGACGCCGATCGTACCGCCGATGCAGATCGCAACACCAAAGCCGACACCTAAGACCTTTAAGAGCTTTCCTTTCTCAACGCGCCGTTCATCGGCCGTAAGGGTTGCATCCATGCATTTTTCTCCTAACAAGGTTTTCTGGGCAGGTGGTACCTTGCGTATAACGCAAGGAGAATACGTTAAGTTCGCGGCAAACACAACCCGTAAATTGTGGCTTCCAAGCACCCGTAACACGCGATCTTTGGCTGACCTGTGCTATCTTTTGCACAGACACATATGCATCTGAAATATCAAACAGGGTTTGGCAATGAGTTTGCGACCGAGGCGATTGCCGGTGCTTTGCCGGTCGGGCGAAATTCGCCGCAGAAGGCACCGCTTGGCCTCTATGCCGAGCAGTTTTCGGGGACGGCGTTTACGGTGCCGCGAGCGCAGAATCGACGCACTTGGAAATATCGGATCCGTCCGAGTGTTTTGCATAAGCCGTTCGTGCCGTATTCAGAGGTTCACGGCGAGGCGAAAGCGTCCTTGTTCCGTTCGACGCCCTTTGACGAGGTTGTGACTACGCCGAATCAGCTTCGCTGGGATCCTATTTCGCTTCCGACGGAGCCGACAGATTTTGTTGATGGCATCACCACTATCGCGGGCAACGGCGACCTCTTTGGCCAGGCAGGCATCGGCGTTCACATCTATGCATTTAACAAGAGCATGGATGACCGATACTTCTATAACGCTGACGGCGAGATGCTGATCGTGCCGGAGATGGCGGCGTTGACGATCCGCACTGAGCTCGGTGTTCTGGAAGTTACGCCGGGCGACATCGCAGTGATACCGAGAGGATTGCGGTTTGCGGTCGAGATCCCACAAGAGAACCACCCCGCCGACGCAACGTCGGCACCCCTCCGTC
>JRYI01000734.1_pt1 | contig 131268 bp, 120 predicted proteins | sample 235361 | NCBI WGS metagenome assembly JRYI01 (sample SAMN03074212, study PRJNA261471) | activated sludge metagenome | biome: Common Effluent Treatment Plant; feature: Wastewater; material: Activated sludge; isolation source: activated biomass in a lab-scale reactor treating industrial wastewater...
GGCCTGTCATTTTGGCGGCAACAAGCGAAAGGTTCAGGCGGAGGCTTTTTATTTTGAGTTCGAAGGCACGACAAATTCTTCTTTGGATGATCATCATCACTGGTGCTCTCGTTTTTGTATGGTTTTTACAGACCAAACAGAACAAGCCGGCCCAGGATCTCAGCATTGATGCGGCGATCACCCATATCAACAACAAAGAGTTCAAGGAAGCTCTGTTCAGGCAGTCGCAAGTCGAGTTCACCGACGTAAACAACGCAAAGTACGTCACGAATATCGGCAGCGATGCGACGATCAAGCTTTTGAAGGAAAAGATCGCCGCCTTTAACGAACAGAATGCCGGCACAAGCACGCAGATCGTTGACCGCGACGAACAGAAGAGTGAAGGCTGGGGTTGGATCCTCTTGATACAATTCCTGCCGATCTTGCTTATTCTCGGTGTCCTCGCCTTTACGCTCCGCCAAATGCAGGCGGGAGGCAATAAAGCCCTTAGCTTCGGTAAATCGAAAGCAAAGCTTCTCAATAATCAGCAGAAGCGCGTGACTTTCAAGGATGTCTCAGGTGTTGACGAAGCAAAGGAAGAGCTTCAGGAGATCATCGAATTTCTAAAGGATCCGCAAAAGTTCCAAAAACTCGGCGGAAAGATCCCGAAGGGCGTTCTGATGGTCGGACCTCCGGGAACCGGCAAGACCTTGCTCGCNNCCGCAGAAGTTCCAGCGCCTCGGCGGCAAGATTCCGCGTGGCGTGCTGATGGTCGGTCCGCCCGGCACCGGCAAGACGCTGCTCGCGCGCGCCATCGCCGGCGAGGCGAAGGTGCCGTTCTTCACCATCTCGGGTTCGGATTTCGTCGAAATGTTCGTCGGCGTCGGCGCGAGCCGCGTGCGCGACATGTTCGAGCAGGCCAAGAAGAACGCGCCGTGCATCATCTTCATCGATGAGATCGACGCGGTCGGCCGCCATCGCGGCGCTGGCCTCGGCGGCGGCCACGACGAGCGCGAGCAGACGCTCAACCAGCTTCTCGTCGAAATGGACGGTTTCGAGTCTAATGACGGCGTCATTCTGATGGCTTCGACGAACCGGCCGGACGTCCTCGACCCCGCACTTCTGCGTCCCGGACGCTTTGACCGACGAGTGGTCGTCGGCCGACCGGACGTTCGCGGCCGCGAGGGCATCCTGAAGGTACACACCCGCAAGATCCCGCTTGACGAAGGCGTTGATATCAGCGTGATCGCTCGCGGAACGCCAGGATTTACCGGTGCCGATCTTGCGAACATCGTCAACGAAGCTGCCTTGAACGCGGCCCGCTTTAATAAGAAGGTCGTGACGATGGCGGACTTCGAGATCGCCAAAGACAAGGTGATGATGGGCGCCGAACGCAAGTCGATGGTCATCTCGGACGAAGAGAAACGCATTACGGCCTATCACGAAGCCGGCCATACGCTCGTCGGCCTCAAGGTGCCGAATATCGACCCCGTCCACAAGGTGACGATCATTCCGCGTGGAATGGCTCTTGGCCTGACGATGTATCTTCCCGAAAAAGATCGTCTTTCAGCGTCGAAGGAATATCTTCTCGGCCAGATCGCAATGGCGATGGGCGGACGTATCGCCGAAGATATCTTTATCGGCTCGATCACGACCGGCGCTTCGAACGATATCGAGAAAGCGACCGAGGTCGCGCGTGCGATGGTCTGCGAATACGGAATGAGCGCTCTTGGGCCTCTGACCTTTGGTAAAAAGGAAGAACAGATCTTCCTCGGTCGCGAGATCGCACAGCATCGTGATTATTCGGAAGACACGGCGATCAAGATCGATGCTGAGGTCAAACGGATCGTCGCCGAACAATACGAACGCGCCGAGAAGATCATACGCGAGAATCGCGACGCAATGGTCCGTCTCGCTGAGGCTCTGCTTGAGTTCGAAACGCTTGACAGCATTCAGATCCGACGCGTCGTCGCCGGTCTTCCGCTTGATGCAGAACCTGCTTCAAACGATGATGACGACGGCTCGCCAGAAAGCGAAGGAAAGGCGGATTCGCCTTTCAAGAAGCCGATCCTGCCGCCGATAACCGGTAATAATCCGGCGACGGCGTAAAGCTTGACAAGAGCAATAAGAAAACGGGGTGAAGAGCATTGTCTTCATCCCGTTTTTTTCTGCCCGATCTGATAACAGTCATCTTCATGAAACAGGAAGTCCTTGCAGGTAAGCTGTTATTTCGTCCTTAGGCTGCTTCACAACCCAATCGGTCGGAAAGCTCTCCTTTGGCGCACCCTGTTCCAGGTTTTTGTTTTCGATGGTCTTTTGTGCAAAAACCGTCATCGTTTTATAGTCAACAAGGGATATCTCGCACTTGCTGGAGAATTCGGTAACATTGCCTACCTTCCCTATTTGGCTTCCTTTCGCACATACAATATTTACAAGTGTCGTCACGTCGGAGCTACGCGTTGCAAGTTTTTCATAGCCAAACCCATAGTTAACCCCAAGGTCCGAATAATCTGTCGTCGTAGGGTTAAATGGGTTAATGTTGCCGTATTCTACCCGCTGAGCAAACATTACCTTTCCTTTAATGACCGGTGCTGGGTCAATAGAGACCTGTAACGGAACACGCAGAAGCTCCTTTGCGCTTAACGGGTAATCGGACCTTATCTCTTTATCGACCTTAAAGCTGTCAATATATCGGATGATGTCGGCAAGCGGCCTCGGCATCAGATACTCGTCTTTGGCATCAGGCTCGATCGACCTGATAACTTCGGGCGGTTTCGAATTGGAAAAGTTCTTCTGGGCTATAACTGCTGGTGTCTTATAGTCGATAATCGAAACTTTGCAATTGCTCGTGAAACCCGTCGCTTTTCGGTCGTCTTTACCTTTGTAAACCGCGACCTGGCCGCCTTTTGAACAAACAACTTGTATTATGGTCTCGAGTTCGTCAATGCTTTTTGCCAACCGATAGTCGGCCAATCCGCGACTCAACATACTGTCATCGGTGGAACTCTCAAGTCCTTGACTGACGACGATCACTTTCCCTTTGATCACTGCCTTAGGGTCGATCTTCACCGGCGGCGTCATTTGTATAAATTCCTTCTTTCTAGCCAAAAGTTCCGAGTACTTACCGGAATCAAAATTTGTAGAAGAGTTATTTACCGCGTCAGTATTTGACGCGTTCGTGTTCACATTTGACGTTAGGCCGCGTTGCGGGATGAACCGTCCGCATGACATCACCAATAACAATATTGTCAAAATAGTCAGCACAACAGAAATATGTTGGGCCAACGGCTTATGGTTTGAAAAACGATCTTTCATTTCTCCTCCAGGTTTGCTCTTTTTCGCAAGGCTGTTAAGTATAACATCGCCATCCGCTTTCAAGTTAGCAAACGGATCTCAGGTCGTTTCGCTTGACGCTTAGTATTAGAGCCTTCAGAGGATTAAGATTTCAGTTATGATCCTGCGAACTTCTCAGAGAGATCTGTTTGTGGACAAACCAGTGTTGATGGGCATATGCAATGTCACGCCAGACAGCTTTTCCGATGGCGGCGAAGCATTTTCGGCGGTCGATGCCGTTCGACGCGCCGAACGCTTGATCGAAGAAGGTGCCGACATTCTTGACATCGGCGGTGAATCAACAAGGCCGGGCAGCGAACGTGTTTCCGCGGTCGAAGAACTTGGCCGCATCATACCCGTGATTGAAAAGCTGATCGCGTCAGGATGTGAGGTTCCGATCTCCGTCGATACGAGCAAGGCCGCGGTCGCAAAGGCCGCGCTCGAAAGCGGAGCAGAGATCGTGAACGATATTTCGGGCTTAAGGTTCGATCCGACGGTCGCGGATGTTGCGGCGGCCAAGGGTGCGGGACTGATCCTTATGCACTCTCGTGGACGATTTGACGAGATGCATTCGCAAGCGCCCGTAGCGGACATCTTCGCGGAGGTCGAAGGCAGCCTTCGCAGCAGCGTTCAGATCGCCTTTGAGCGAGGCGTCGCGGCTGACCAGATCGTGCTCGATGTCGGCATCGGTTTTGGCAAAACCGTCGAGCAGAACTTATCCCTGATCGCAAATCTTGCTAGAATCATCGAAAAGTTCGAAGAGTTTCCGATGCTCGTGGGCGCATCGAGAAAATCGTTCATTGGAAAGCTCTGCAATGAGCCCGACGCGGGAAAACGCGTTGGCGGGAGCCTTGCCGCCGCGATCGCTGCCGTAAAGAATGGCGCAAAGATCATTCGAGTTCACGATGTTCTCGAGACGCGCCAGGCACTCACGGCCGCTCAGGCCTTAGGCTTACTGGAATAACAAGATCTTATGTTTCTGCTGCTTTTTCTATTCGATATTCCACCCGGGCCGGAGCCCTCAAGCCTCAGCTGGCTCGACATCTTGTTCGGAGCTGTTTTTGCTTTCCTTGGCGCACTCTTGTTCGTTTGGCTCGGCCGGAGGTTTTTGAAGAAACGATGAGAACGAAAGCGCGAACAATAGTATTTATTTGCCTCGTCTTTCTCTTGGCGAGCGGCTTTACCGAATGCTATAAGCCGGTAACGAACTCCGGCCTTCCGAAGGACATCAAGATCGTCGCGGTTCCGGTCTTTCAGACCGAGGCGAAGGGGCTGCATTACAAGGTCGAGTCACGCTTTACCGAAGCCGTCTCTCGCGAGATCATCCGCCGCGGCAACGGCCTCGTTGTCCAAGGTTCACGCAGCGGTGCCGACGCTGTTGTCGAAGGCACGATTCGTGATTTCTTTTTCACCGGCGTCCTGCTCGATAAAGAAGGCCGTGCGCGCGTCTATGAAGTGACGATCGTTGGTGCCGTGACGATAAGGGACCTGCGGCGCGAAAAGATACTCTACGACAATCAGAATTTTGTCTTTCGCGATTCATTCGAATTCTCCGAAGACCCGCGTTCATTCTTTAACGAGGAAGATCCTGCGGTCGAGCGTATGGCCCGAGCCTTTGCCGAATCGGTCGTCTCTGCGGTCGTCAACGGCCTCGGTGTTAGAGAAGAAAAGAAGTAGTGAGTTTTTGGAATGCTGCTTACCCGCGAACAACTTTGGGATCAGGTGCAGCGGCATGAGTTCGCTCCCGTCTATGTTCTTTACGGTGAGGAAACTTACCTTCGCCAACAGGCAGTAAAGGCGATCGCTGAACATTGCTTTTCCGAAGCTGACGCTCGCGATTTTAACGAGACGGAATTCAGCCTTGCAACGCATGAGAACTTGAGACGTGCTCTCGAGGCGGCTGAACAACTGCCGCTGATGTCGGAAAGACGGCTTATTCGAATCACGGATGTCACGGTCGGAGCGACCGCCGCACGCGACACGTTGAAGGAGGACCATGAGCCGCTGCTCACCGCATATTTTAAGAAGCCGTCGCCAACGAGCGTAGTGATCTTCATTGCCGACGATCTTAACCGGAACCGCAAAATGATGAAGCTGCTTGAGAAGTTTGCGGCTGTGGTCAAATTCGACCAGCTTGGTGAAGCCGGGCTTCGCTCATGGGCAGAAAGGATATTTAAGCGGCACGGCATCGCGATCGATAAGCCGGCCATCGCCCTGCTTGCATCTCTTTGCGGCGGCAACGTCGCTCGGCTTGAGAACGAAGCCGAAAAGCTAATGACGGCGGCTTTGCCAGACAAGGTAATTACGCTCGAACTTGTCGAAGAGTTGGTCACGGATCATCGAGAACTTGATAACTTTGTCCTCACAAATGAACTCAATCGCAACCGTCCGCAGGAGGCTCTCAAGGCTCTCCGGAAAATACTCGCAGACGGGGCTGAGCCCGTAGTTATTCTTGGTTCACTCGGTTTCTATTTTCGAAAGCTCGCGATCGTAAAAAGCCAGACGGAACGCGGTGTTGACCGTGGGGCGATCACGCGCACCTTGGGCGTCAAATACGACCAGCACGATGCGTATTTTGCCGCTGCACGGCGGACAGAAGCCGCTCAGATCCAATATGCGGTCAAGCGAATCGCAGAAACTGACCTTGCGATCAAGACGTCAAAAGGGGGCACTGATGGCCCCCGAAAGCATCTGGAAATGCTTGTGTCCGAGATCGCTTCTCGGGCCGAAGAGCTCCGCTAGATCGCGGCCAAGCTCGACGCCCGATTAAAGTGCATATACAAGCTGTTGTAATCGGCCAGCGTGCGGTTCAAAATGAGCGGCAGCTGCGGGAGATCTGCGTAGTTTACGATCAAGTTCAGGTTTCGCAAAAACGCTTCGTTCGCGTTCATCGTCGCACCGGACTCTTCGAGCGAAATGAAGTAAAGCCGCCTACGCTCAGCAGAATACATCGCGTTCACTCTCTGCTGTATGACGGCCGCACCGCTGTGCTCAGGTGCAAAATCCTGCGAGAACATTAAGATCTCAACCTTTCCTTCGCGAAGTCTTTCGTTCGCCTGCGCCGGTGTTTGAGCGACATAGACCTTGTAGCCCGCGTCGGAGAGCAGCTTTGCGGCCTGCTCTAATTTTGCGCCCAAACAGAGCAAGATGCGACGCGGTTTCTCAAGGTCGTCATCACTGGATTCCATCTGAGTGTTGTCTTTCTTCAATGCCTCAAGCAGCGAACGCAGCGCGCTGTTGATCTGCATCTCCGATTCTTTGTGTGCGAACTCCTCTTGATTATTGCCGGTCGCCGGCGCCGGTTTGTTGTCGGCAAGCTGCTGCACGGTTGACGAGCCCTTCCCGGAGGTGTCCTTTTGGACGCGAAGCATATTCTGGCAACGCGGACATCTAACCGTAAAGTTCCCGGCGGGCACTTTCGATTCGTCCAATTGCAAAACGACGGAACAGTTATCGCAGCGTATCATCATAAAGATCTCTTTCTCCTACTCGATCATGCTAAGAACCGAATCAGGATTCGATTCGGAGGTCGGCGGTGCGACCGTCGCACTGATGCCCGAACCCCGATGCTGATTCACATAATCTTCGGTCGAAGCGAGGCCCTTGAGCTGAAGCAACAGGTTGTTCTGATTTGTCGCGAACGAGAGGCCGTCTTCCATGCTGATCTCGCCGCTTTCAACGAGTTTGCGGATCACGGTGTCGAAGTCCTGCATTCCGTCAAGTTCGCCGTCACGGATCGCGTCAAGCAGCGTCTTGCCTTCGGTCTCGCCTTTCTCGATATACTCACGAGTTCTTGGGTTGGAACGCATCACCTCAACCGCCGCGATACGGCCCGAGCCGTCGCCCTTCGGAATAAGACGCTGCGAAACTATGTAACGGAACGTTTGCGCGAGACGCGTACGGATGATCCGCTCTTCGTTCTTCGGATATAGCCCAATGATACGGTCGATAGTTTTTGAGGCGTCGATCGTGTGAAGCGTTGAAAGCACAAGGTGGCCCGTTTCAGCTGCTTCGAGAGCGATCTCGGCCGTTTCAAGGTCACGCATTTCGCCGACGAGGATGACTTTCGGGGCCTGGCGAAGAGCCGCACGCAGTGCGGTCGCAAAATCACGTGTGTCGGCACCAACCTCTCTCTGGTTGATCGTGGACATCTTGTGGTTATGCAGGAATTCGATCGGGTCCTCGATCGTAACGATGTGATAGGCCTTTGTTTCGTTTATTCGGTCAATGATCGCAGCAAGGGTCGAGCTTTTGCCCGAACCTGTCGGCCCGGTGAGCAGAACGATGCCGTTGCGTATATCCGCTATCTCTTGAAGGGTCGGCGGCAGCCGCAGATCATCAAAACTCGGGATCTTATGCGGAATAAGACGCATTACGATCGACCAGGAGTTTCGCTGCTGAAAGATATTTACACGAAAACGGCATTTGCCCGGAAGCGCGTAGCTCAAATCAGCCGTCCGATACTTTGCGAGCTGCATTGCCGCGTCCGGATTGTCGCGGACCAGTGACATCGCGATCGTTTCGGTCTGATACGCGGTCAACCGTCCGAGGCCGAGCGGCGAGGCCGGATGCAGTCTGCCGTTGATCTCAACCTGCGGCTTCTGATTGGCCGAGAAGTTGAGGTCGCTAATGTTGTCGGATACGAGCAGCATCTGCTCGATGATCGGTGCAATGTCTAACAAACTCATTGTGGAAACGCAGCTCCCCTATGTTGGCTAAAGTATTCGGAGGGATCAGGGAACGTAAGGACGGCCGCATCGCAAAGGCAGGAATGCCCGCGGGATTTGCGCCGCTTGATCATTATGACCAATATCAGAGCTGAATGCAAGACAATTTTAGTATTTGTTTAACATTATGAGGTAAATTGGCTGTATTCGCGGAACCTTTCTGATATCTTGGCGGGGTCTGACAAGAGTGCACCGATGATCGCTGCCGACGCGGCACCGGCAGATATGATCGAAGCAAGGTTGTCGGCCTTGATGCCGCCTATGGCCACCAAGGGCATCATTCCCGACGTTTTCGCGGCCTTTGAAAGCATTTCTATGCCAATGGCGGGGTCAGGGTCGGATTTCGTCGAAGTGTCGAAAATGGGCCCGATCGCGAGGTAGTCGACCGGTTCACGCAGGGCGGCCTCAAGCTGGCCGATAAAGTGGGTCGAAAGCCCGATGATCTTATCCTGCCCCAAAAGCCGTCTTGCGGCCGCAACAGGCATATCGTCCTGCCCGAGATGAACGCCATCGGCTCCTACGGCGATGGCAATGTCCACGCGGTCATTCACGATGCAGAGAACGCCAGCCTCGCGGCACAACTTAGCGGCCTCTAGAGCATCCGGAAACCAATCTCCTGCGGCTTTTTGCTTCTCACGCAGCTGGATGAGCGTCGCACCGCCCGCGATGAGTCTTCGAACCTGTTCGGTGTGCGAAAGGCCGGAGATTTCAGCGTCGGTTATTGGATAGATCTTGGGAAGATTAAGGTCCAAGGCAAGTCTCCGCAGGCTCTAAAAGAGGGCTTTCACCATCAAAAAACAGTCTTCACCGTCGGTGTAGTACTTGTTCAGACGCTGAACGACATAAAAGCCCTTTTGGCGATAAAGGTCTTGTGCGGATGTGTTCTTGACGCGAACCTCGAGAACGAGCGTGTTGATCGACCGTGCGCGCAAGGCGTTCTCGACGTGCAGCAGAAGGCGTTTTGCTAGGCCGCGGCGGCGGTGCTCGGGTGCGATACCGATCGTTGTCAGATGCGCCGTTCCGCCTTCGTTGACCATCACAAACGCGAAGCCGACCGTCTCGTTATCTTCGGTCACGATCCGGTAGGAAAGCGTCGTCGGCTGGCTCAAAAGAAAATCGAGGGTGTGCCGCGTGTAGCTGTCTCCGTTCGGGAAACAAGCAGCATTCAGCAGCGTTACATCGCGAAGATGCCGCTTTGTCAGCGGCCGGATGACGTATTCACCGGCTGGGGCTACTTTAACCTTTGGCACCAAGGGGCGTGCGGTTGGCCCGAACAGGTTCTTTATCGAATCAATAAACTGCATTATTTCACGAACATACAGTCGCCGTAGCTGTAGAACCGATAGCCCTCACGAACGGCGTGCCTGTACGCCCTCATTATAAGTTCGTGTCCGCCGAATGTGGAAACGAGAATGAGCAGCGAGCTTTTCGGAAGGTGAAAGTTCGTAATGAGTGCGGAGACCGCCTTGAATTCATACCCCGGCGTGATGGTCAGGTCGGCAAGCGAAGCACCGGCCGAAAATCTGCCTGTTCTGCGGATCGCGGATTCAAGCGCACGCGTTGTTGTCGTGCCGACGGCGACGATCCGCTTTCCGGTATCGAGAGCGCTATTGAGTCTAGCCGCAGAATCGTTGCTGATAGAGAACCTCTCGGGAAGAACACGATGCTCGGATAACTCCTCGACCCGAACAGGCTCGAACGTTCCATACCCGACGTGAAGCGTCAATTCGATGATCTCGGTGCCGTTCTCACGCATCCTACCAAGTATCTCGTCAGTAAAATGCAGTCCTGCTGTCGGGGCAGCGATGGCTCCGCGCTCGGCGGCAAAGACAGTCTGATAACGTTCGCGGTCGTACTCGCGCTTTTCCTCTTTCGGTGTGATGTATGGCGGCAGCGGAGTTCGCCCAAGGCGGTCTATTTCTCGGTCAAGATCACCGTCGGTCTCAAAGCGAAATCGCACCCGCCCGCTCTCAAGCTTTTCGAGCACAACGGCCGACATCCTTTCGTCAAAATTGACCCGCTTTCCCGGCGCAAGGCGTTTGCCGGGCCGCGCCACAGCTTCCCAAACGCGAGGTTCGACCTCTTCGATAAGTAAGATCTCGATGGCCGCTCCGGTCTCAAGCTTTCCGAGCAGCCTCGCAGGAAAGACCTTTGTGTTATTCAAGACAAGAACATCTTCCGGGCCAAGTTGACCAACCAGACCGGTGAATTTTGCGTCTTGGAACTCACCCGTTCTGCGATCGACCACCAGCATTCGCGATGCCGAGCGGCTGGCCAATGGAGACTGCGCGATCTGTTCGGGAGGCAGTTGGAAGTCAAAGTCGTCAAGACGCATAAAAATGTTGATACAAATACAGGATTTTACTATAATTTACGCGATTCAACCTTTTTCGTTCCGGTGCTTTGATTGCAACTGAAATTGCATCTTTGCGAATCGAAATACGTGAGAGATCGCTTTATCTCTCCGAAATTGGCCCCACGGGTGCCGGACGTTCTGATCTTATTTTTAGGAGGATCTAACCAATGACCAAACTAGGAAAAATATTTTCATTATTTGCTCTTGCGATCTGCGCCGCGGTCGTTTTGCCGACCATCGCGAACGCACAGCTTCGTAACCAGAGCCGCTATTCAAAGCGAGATGTAAGCAACATTATCAAGCGTCTTGAGAACAGCAGCAACACGTTTCGGCGTGATTTTGACCGTGCTCTCGATCGAAGCCCAATTAACAATACGCCGCGAGAAGATGAATACAACGGATATGTCCGTGATTTCGAGAATTCCCTCGATAGACTTCGCAGCAGTTTTGACCGCTCAAGAAATTGGTGGGAAGTTCGCAATGACGTCTCGGATGTCGTGCGAAACGGCCAGCCGGTGAACAACATCATCAACCGCTTACCCTTCCAACGCGACATTGAACGACAGTGGCGACAGTTGCGCAATGATCTGAATACAGTTGCCGATACCTATGACCTTCCCGGTCTTGAAGGCGGCGGTTGGAATGGCGGCTATCCCGGCAACCCGGGTTATCCGGGCAATCCAGGCGGCGGCTGGGATGACAATTGGCAGATGTCGCGTCCGCCGAGCTGGGCAGTTGGCACATACTACGGTGTCGGCCCGCGTGGCGAAAGGATCACGCTTGCGATCCAGGCTAACGGCCGCGCAACGTCGAGCGTTGACGGCTCGCCGATCAGCTATGGCCGCTACTATCGCGGATTGCTCACCTTTGGACAGAATTCAGCGACGCTTGTACGAACACGTAATGGTGTTGACACTGTTAGCACTCTGAATCGCGAAACGATCAGCTATAGCAAACAAGGCTGGACGGATGGCGGTAATGACGATTGGAACAACGGCTCTCGGCCTCCGTCTTGGGCGGTCGGTACGTTCTATGCCAACAGTCCGCAGGATGGCTCGCGCATAACGATGACCGTTACACGCGAAGGCAATGTAACCGTCGTTATGGGCAATGGTGCTCCGTCTTACGGCAAGATGAACGGGGGAACATTGCGAATGGGTCCATACTCTTCGCGTGTCTATCGCCAGGGCAACGGATTCCGTACCGTCTCGGATACCGACGGTCAGACGATCGTCTATACGCGTTACTAAACCGTAAACCGGACATTTTGTTCGAAACAAGAAGATCCTGCGAGACGCTAAGTCCCGCAGGATCTTTTATTTACGATGTGACCTAAGCCAAAGGGGATCATGCTTTGATGAGGCTTTCGACCGCTCCGCGTATGGTCGCTTCGATCTCGTCGAGATGTTCCTGAGAATCAGCCTCACAGCGAAGAACAAGGATCGCCTGCGTATTCGAGGCCCTAACCAATCCCCAACCATGCGGAAACTTGATCCTGGCGCCGTCGATCGTGTTGACTTCGTGATCTGCGGCAAAACGTTCGGTTATTCGCTCAACGACATCGAATTTTGCATCGTCGGGGCAATCAACCCGGATCTCCGGCGTTGAGAATGTCTTGGGCAGGTTAGCGAGCATTTGAGAGAGAGTCTTGTCCGATCTAGACAGTATCTCGAGCACGCGAGCGCCCGCGTAGGTCGCATCGTCAAACCCGTAAAATCTATCCGCAAAGAAGATGTGGCCGCTCATCTCGCCCGCAAGAGCAGCGTCGGTCTCCTTCATTTTTGCCTTGATGAGCGAATGTCCGGCCTTCCACATCACGGCATTGCCGCCATGAGAGCGGATGTCGTCAAAGAGCGTTTCGGAGCATTTAACTTCGCCGATGATGGTCGCCCCTTCCCTTTCTGCAAGTACAGCACGGGAAAGAAGCACCATCAGTTCGTCGCCCCAAAGTATGCGGCCGGTTTCGTCCACAACGCCGATCCGGTCGCCATCTCCATCGAACGCGATCCCGATATCGGCACTATTCTCACGGACGGCACGGATCGTGTCGTCCAGATTCTCAATGACGGTCGGGTCAGGATGATGATTGGGAAAATTCGAATCGGGCTCGATGAACAGTTCGATCATTTCGACGCCAAGCAGATCGAACACAGGCACGGCCGTAATGCCCGCCATTCCGTTGCCCGCATCGATGACAGCCTTTACCGGCCTGGCGCCCATCGAAATTCGCCGTGCAAGGTCGTCGCAGTATTTATCAAGAACAAAGATCTCTTCGAACGTGCCGCTGCCCGCAGCAAACTCGCCTTTTTCAGCGATCGCACGTATCTCCTGTATCTGGCTGCCGAAAAGGGCCGCGTGACCGAGGCAGATCTTAAAGCCGTTATGATCAGGCGGATTGTGCGATCCCGTTATCATCACTCCGCCGTCAACTTCGCGCGTAAAAACTGTGTGATAGAGCACGGGCGTCGGCACCTGTCCGACCGAAATGACGTCGATTCCCGATGCGTTGAGTCCGTCCGCAAGGATCTTTGCAAAAATTGGCGAGCTTTGGCGGGCATCATAGCCGAGAGCAATCTTTCGAGCGCCATTCTGGGCGAAGAAGGTCCCGATCGCCCGCGACAGCTCGCGAACGACGTCCTCGTTCAAGTGCTCGCCAACGATGCCGCGGATGTCATATTCTCGAAATATGTTCTTATCGATCACGCTTTCAATAGTTTGGCCGAATATCGAGCGCGAATCAACACGGGACGTTCAACGCGGCCAAGTCTTTGATATACTGTCCCGAAGACACTAAAAGGCAACCGCCGGCTCGTGTAAACGCATCGAAACCCTTGTAACAAAAGCGCGTCAGCTATTTCTCTATGCACTCTGTTCGTCCAATTTTTGCCCCTATCTTTGTTTGCCTCGTCGTTCTAGCTGCGACGGCATTTGGCCAAACACCGGAACCGACCCCAACTCCTGCCCCGTCAGACGATCTCGGCACGTCGAAGGTTTTCGAGGTCAGGCTGCCGGTGACAGTGACGATGGGCAAAAAAGAGCTCGTCAGCGGAATGACGCGTGGTGATTTTGCGGTTTTCGAGGATGGCGTACGGCAGGAGATCACGTATTTCTCCGACGAGAAGACGAATCCGCCTGTTTACGTAGGAGTGTTGATGGATACGTCGCCTTCAACCGCCGGCAAATTGAAGTTCGAGAAAGAAGCGGCCCGAAACTTTATCTATACCGTAACTCGGCTTAGGAAGGACAAAGCAGCATTCATGACCTTCGACCATGAGATCAAACTGCTGCAGGATTTTACCGATAAGCTCGATATGCTCGATACGGCCGTCGATAAGGTCAACAAAACGGGTTCACAAACGGCCCTTTATGATGCGATCTGGGAGTTTTGCGATGAAAAGATGCGGAACGTTCCCGGCCGGCGCGTGCTTGTGATCATCACCGACGGCGACGATACATACAGCCGGGCGGTACTTGCAGACGCGATAGATATTGCTCAACGTACAGAGACGACGATCTTCGCGATCTCTACAAAGGCGGGCCTTCTCGGCACCGTTCCCGGCGTCGAAATGGGAATGGATCGCGACTCTGGAGATAAAGCTCTCAACAAACTTTGCGAAGATACGGGGGGCGATGTCTTTTATACGGGCGATATGCTCGAACTCGAACGCTCATTCACGAAGATCTCGAAAGAACTTCGATCGCAGTACATAATCACCTATAAGCCTTCGGATCAGAGCCTCAACGGACGTGTGCGAAAGGTCGAGGTGCGATTCACCGACCCGAAGAAGGCGAAAGACTACAAGATCAGGACAAAGACAAGCTATCGCGCCGTTAGGGACAGCTTGAGATAAGGGATAAAGAGGTTTTTGTGATGCTTCGTAAGTTGTGCTTGGCTCTGGCGTTCGGGGTGCTTTGTGGCGGACTCTTTTTTGTCGGCGACGCTGACAGGGTGTTTGCACAGCCGAGTTCCGCGGCGCCTACGCCGACGCCATCTCCATCGCCGACACCGCCGCCGATCATTGATGACGAGGTTTTGAAGATCGATACGGAGGTTGTGAATGTGCTATTCACCGCGCAGGACCGCAACCGTCGCCTTCTAACCAACCTTACGCAAAACGACATCAAGCTTCTTGAGGACGGCGTCCCGCAAGAACTCTCGACATTCACTCGTCAGGTCGATCTGCCCCTAAGCCTTTCGATCCTGATAGACGTGAGCGTTTCGCAGCAGCGTACGCTTCCTGACGAGAAGGACGCTGCGATCTCGTTTCTCGAATCGGTCGTCAGGCCGTCAAAGGACGAAGTCGCCGTTCTTAGTTTCACCGGCGAAACTACGCTCGAACAGGATATGACGAGCAACCTCACGCGTCTAAGACGAGCGGTCGAGAACGTCAAATTCGTACCGCCTTCGGGCTATATCGGCGGCGGGGTCGTTGTTGGCGGCTCTGTGCCCGGCACTCCGCCAATTTCGGGTCGAAACCAGGGAATTCAGGGTTCGACCGCTATTTGGGATGCGATCTGGGTGACTTCGCGGGAAGTTCTGGGCCAAGCTCCTGAGCGAACGCGTCGTGCCATTATCCTGCTGACCGACGGACAGAACACCTCAGGCCAAAAACGCCTTGACGATGCCGTGGATGCCGCGGTTCGATCCGAAGCGATCATCTATTCGATCGGCATCGGTGATCGGTATTATGGCGGCGTTGATAAAGGCACGCTTAACAAGGTCTCAGAACGAACAGGCGGCCGTGCTTTCTTTCCAAGTGACGAAAATGAGCTGCGTCAAGCTTTTGATCAGATCCAGGAAGAGATGCGTTCGCAGTATCTGATCGCATATGAGCCAAGCAATCAGAACCGTGACGGGTCGTTCCGAAAGATCGAGATCGAGATCGTCAATCCTCAGTTAAAGGATCAGAAGATAAAGCTGACTCATCGACAGGGTTACTTCGCGAAATCAGACAAGGCTGATAAGAAATAGCATCTGCCGTTATCCCGCCGGTGAATTCAGCCACCATTGATTTCCCCAAGGATCGATAAAGCCGGCGGCTCGGCCGTATTCCTGATCGCCGGGCTCCTGGTTGCCCGTACTGCCGTGGGCCAGTCCCTTTGCATAGACGCCGTCCACATCATCCGTGAGCACGAACATTCCGCACGGAAAGGCCTTCCATTCGCCGTGCGACTGGCCGAACATTATCGTGCCGCCGTTGATCGAAAACTCTGCGTGTCTGAACTTGCCGTCCTCATCGCGGACGCTGAGCTTCTCTTCCGCACCGAAGACTTCCTCTATGAATTTTATGAAGCCTTCCGCATTGTTCGGCAAAACGATATATGGCATTACGGGTGAATAGTGTTCTGGTACGTTCATTTCTGCTTTTCCTCTCTCATCTCTTCGAATTCCGTATCGACGGGCGTTATATGGCTGAGTACGCAGAGCCAACGGCCATCGCGTTCGATGAAAACATCCGTTGACCATTCGTCGGCATCAAATGTCTCTCCGCCAAAATGCGCCGTGTTCACGACTCGGCCCGTCAAGACGGCTGTCTTGCCGTAGATCTTGATCCGGGCTTCACCGACCATCTCGAACGAGCTATGTGTTAACGCACCCGAACGCACGAATCCGAGAAAGTGTTCTTTCGTCGCAATGCCGCGTTCCGACACGATCACCCATTCGTCGGCCATAAAGCTGCCGATCCGGTCCGCGTCATTCGCCACCATCGCCTCAGCCCAATCCGCACCGAGCTTTAGGAGTTCTTGCTCTACAGCTTCCTTATCGCTCATACCATTGCGTCAAACAAACATCTTCCCTGGGTTTAGGATGCCGTTCGGGTCGAAGGTTTGCTTGATGCCTTTCATTACGGCGAGAGTCGCGTCATCGACGGCATAGCCGAGATACGGGGCCTTGACGTAGCCGATGCCGTGTTCGCCGGAGATGGTGCCGCCAAGTTCGACCGAGAGTTTGAAGGTCTCGCTCACGCACTTTCTCGCACGTGCGACGGCAGCCTCGTCGTCGCGATCGACAACAAAATTCACGTGAATGTTGCCGTCGCCCGCGTGGCCAAAGTTCGCGACAAAAGTGTCGTTGCGTTTGCCGATCGCTTCGACACCTGCGACGAGTTCGGGGACGCGTGAGCGCGGAACGACGACATCCTCATTGATCTTCAAGGTGCCGTATTTCATCAAGCTTGGGCTTATCGCACGCCGCACATCCCAGAGTTTGTCCTCTTCTTCTTTCGAGCGTGCGCGGATAACGTCGAAGCCGCCGTTTTCGCCGATGATCTGCTCGATGAGCCGAGCGTTCTTCTCGACCTCTTCGCGCGAGCCATCAACCGCCACAAGCAAGATCGCCTCCGCATCACGCGAAAGGCCGAACGCGAAATTCTCTTCGACCGCAGCGATGCAGAATTTATCGATCGCCTCCATCGCCATCGGAAGAAGGCCGTGCGGTGTGAATTTCGTCAACACCTTGCAGGCCGCCGCCATCGAAGTGAAGTTCGCACGTACGGTCGAAGTTGCTTCCGGCATCGGGAGGAGTTTCAGCGTCGCCTCAGTGATGATGCCGAGCATTCCTTCCGAACCGCACATCAAGCCCGTCAGGTCGAACCCGACGACGTTCTTCACCGTCCGTCCGCCGGTTCGAATAATTTCGCCGGTCCCGGTCACGACCTCGAGCCCGAGCACGTGATGTTTTGTAACTCCGTATTTTGGCGTCCGCATGCCGCCCGCATTCTCGGCGATGTTGCCGCCGATGTAAGAATCCTTGTAGCTTGCAGGGTCCGGGGCGAAGAGCAGTCCGACCTCGGCCGCCGCCTGTTGAACGTCGTAGGTCGTAAGCCCCGGCTGACACGTCATATAGAGATCATCGACATTAAGTTCGATGATCGTCTTCATACGGTCGGTGCCGACGACGATGCCGCCTTCAACGGGCACGGCACCGCCCGTGTAACCGACGCCGCCACCGCGTGCTGTGACGGGAAAGAGATATTCGTTCGCAAGCTTGATGATCGCGGCCATCTCTTGTGTGGTCGCGGGAAAGACGACCGCCTCGGGCGGGAACTTTTCTTTTACGGCATCGGCACCGTAAGGCTCGACGCGCTCGGTATCGACGACTACATTCTCATCGCCTACGATCTCACGCAGCTTGGCGAGAACCTCCGGCTTTGAAGCGCTCGTCGTCTTCCGCCCCTCAGAATGAAAATGGATCGATTCGAACATCGTTTGATGAGACTAACTCCATTTTGCCACGAATTCACGAATGACTGTATCGGCGGTTCTCAAAGTGTTTCCCTTTAGGGAGGCTCAATTCTGAGTTCGTGTCCGCAGGTTTCTGCCGCGAATTTTTGAGGGCATTAACCGAGGTGTAGAATGCTGTCTTCGTTCGTTCCCCTGCGTCCGCGGACGAGGCCTTCGATCAACGTGTTCATTTCTGCTTTTATCGCCGAAGGGTCAGCGAAAAGGCTCCACACGTCTCCCGAAAGCGTCTCGACGTTTGCCGTCCGTATCCTCTCGATAAACCTATAGCGATCTCGCGGACTTGGGTGCGAATCGTCATCCGTCGTATCACGATCGATCGCAGACGAGAACTGTTCGTCGATCGCCTCGACAGCGGCATCTTCCTGCACCGTCATTTCGTAAAGGTTCTGTAACGGACGGCTCGCGCCGAGGGCGGCAGAGATCTCCTTGTTCGCAATATGGTTGAACTCGATCTCACTGCGGATCACGTGATCCAGGCCGTTCTTGAAAGCCTCAGAACCAAAAAAGTATGCGGCAACGCGGTCGGCAAGCACCTCTTGCAGCCTTGACGCCCCGAGTGTGATCCGCCGGAAAATAAAATGGAACAGTCGCAGGAACTGGAAACCGAAATTATAGAACGTCGCAGTTCCCGCATTGAGCATCGCGTCGGCGGTTCGGAGGATATCAATGTTCACGCGGAATGCAATATCGCCGCCCGCCGTATCCCGATTGGAAAAGTGGCCATATTCATGAGCAAGGACAGCTCTGAAAGCATTCATATCGAACCCGTTAAGCACGGCAGTTCCGAGGATCAAAATTCGCTCTGCTTTATCCGCCATCTTCGCTCGGAAATTTCCGCGTTCGTAAACTGCAAGGTCAGTCCCCTGCGTGATCCTGATCTCATTGACCGGCCGTGTTCCGACCATCGAAGCCACGTCCCGTGTCAGCTGCCAGAGCCCCGGCGCTTCCGTCTCGGTGAGTACACGCCCCGGGTCTTCCGGCTTTAGTCGTGTAAAAAGGGACTTGATCATATAGAAGACCGTCCCAACGGCAACGAATCCAATGATCCCTACGAGTTTTATTGGAATGGTGCCGACCCAAAGGAACCCAAGAATGATACCGCCCGCGATGGCGATTACGAGGAGTATCACGAAAGGCTGCGAGATATAGTAATAGAACCCGGCGATGGAGATGATCCGTCGGTAAAGTTTCTTCAAGCTGCTGTGCTCGGCCCCTGCGATATCGTTCGGATCGGACGTCTCGATCGCTTTCAGCGTCTTTGCCGATAGCGTACGGCCACCGACAAAGAGAACGAGCAAGCCGACAGCCCACAACAAAATCAAGCCGGCGATCACATATCCGATCGTGCGGTAGCCTCCAAGGCCGAAGAATTCTGCGTCGCGGGCTTCGTTCATCGCCGTTCTGACCGCGGTTGTCGACTCAGGAGGCGCCCCCATTTCCGTCAACCGATCGAGCTCGGCCTCTGCAGCGTTGTATTCGCCCGTGTTTGCAAGGGCGACGGCATTGTAATAGACCGCAGCCATGCTGTTTGGGAACTTTTCTCGAAACTTTTTGGCGAAAATAGTGAATTCGTCGTACTTTTCCGCCGCAAGCAAAGATTCGACAAGATATGTCCCGGCGCCTTCGTCCGCCTCATTACTCTTAGACCATGCCTCACGCGAAAGGGCGAGTGCCTCTGAGCTCTCACCGGAAGAAGGCATTTGGGACGGATCTGCTGTATTGAATAGGACTGAAACGCGCCCCACTAGGTTATCAACCGATCGTTCGTGCGAAAGGGCCTTTTCGGTAAGCGCAAGAGCGTCAACGCGTTTCCCGAGTCCGGCAAGAGCGTACGCCTTGCGCCGCAATGCAGGGTCAAAATCGGGCACCTTTTCGAGAACCTGCGAATAGAGCTGCTCCGCTTCTGCGAATTTGTCGGCATCCAGCGCCTTTGTTGCAGCGACGAATGTTTCGGCGGATCCGGGAGCAGCCGCCTTGAGCTTCTCAAGGATCGGTGCCTCCAGAGTCGGATCCCGCTCCTGCTTCTGAGCAATGGCGGCAGAGACAAAAATTGACAAACACAGGACTATGGCAGCGAGGAGTTTAGGCATAGGGCGATGGAAACATTGAGGTCCTAAGATGGGGTCGATATCAGATGAGGGCGATTCTAGCACACCTGCGGCTAGATGCAAGGCACCCGTCCCCCCTCTCTTTTTCGGCAAATCGATCGCATTTCTGCTACACTCTTCGCACCGACTTCTTAAATTCATTCCAGGTAAAAGGTAACCGTAAGCTATGGCAGAGAACGAAGAACTTCCGCCCGATAATTACGAACGTGAATTGACGACCGATCTCGACGACGAAACGCCGGACAAGCCGAAAGGCATGGCGCTGCACACAAAGATATTCATCGGCCTCGCCGTCGGCGTCTTTGGCGGCCTGATCGCGAATTACGCGGTAGGCGGCAAGGATCCGTGGCTCGTTTGGACCGTGGACAACTTCACCAAACCGATCGGCACGCTCTTCTTGAATCTGCTGTTGATGATCGTCGTGCCGCTCGTCTTTTCCTCACTCGTCGTTGGCGTCGCTGGCATCGGCGATATCCGAAAGCTTGGCCGTATCGGTGCGAAATCATTCGCCTATACGCTCGTGATATCGGCTATCTCGGTCGTCATCGGATTGACGCTAGCGAACACGATACAACCGGGCAAACGTATTAGCGAGCAGACGGCGGCCGTACTCAAGGCCGAGTTCTCGAGCGGTGCATCGGCAGCCACGGACGCTCAAAAGAAAGCCGCCGAGACGGCGAAGTCGGACTCGCCGATGATGCAGGCCGTAAAGACAGTTGTGCCGAGCAACATATTTAACTCACTCTCCGGAACGAGCCCGAATATGCTCCACATAATGTTCTTCGCCTTGATCTGCGGTATAGCGATCACGCTTTTGCCGGCGCCGGTCTCGGAGCCTTTCGTAAAATTCAATGAGGCGTTGTTCGCGATCACCGCAAAGATAATCGACATCGTGATGAAGCTTGCGCCGTACGCGGTCGCGTGTCTGCTGTTCAACAACATCGCGCAGTTCGGGCTTGAGCTGCTCGCATCGCTCGGCTGGTTCGTCGCGACAGTGCTGCTGGGGCTTGCTATACACTTCTTCGGCGTCTATTCGCTCGCGATCTACTTCCTGTCGAAGATCAATCCGATCGACTTCTTCCGCCGCGTTCAGACCGTGATATTGACGGCGTTCTCGACCTCTTCTTCGAACGCAACGCTGCCGACGGCATTGCGTGTGTCGAATGAAAACCTTGGCGTGCCGAAGGAGATAAACAACTTCGTTCTCACCGTAGGTGCGACAGCAAACCAGAACGGCACGGCACTTTACGAGGGCGTTACGGTGCTCTTTCTCGCACAACTCGCGGGCGTCGACCTGACATTGGGATTGCAGCTCTCGGTCGTTTACCTTGCGATCTTGGGCGGCATAGGCACGGCGGGCGTTCCGTCCGGTTCGATACCATTCATCATCGGAATTCTCTTTATGATCGGTATCGACCCCGCGTTGATCGCGATCATCATCGGTGTTGATCGGATCCTCGATATGTGCAGAACGACGCTGAATGTCGTCGGCGATCTGACGGCCGCGACCTACGTCGCACGCAGCGAGGGTTACGAACTTCTGCAGACAAGCGAATCTGCGGGTATCGGTTAACGGAGATATGTTTCCGATCGGCGACGACAATTCCGACCGCACTATCACGCCCTTTGTGAACTACGCGTTCATTGGGCTGAACGTCCTCGTCTTTCTTGCCTTTCAGCAATTGGGTTCGAACGAGCATTTCACCTATGCCTTTACGCTCGTTCCGCGCGAGATAACGACAGGACAGGACATCATCGCGAGCATTCCGATCATCGGCCCCGCGGGAAAGGCCGTCGGCGAGATACAGAATTATGCGGCTCCGTTGGGAGTGTATTTCAACGTTATCTCGTCGATGTTCATGCACGGCAGCATAATGCACATCGCCGGAAACATGCTGTTCCTTTGGATCTTCGGCGACAACCTTGAGAATCTGCTCGGGCACGTCCGCTATGCCGCCTTCTACCTTCTTTGCGGGGTCGCGGCGGCATTTGGCCAGATCCTTATGGGACCGGATTCGCTCATTCCGATGCTCGGTGCCTCGGGTGCGATATCGGGCGTTCTTGGCGGCTACGTTCTGCTTTTCCCGAAGCGGCAAGTACGCGCGATCATCTTCAACTTCCTGACAACGGTGCCTGCGTTCGTGGCGATCGGCATCTGGATCGTCTATCAGCTGGTTTCAGGTTATCTTACGGATCCATCGACAGGCGGCGTCGCTTATGCCGCTCACATCGGAGGCTTTGTCGCCGGAGCCGCGACCGTTCATCTTTTTGCTCTCGGCAGAAGCCGTTAACCTTCGATGTCGAAGGCGGCGTCATCCATCGAAAGATTTCGATTGTAGAACGGGTCGTGTGCAGTTTCCAACGGCCACATCTTTTGCAGTTGTGCGGCCTCGCGAGACGAGATCTCTCGTCGCCACTCGCGCGTATTCTGCATAACGACATACGGCGTATAAACCACACGCAGGCCTTTCTGCCAAAGTCGTAAGCACAGATCAACATCAAAAAGGCAGTTTGGAAACTCGTCCGCACGAAAGCCGCCAAGACTCTCGAACACCTCTTTTCGAATGGCGAGAGCACGCCACGAGACCGCCGAATAGTTACCGATCAATCCGGCACGAAAAAAATAGCCGTTCGCGTCTTCCGGATAGCCGTGATGAGCCTTTCGAACGACGCCGTTGCCGCCGAGGATCAGTCCAGTTTCGTCGATCGCTCCGTCCTTGCGCAAGATCTTACACCCGACGGCACCGATCTCTTTCTGTAGAGCAAATGAAGCTAGTTCCGCAAGCCAATCATTCGTATGCGGTGCGAGGTGGCGATCGACAAAGATGATGACATCGCCCGTCGCGCGTTCACAGGCGGAGTTCAGATCCTTTGCAAGTTGGGTCGAGCCTGCAACATAGATAGTTTCGCAGCTTTCGATATCGAAATGCGCTTCCTCGCCAACGGCGATAAGCGAAGTTTCTGCCCGCGTATGTGGATATCGAACCCGATTGAGTCCATCCGCCGCTTCAATTACGTCCGCTTCAACGCCTTTGCGCTTTAGATGATCCGCAATCGCAACGCGTGCTTTCTCAAATGCGTACGGTTTTGCCCCTCGGCTCGCCGCAACGCTCGTCTCGACAGCGCGCCAGTGATAAAGGATCCGTGGAATGTGTCGTATCTCTTGCGGCGAGATCCGCTCGATCACACGCAAAGCAAGATCGTAGTCCTGACTTCCCTCAAGCCCGATGCGAAATCCGCCGATCTCCCGTAAAAGCTCCGTTCTATAGCACGAAAGGTGCGTTACCATATTGAGCGAAAGCATCAGATCGTACGAAAAGTCGGGCTTGAACTTCGGGTCCGTGCGGTTTCCTTGCGTGTCGATGACATCTTCGTCGCTGAAGATCATTCTTGCATCGGGAAACTTGTTCAGTTCGGCAGCTACGAAATAGAGTGCGTCTTCGGCGAGTTCGTCGTCGTGATCGAGCAGAACGCAAAACTCTCCCGTCGCCAACTCAAGTGCAGAATTCGAAGCGGCGGAAATGTGGCCGTTCTCTTCGCGGAAAACGACCTTTATGCGAGGTTCGGCGGCTGCGAGCTTTTGGAGAAAGGGGCGAACGTATGACTTTGTCGATGCGTCGTCAGCGACGCAGAGTTCCCAATTCGGATAGATCTGTCGCCGAACCGAATCGACACATTTTTCGAGCCAGATCTCGTCTATATTGTAAACGGGCAGAATCACGGAGATCTTCGGTTTTTGCTCAAATGCCTCGATCTCATCCCGCATTCTCTTGCGCTCTGCATCGTTCAAAAATTCGCCTGCAACAAATCGTTCGTAGGCTCCCGCATTCCTGCTCTTGCGCGCAAAGGCTCGGAGAATGGCGGCAACTCCGGCCACACCGGTCTTTCGGAAAGCGGCAGCTAGTCGTCCGAATTTTCCCCCGCCGTTGCTCATCTTTTTTGGAGGTGCATCTCCCAGCCTTCCGGGTTGATCGGGATCGTTACGATCTCGTCGTGCTTCGCATTGTTGAATTCACGTGCATGTGCAGGGAAATCGAGGTCCTTGAATCTCGGCTGTTTCCAGTCCGCAACGAATCCCCAGATCATCAAAAGGGCGGGCAAAATAAAGAGATAGCGAAGTTTGCCGACTCGAAGATTCGTCGCCAGAAAGAGGAGGCAAACAAGAAGAGTGATTCCCGGGAAAAGCCAGTAACGCGATCCCGTGAGCGGCGTTTCCATTGGTATCCATTGCGGCTCAAGCCTTGTGATGGCCGGATTTACAAGAGCTGTCGTACACACAAGAACCGCAAAGATCATCAGCAAACGCAATTCCTGCTTTCCCCATATGAAGGCAAGAACGAGAACGACGAGGCCGCCGGCAAAGATGGCCGAGGCGGTCGCGTCCGTCCACCACTGCGTACGGTGCAAAAGGCCGTAATTCTTCGCGCCGACAAGCGGACTGATAAACCATTGCCCGGCAATTATCCGAACTGCTCCGAAAAAACTCGCCCCGAGTGGCTGGCTCGACGGCCTTTCGTAAACGAAAAGGGCCGACATCTGTACGGCGCCGCCGACCATCAAGATCGAACCTAGTATGAGCAGCCGCTTCTCTCGACGGTAAAAGTATTTGATCGCTGCGATCGGCACCAAAAGCAGACACAGCGGGCCGCTGAATGCGGACAATGCGACCGCCGCATGATCAAAGATCTTCCATGCGACATCTTCTGCAGGCTTTGCCAGGATTATCAATAAGACAAGCAAGCCGAGGTGCCATTGCGTGTTAGTTAGATTCGCTGACGTCTCGTAGGAATTCGGGAGGGCAAGATAGATAAAGGCCGCCGCGAACCGAAAGAGGCGACTCGGCATCGCGTGCGACATTCGGTCAGACGCGATAAAGAACGCATTAAAGGCCTGCACGGCGATCGCAAATAGATTTAGGACAAGCGGTGCCCACACCAACGGAAACAGCAGCGAGAAGGCCGCTACGGCTCTGGAAACTGTCTGATAATATCCGGCTTCGGGCAGCAGAAAGGCTCCGAGCGGGTCGAGATTGTAGGCTTGGGCATACCAAACGCGGCCATCTTCGGCCCAGAACTGCGGATTTGTAACGGCATCCGGCCGGTGGCTGATGACGATCAGAGCCGCTGCGATCACAAGTAGCACGTACCAGACGCTCCACTGCACGCTTCGCAATACGCGGGCCAAGCCTCCTCGGTCTGAAAAGAATGTCGTCAGTTGTCGTTTCACAAATTGCGCGCGTTTCGCTTAATCTTTTTAGAAAGAGAGACGAGATGAACGCTGCATGCCTGATCTGCCAGAACGCCGAGCATAATCGTATCATTACGGCCCGCGAAATGATGTTCGGCCGAAGGGAAGAATTCTCTTATCTCGAATGTGCAAGCTGCGGGACGATCCAACTGTTGAATGTCCCCGAACTCGGCGCATACTATCCGCCAGAGTACCTTTCAATGGGCAGGATCGACAATATCGACATCGCGGCCACGACATCGCGAAGGATCGCGGCGAGGTTCGCAGGCCGATATCTTCGAGGTGAACATTGCCTGATCGGCAAGACCGTGCTCGCCCTAAAGCCGTGGGTCGCGGATCATTACCCTCCATCTCTGCGGCCGATCAAGCTCAGCGCGAAGTCCCGCATTCTCGATGTCGGCTGCGGGACAGGCCGCCTGCTCGAAACGCTGCACTACTTCGGCTTTCGCAAGTTGTCGGGTGCGGATGCCTTCGTCTCCCGCGAGATCACGACACCTAGCGGGATCAGGATCAAACCGCAAGGTCTTGCTGAGATCGAAGGTGAATACGACCTCGTGATGCTGCACCACGTTTTCGAGCATCTTCCGGACCCGAAAGCCGCACTCTGCGAAATTCACCGGCTTCTCGCTTCCGGCGGTACAGCTTTGATACGTATGCCCATCGCATCCTTCGCGTGGGAAGAATATGGGACACACTGGGTGCAGCTCGATCCGCCGCGGCATCTTTTTATCTTTCGCGAAAAGACATTTGTCGGGCTAGCTAATTCTGCCGGATTTGCCGTCAAAGACGTGACTTACGATTCGACCGCGATGCAGTTTTGGGGAAGCGAGCAATATCGCCGAGACATTCCGCTAAATGATCCTCGCTCGCACGATCATGGCCGCGATGGTACGGTCTTCTCCAAGGATAAGATCAGGGAGTGGGAAGCCGCCGCCACAAATCTAAACAAAGAAAAACGCGGCGATCAGGCGTGTTTTTATCTACAGAAAGCCTAGTCTTATTCGTTCGTCCATTCGAGCATGGGCCGAACAACTCCTGGCAAAAGACCTGCATAATCTCCCCGTGCGGAGTCGCCCTCGAGGCTATCCACGACCGTAAACGAAACGGCGTCCTGTGCAATAAAATGCACCATCAGCGGCTTGTACGTCGAAACAGCCGCCGTGACCGAGATCGTTCCTTCGGCGAGAAAGTTGCCAGGTATCCAGGCGGTCGCCTTGTGCCGGCCCGCAGGCCTCGGGCTTTCACGCCAACCGCTGTTCCAGTCGTGCGAAATAAAAATACAGGCACCTCGCTCGTCAAAGAAGTGCAGGTTCGGGATCAGCACCTTGTCGTCCACAAGCGCGTCGAAGACGATCTCGACACCGATGCCCTCGCGGATGTCTGGCGACGGAGTTGTCTCGCCTTCCTTGTTCACGACGCGAAGGCTCACGATGCGGGCAACGTCGTTCCCGGGCGCCGACCTCACATCATCCCAGATGCGTTCCGCACCTGTGAGCGTCTGTTCGTGAAGATATGCCGCGACGGTTTCGACGGCAGCATCATCGACGGCGATCTTCCCGTCGCGCAGCCAGATCGCCCGCGTGCAGAGCCGCAAGATCGAGTTCATATCATGTGAGACGAAAAGAACTGTGCGGCCCGATTCGCCAAGGTCCTTCATCTTGCCCAACGACTTCTTCTGGAAAGCAAGGTCGCCGACCGCGAGAACCTCGTCAACGATCAGCACTTCCGGTTCGAGATGTGCCGCGACCGAGAACGCAAGCCGCATATACATACCGCTTGAGTAGTGTTTTACGGGTGTGTCGAGGAATTTTTCGAGTTCGGAGAACGCAACGATCTCGTCAAATCGGGCATCGATCTCGTGCCGCCGCATACCAAGGATCGCACCGTTCAAATAAATATTCTCACGGCCTGTGAGTTCGTTGTGAAAGCCCGTGCCGACCTCAAGAAGCGAACCTACACGTCCGGCGATCGACGCTGTTCCGCGCGTCGGCGGCGTGATCCGCGAGAGGATCTTGAGGAGCGTTGATTTGCCTGCACCGTTGCGGCCGATGATGCCGACCGATTCGCCCTCTTTGATCGTGAACGAAACATCATCGAGCGCTGTCAGCGTCTCGCGAGAGCCCTTCTTTCGAGTGAAGATCGAAGTCACTGCATCGCGAAGCGAGCGGCTGTTGCTCGCACCGAGTTGGTAGATCTTCGTGAGTCCTCGCGTTTCGATCATTAAATAACGTCGGCGAAATCGTCCTCCATCGACCGAAAGACCACGAGCGACACCGCTGCGATCACAAGCAGCGAAGCCGTAGAAACGCCGATCAGCGGCCAGTCGAACGGCTTGCCGAAAACCGCCGAGCGAAATCCTTCGAGAATGCCGGTCATCGGATTGATAGCAAAGACGAGCCGCCATTTTTCCGAGATCATTGATGCCGGATAAAAAACAGGCGAAGCGATCATCCAAACCTGCAAAAAGAACGGCACGGCGAACTTCACATCGCGAAATCTAACATTAAGAGCCGAGAGCAGTGTGCCGACCGCGGCGGCAAGCACGACCGCAAGGACCATAAATACAGGTACGAGCAAGATCTCGGCAGAGGGTACGGCGCGGTAGTAGACCATCAATACCGCAAGCACCGCGATACTAAAAACCAGATCGAAAAGCGCCGCAAGCGTTGCGGCAAGCGGCACGATCAATCGCGGAAAATATACTTTCGTAACCAGATTTGTGTTGTTGACAAAACTGTTGCTCGCCATCGAGACGGCATTTTGGACAAATAGCCAAAGCGTCAATCCCGTCATCGCAAAGAGCGGATACGCGATGTCATTCGTCTCGAATCTCGCCCAACCGCTAAAGATCGCTGTGAAGATGACAGTCGTAAGAACGGGCTGCAAGACCGCCCATGCGATGCCGATGAGCGTCTGCTTATAACGGATCTTGATGTCACGAAGCGTCAGGAAATAGAGCAGTTCACGCTGACGCCAGATCTCGGCGGCGCCAAGGCGCAAACGCGATCCTGCGGGCGTGATCTGAGTGATGTCGGTTGCGGCCATCTGCTAGATTTTACAAGAGTTCGCGTATATTGCCGTAACGGCTTTTGGCCGCTTTCCGTATCCTTGCCCTTCGAGCATCAAAGATCCGACGCGGAGCGGCGATCCTTACGGCGTCGAGTGCCTTTTCCTTGAGCGACGCTGCACCTTTTCGGTTCGCCCACATCGTCCTCGCGGCCCGACCGCGGTTCCCCGTGCGATTGAAATGACGTGCGGCCGCGTAGCGTAATTTTGTTTGCAGATCTGCGAGCTCATCATCAGAGAAGGGCAGTTCTCCTCGAAGCCTTTCCTGAGCGGCGAGCCATTCATCTACCATCAACGCGAAATCGTCACTAGTGTTGCGTCCGTGCTGCCGCCACGCGGCAAGGACCTGCTCATTCCTAGCAAATTCGTAACGCGCTGCGAGCCGTAGATAAAGTTCGTAATCCTCAAGCTTTGAATTTTCGTTCCACGGCCTCTCGCCAAGAAACTCACGTCGATAGACAACGCCCGGACTAGAGAAGATGCCGCCCGTCATAAGCGTCGGCAGCATATTGCCGTCCGCGAACGCCGTCCAATTGTCCGTACGGTCAAAAATATCTCCGTTCTCGTCGATGACAAAGACGTGCGAGAAAGCGAGTGCGGCATTCTCTCTCGCCGCGAGAAGTTTCACTTGTTCTTCTAGAAAGTTGGGCAGCCAAAGATCATCCGATCCAAGATATGCAAAATACTTCCGGTCGGCGTGTGCGATCGCTTCATTCAGCGTTGCCGCAAGGCCGCGATTCTCGCGTGCAATGAACTCCGCCGCAAAAGGAGCGTCAGCGAGGACCTTTTCGATCACCTCGGCGGAGCCGTCCTTCGAGCCGTCGTCGATCACGAGAAGCTTTATGGGCGACAATGTCTGTCGAAAGATCGAGGTTAAGCATTCTTCAACAAACGGCGCGTGATTGTATGATGGAACGGCGACGAATACCGAGTTGTCACTTGGCGTTTGCATGCTTCTCGATCCGAAAAAGAATGTAAACACATTTGATTCGGAAAGTCATTTTATTTTCAGGTTTGTTACAAAACCTCAACAAAAGTGAAGGTCCTAAAATATCTCGATACATTGAACCGCGGCGGCGCGGAGATGCAGGTGCTCGATATCTGCCGGAACGCGGCCCGGTTCGGGCTTGATGTGACGCTGGCGACACGGGGAGGTACGCTCGAACCCGAATTCGAAGCGGCCGGCATCGAGATCGTACGTCTCGAAAGGCGTCCTCCCGTCGATCTAAAGCTCGTCCGCGAGCTGCGCAATATCATCAAAGAGCGCTCGATCGATATAGTTCATGGCTATCAATCAGTTGACGGACTGCATCTACACCTTGCCGCTCGCGGAATGAAGAACGTCCGCGAAGTGCTCAGCTTCCAAGGGTTCCTGCAGGACGCGAAGAACCGCCTGGTCGCAAAGCTTCTCTTGCCGCGGGTGGATGCGAACATCGTCGTAAGCCGTTGGTTAAAGGATTGGCTAGCGGCAGAACGCGGCCTTAAGTTCGGTGAAAGTACACATGTGATCTATAACGGAGCCGACCCCAAACGCCTGCGCCCGACCGGGCACTCTATCAGGGAAGAACTCGCCATCGCCGGCGATGCGAAGCTCGTCGGAATGGTCGGAAACTTTTACCGCGATGCCCGAAAGGACCAAATGACGGTCGTGAAAGCTCTCGGCAACATTTTTGAGCATGTCGGTGATGTGCACTGCGTTTTCGCTGGAAAGGTTGAAGACGGTGCGGAGAAGAAGTTTGACGCGTGCAAGGAATTCGTACGCTATCGCGGCATCGCAGACCGTGTGCATTTTTTAGGCGGGCGAACTGACGTCCCGGATATTCTTGCGGGACTTGATGTCTTTATTTTCTCATCACTGCATGAAGGCCTGCCGGTTGCAATCTCCGAAGCGATGCTCGCCGGCGTGCCAATGGTCGTCTCTGATATCGGCCCGCATCTTGAAGCCACCAACGATGGCGAGTTCGCTCGCATCTTTCCGACGAAAGATCATCGTACGCTTGCCGATGCCGTGATCGGCCTGCTCAAAGAAAAAAAGGCTGCGGACGATCTTGCATCCAGAGCAAGGTCGCACGCAGCGGCAAACTTCAGCATTGACGCACATCTCGGCAACTTGGTGCGTCTATATCAACAGATCCGATAGCGAGGAGAGACGGCTCGCTACTGTCTCTGAAATTCGGGTGAACCGAGCACTAAACTTACGACCTTAAAGATCTCAGGATCGCCCGATGCAGGAAGCAGAACGCTGTTTCTGTTCGCATTGCGTCTGCCTTGTTTACCGACAGCGTCGTTCGCCATCGGCGTGCCCGCAGCTTCTTCAGGGTCATTTTCAGGTACCTTAACTTCCGGTAAAGGCTGACTTAACTGCTTCGCAAGGCTCGCCTTTGTTGTTGGCCGGATCTCGCCATCCAGGATCTTGTCGATGGCCTTATCAAGCATTTCCTGCTTGGTCGGAGCGGCAAAATCTCTCAGATCGACACGCGTTCCGGGAACTCGATTGCTGGAAAGTGCGACCGCAAAGTTCAGCCGTTCGAGCAACGCTCCCGTATTTACCCAATCTTCCGCAAGGTCGGGATAGCCCGTCGGCGCCTGATAGCCGTACGGAACTTCACCGAGCTTACGCAGCATCGCGTACATCCCGCGGCCGCCGTTCGTGTCACCATCAAGAGCTCGGATCGAACTTACCGCGAGCTCAAACGGCGACTTGATCTTCGAACGGTAGTTCTCCGGCGCGTAAAATTCTGGGTCGGTAAAGATCGCACGCAGCGTTGTCTTTATGTCCCCGTGCGACTTGTGAAATGCAGCTGCAATACGGCCGACAAAGGCATCACTCGGTGTGTCGCTCACGAATTTGATCGCGAGTTTTTTCGCAATGAATTTCGCGGTCGCATCGCTGTTGACGAGAATGTCGAGCACCTTGAGCCCGTCCTTCATTCCGCCTTCGTCGATCGTCTGGCCAAGCACGGTCTTGGGACCTTTTTCGTGCCAATTCGAGTTGAAATAAAATTGACCGCTCTCAGCGTCATCGGGCACGCCGGCCGCCCGCTGGATCCGCGCAAGCCGCTGATCTTCATTTCCTTTGATCATAGACGTTGCGATCTGACGATAACCGCGTGGGTCGGCGATGGTCCATCCCGTAAAGCATTTGGCAACCTCGATAATGTCCTGCTGCGTGTAGCCGCCATCGACGCCGAGTGTATGCAATTCCATTAATTCGCGAGCATAGTTCTCGTTAATGCCTCGATTTCGCTGCTTCTTCGGCTGCTGCTTCTTTTGAACGTTCAGCTTCTCGAGTTGGCGAAGATCGCGGTCAGCGGTGGTTCCATATCGCTCCAATTGGCGTTCACGCTGCATCGGTGAAACGCGGCCGTCGAGCCGATCATTGATGCGACGGTCGTTGAACCGCGGCCGCCGTTCGAATCTCGGCCGCAGCTGCTTCGGACGGGCGGCAAGCTGAGCATTCGGCGACATCGATTCAAAGTTGTCGAGATAAAACAGCATCGCGGGCGACTGTGCGGTTCCGATCAAAAGGTCTTTGAAATTACCGAGCGCGTTCTTTCTAAGAACGTCACGCTCATAGCTTGGAATGTACCAGCGAACCGCGGCCTTACCGGAGAAAACGTTGAAATGATTCTGCCAAAAATCGACCATTACCTCTTGAAGCTGCCGCTCGGAATAGACGGCACGCAGAACACGTTCCGCAACCATTTGGGGAAGGATCTGACCCGCTGGCTTAAGGTTGTATTGGCGATAGATCTGCTGCAGTTCTTGTGCTCGTTCTTTTTTGAGTGCGGCCGCCGCTTCCTCAGCCTTTTCGCCCGGCATCGCGGTCGTATTTGTCGAAGGGGCGGCGTCAGGCTTTGGCATCTGAGCGTCTTGCTGATTCTTCTTGCCTCCGTCAAGCGAACGAAGGAGAGCCGCAGGATTGGGATACTGTGCAAAGAGTTCCTCGGTAGAAAGCTTCGGCACCGCGAGTTTGTCCAGCTTTGCTTCTGCCGCAGAATCGTCTAAAGACGACGGATCGAGTTGCTGCTCGATATATTTCTTGATGCCGATCGCCTTGACCCTTTCAAGGTCCCCGGGACGAGCACCGAACCCAAGCCGATTCAGGACATGGAGGATCATTTGGTCTTCCGTCAATGAATTCTTCGGCTTGCCGTAAGTGCCGCCAAGGGCAAAGGTCGGAAAGGTAAATGCTGCAAGCACAAGAATTACCGTCAGTTTCTTAACTGTTTCAAAATACTGGATCATACAAAGCTCCGATAAATGCAAGATGAAATACTTTTAAGCCTTCATTCAGCGTTCTCTGCGGAATTAGACGCGTTCCGGCGGCGTTTAGCCGAAAAAGTCGTGAACCGCACACCAACGGCCGATCGGCTGATTCCTGGTCAAAGACAACAGTCCGACGCATATTCGGCATCAAATGATTTGCGCGAAACTGACCGATTTCGGCTAGAATTGTGTTTCAAGGACGTTTTCGGTCCAAAAGTAATTATGAAAAAGACGCTGCTTTCCCTTCTGATGCTCTTTGCCGCAGCTGTGATGTTCTCAACATCTGCCGCCGCACAGACCGAAACCTTCAGCGATCCGAACGTTGATTATTCATTTGTGCTCCCCGAACCAAAATGGCGGAAGACCGTGACGCCTTCGGCGACGAACCCGAATGTCGAATATGTTTACGGCGACCGCGTCTTTGGGCGTTTAGAGGTGCGCAAGCTAGATGCACCGCAGAGCCGTCTCCTTGCCGACATCGTTCGTGACGAAGACCAGAAGCTGCAATTTTTGATGGGCTACGCACCGGGTAAGCAGGAGAATTTTTCGGGTAAGCTGCGCGGTGCGATCTATAATTTCGAATTCGTCAAAGGCGGGCGTCCAATGGTCGGCCGGTTTTACTTCCTGCGTGATGGTGATGTCGCTTATGTCCTCCGATTCGAAGGGCGAAAGGACAGTCTTAACTCTATCCAGAATCAAATGGATTCGATCGCAAGGACCTTTTCGACGAAAAGCAAATAGCGTTAACCCGACGCGATAATATTCACCTTCGCACCATTCGGCAAGATGTAGCCGGTCCCCGACAGATTTCGGAGATCGGCTTTTTTGACCCTGAGTTTCTCTAGTATCTTGTGGTCAAGAGCCGTCAGCATCTCTACGTTAAAACGCTCGCAGATCGACAAGAAATTCCACGCTGTCTGGCCATTCACCTGATAGCCGGTGCAAAGTTTCCGTGCAAGAGCATCACTGGACTCCGCGTCGAACCAATCGAGGAAGTCCGTTCTTCCGATGCCTTCAGAACACTCTGCAAGCAGTATTATCCTGCCGCCCGCCGTACACGCCTTGGCCGCCGTATCAAGAGCTTTATGAGCTTGGATCAGATTTATATCGAACGGGCTGCCGCCGCAGGAGACGATAACAAGATCACGTTTTTCTCCTATCCGGTGTGTCTCTTTTGCCGCAACTGCATCGCAGGCCGCTCTGTGTGCGGCTTCAAGCCCGCCGCAAAAAAGATCAACGACCTCACCTGAATCGTTCACTACGGTCGATATGGAAAAGACGTTCTTGACGAACTTTGCGGCTTCGAGAAATGCTTCATGCACAGCATTTCCTTCCAGCAGGCCGGTGCCGACGCCTTCACGTCGCCGAAGCGTTTCGCAGTCGAAAGCGAGTTTGTGGGTCGCCTCGACCGTTCTCACCGAGGCAAGGCCCGGACAAATGAGCTTCCTGCCGCCGGTGAAACCCGCAAAATAGTGGAACGAAACCGCGCCGATCGTGATCACGTGGTCGCTGTCGAGCAAAGCTCCGTTCAGGCTAACGCTGATCCCGCCGCGTGTCTCGCCGACAACGGCAAGATTCGCGATGCCGCTCGCTCGATGGTCGATAGTGCGGATGCGTTGGGTGATGAAAGGTGTTAAGATCTCGGCCTTTTCTTCATTTGTGACCTGACGATGTATTCCGGTCGCAAAAATGATCGCGATCTCGTGCGGCCGTGTTCCGTTTGCGATGAGACGGCGTACGACCAAATTAACGACCTGCGCGCTGCCGGACGCCCGTGTAGCGTCAGGAACGACGATCAGGACGGTCTCGCCCGGCGAGATCGTTCCCTCAAATGGCTCTGCGCCGATCGGTTGGTCAAGCCTTTCGTTGATCGTGCGGTCGTCGAGCGGTGCGCTGTCATTCGCGGCAGCAAGGACTGAGAAGCGCTCTTCCTCGTACTCGAACGGCACGACGCCGTGGCCATATTTGAGGTCGATCGTCGCCATGGATTCAACGCGTCAATGACGCGGGTTCAAAGCAGTTCGTGCCTGATTCGCAGACGTAAACCGCCTCTGCCTCTTTGCCGGTGGTCTCCATTTGGATCGTCAAATGATCGATCTCGAACTCATCGTGGAGCTTCGCTCTCACGATTGCCAAGAGGTCCGAATGTTCTACAGAATCGTCATGATTGATGTGAGCGGTCAGCGCCTCAAGGCCCGAAGAAATGGTCCATACATGCAGGTCATGTACTCCAGTAACCCCTTCGATCGCAAGAATTGCGGTCTTGACCCTTGCGATGTCGATGTGCGATGGCGTGCCTTCGAGCAGAATGTTGACCGACTCGGAAACAAGCCTCCAAGCTCCGAAGATAATGATCACGCTGATGAGAATACTCGTCACCGCATCGGCCCAGAACCAACCGAACGCGACGATCAGAATTCCCGAAAGCAACGCGGCAAGCGAGCCAAGTAGATCACCCGCAACGTGCAGCCACGCACCGCGCATATTTAGGTCGTGTTCGTGGCCGCCATGGAGCATCTTTAGGACGATGATGTTTACAACGAGGCCGCCAGCGGCGACTATGGTTAAGGTATTCCCGTGAATTTCGGGCGGTGCAAGCCAACGCATCGCAGCCTCATAGACGACCCAGATCGAAAGCACAACAAGAGCAATGCCGTTCACAAAGGCCGCCAGGATCTCGGCTCGATAAAAGCCAAACGTCTTTGCAGCGGTTGCCGGGCGCGTCGCGAACCAAAACGATGCAAGGGTCAGACTGAGTGCGGCAACATCCGTCAGCATATGGACGGAATCTGCCATCAGGGCGAGCGAATTCGAAAGCCAACCGCCGACCGCCTCTGCGAGCATATACCCGAAGGTGAGTGCCAGGGCGATCTTTAGCTTGCGTATGCTTGAAGCAGATCGAGTCGAAGGCCCGTGATCGTGCGTGTGTCCATGCTCGGCCATTCGTCTAATAACGTTTCATAAGGCGGCCGGTTCGGAGCGAGACGACAAAGCCCGCACGATTGCCACGGTCGTCGCCGATCTCGATAGATGTTTCGGCCGACTGCGACGAAACCTGCAGCCTAAAGCTGCCGTCCGAGACCGCAAACGTATCACGTCCCTGCGAGCGCACGGCCATTCCGGGTTGGGTCTTGCCGGTGATAATAAAGATACCGCCGCCAACGCTCTCGACCTTAAGATCGGTAAGTTCGATGCGAATGTTGCTCTCGCGTCTTACGACCGTAAACTTCCATGCATCGTTCCAATTTGTAGTTTGCCCCGAACGCGATAACGCTCGAACCCGCCAATAATATGTTCCCGGGGTCAAGCCTGTTAGATGAAAGTCATTCGAGCCCAAACCGGTACGATCGACAAGGATCGCATCCGGCGAGAACCAAGGGGATTTTGCTACCTGGAGATAGTAGCTTTGGACGGGCTGGTCAGGCGGCTGCCAGTTAAACCCAACACTGACGCCGCCGCCTGCGTCTATAAGCTGGGACGAGTTCCCGGGCGCGACAGGTACAGGCGGTGCAAGTATCTTTTCACGAGCGGAAAGCTGGCCGTTATTGACAGCTGCGTATTGATCGGGCCCGATCTTGGACGTTTCGCCTCCGAGGGTGGTTTCAACACCGCCGCGGCTTACGCGGATCTCACCGCCGTTCTCGCCGTCGGTATCAAAACTTGCATCCGTCTGCGGACCAAGCTGGTTCTCCGATTCGGCGACTTCGACGATATTTTTTACGTTATCGGGTTGTTCGTCCGTGCGGACGTTCAATTGTCCATCGTTCAGACGAACACGAACATTCTTGCCGCCAAAAAGAGATGTTGTATCTCGAACGACCACCGTACTGTTTGGCCGAACTGAATACACAGAGCCATCGATCATTTGGATGATCGCTCGTCCGTCTGCCTGTGTTTGAACGGTATCGCCGGCAGCGACGTATGTTTGTTTGGTAACGAGGATCGTTTCCCGAGTCGCAGCACGCGTAATGCGGACCTCGCCTTCAAACGAGATGATCTTCGCCGAATCCATCGGGTAGGTCTCGGCCTCTCCGGCAGCAAACCAATTATTCTTCGACGCCCACCAGCCGCCAAAGACCAGCGTCGCGGCGAGCAAAATTATCGCCATTGCGCCGTAGATGGTGCTCCGCCTTATGTTCCACCATTCGACGTAGAATTTTCGGTACTTGTTATTCTCCATCTGCCGGTTTACTGCCGTGGCGAGGCGGGAAGATCAATGAAAGGACAACTGACGCCGCTATCGTTGCGATCACGACAATAAGTGAGATATCGACGACCTGGCTGTCATATTTGCCCGCGACGAAATTACGCAGGACCTCCGGACCGCCATCGGCGCCGTACAACATTATCAGCCCTTGGGCAAAAAGTGGCAAGAGCATCTTTATGCCGATAAAGGTCAGAACGACCGCAAGGCCGTACTTCAACAGGTGAAAACGCTCCGCAAGTCCGGCAAGCAGGAAGTAGAACGTCCTCAATCCTAGTATCGCAAAAATGTTCGACGTATATACAAGAAATTTGTCGGTCGTAATGCCAAAGATCGCCGGGATCGAATCCACAGCAAAGACAAGGTCTGTAAACTCAACAGTTATGAGTACGAGCAGGAGCAAGGTCCCGACCCGTGCTCCATCTTGTATGACAAAGAATTTGTCGCCGTCGTAATGCTTCGAGATGCGTATGTATTTCGTCGCAAATTTTACGATCGCACTTTCGTGCGGTTCGAAATTGTCATCCGACGTCTTGAACATACTGATGCCCGTATAGACGAGAAATACACCAAAAATGTAAATGATCCAATGAAAACGCTCAACGAGTTCGGCGCCGGCAAAGATCATCACCATTCTGAGAACGAGCGCTCCCATGATGCCCCAAAAAAGCACACGATGCTGAAACTTCTTCGGAACTTTGAAGAAGGTGAAGATCAGCAGGAATACAAAGAGATTATCGACCGAGAGAGATAATTCGATCAGATAGCCTGTGAGAAAGAGTTTTGCCTGTGTGAACGCGAGGGTCCAATCACCGGTGTGATTCCCGACCTGCCAGTAGATGAACGCGTTGAAAGCGAGAGCGAGCGAGACCCAAATTATGCTCCAAACAACGGTCTCTTTTTTCGTCGGCGCATGCGGCTTTCGATTGACGATGACGATATCGACAAAAAGAGCGACAAAGACTACGCCAAAAAAGAGCCCCCAAACCCAATATGGATGTTCTACAGGTGTCAAAAAGGTTCCTCCGAAAGTTTTTTCTCTAAAATCCTCACGATCGACCGAAGCCCGACGGCATCGGTCTCATCGAAGTCGTCGAGCCTATCGCTATCAACGTCCAACACGCCCCAAACTTCATCCATCGACGAGAAGACCGGCACAACGATCTCCGATCGCGACTCACTCGCGCAGGCGATGTGGCCCGGGAACTTATCGACATCCGGAACTATCTGCGTTTCACCGGTAGAAAAAGCCGTGCCGCAAACGCCTTTTCCGAACGCGATGCGCGAACACGCGATCGGCCCCTGAAACGGCCCAACAACAAGCTCACCGTCCTTCGCAATGTAAAATCCAACCCAAAAGTAACCGAAAGCCTGCTTGATCGCCGCAGCGATGTTCGCCAAATTCGCCGTAACATCCCGTTCACTTCTTATCAACGCTGCGATCTGAGGCGCGATCTCGCTGTATGCGGCGGCGCGGTCGGCCGTTTGTGAAACAGATAGCGTTTCAGCCATAACAGGACAGTCTAGCCTTTTCGTGTAGGAAAACTCCAAAAGCAAAGGTGAGATTTCTAAGAAACCAATAGACGTTCGCGGGCGGCCCGTACGATCTCGACGGCCTTTTGTGGTGAGTCCCCGGCGGCGGTCAGATGTCCCATTTTCCGGCCCGGACGCGGATCGCTTTTGCCATAAAGGTGAAGTTTGACGGCCGGATCTTTCAAGGCAGCCTGCCAATTCGGTTCACCGTCGGCCCAGATGTCGCCAAGCAGGTTTGCCATCGCCGCCGGCCGATAGTATTCCGTCGAACCAAGGGGAAGGCCGCAGACCGCCCGCACTTGCTGCTCGAATTGCGACGTTACACAGGCATCGAACGTAAGGTGTCCGGAATTGTGCGGCCTCGGAGCGATCTCATTCACGCGCAGTTCGCCGCTGCTTTCAAGGAAAAATTCCACGCAGAAGGTGCCGACATAGTCAAAGACCTCGGCGATCGAACGGGCGATCTCCACAGCCCGCTTCGCAGTCGCGTTGGTAATGTCGGCCGGAGCGAAGGAAACATCAAGAATGTGATCTGCGTGATCGTTCTCGATAACGCCGTAGTGTGCGAACTCACCTTCTTGCCCACGAGCACAAACGACGGATACTTCCTTTTCGAACGAGATGAACTGCTCGAGTACAGCTTCCTGCCCGTTCAAGGCATCAAATGCGGCCTCGATCTCGCTGTGCGCATTTATCCTCGTCTGGCCCTTACCGTCATAGCCGAAACCCGCCGTCTTAAGCACAGCCGGCAGGCCAAGTTCCTCGACGCCCTTGAAAAGATCTTCGATCGTGCGGACGCGCCGAAAGCCCGCTATCGGGAATCCGTTCGAGGAAAGGAACGTCTTTTCCCGAAGGCGGTTCTGCGTCGTATGCAGGATCTCGCCACGCGGATGAACGGGTACGAACTCGGCCGCAGCTGCGATCGTTGCCGACGGGACGTTCTCAAACTCGAAAGTGACGACGTCCACGCTTTGAGCGAACGTACGCACCTCGAAAAGATCGTCATACGGAGCAGCAGTTTCGACATCCGCGACCTGTCCCGTAGGCGTGTCGCGTCCCGGCGAGAACGTGTGCACCCGATAGCCCATTTTGCGAGCCTCGATCGCCGTCATCCGCCCGAGCTGGCCGCTGCCGAAGATACCGATCGTCGAATTTGGAAGTATGACTCTGGTCACAACTCGAAAAAGAACCCCTAGATTAGCACAGGCGCCATTAAGCTAACATTTTAGTTACGGAGATGGCATATTCTAGGTGAATCCTACGCATTATAGGTTGAGAACCGCATACGGAGCCGAACTAACAAAATGAACGCATATTACCTTTGGGATAGCTACAATTCCATCAACGTCGGACAAAAGATCGAGCATGGGCCCGAGAATCAGTTTCTCGTCAAAGTTTCCCGCCCGAACGGCCTGCAGACAGCACTGACGGAACTAAGCGCACTTGCCGCCAAGTACGGAAAAAAGCATCGGTTGGAGATCCACTGTCACGGCGGACCCGGCACGATCCACCTAGGCGGAGATCGTGCCGTTACGAACCACAACGTCAAGGGATTTGGGTCGGAGCTAAAGGCCGCCCTATTGCCGGGCGGCTTGATCGAAGTGCTCGCGTGCCTTGTTGCATCCCAAGAAGGCGACGGCGATGTGTATAGAGCCCCTAAGAATCGCATCGAAGGATATCGTGACGATTATCACGGTGCGCTCCGACTCCTCCGCACCCGAGAATACAATAAAGGTATGCGGCTTATGAGCGTCGGCAAGACCGATTCAAACGGCAGAACAACCTTCGGAAGCCCCGAATGGCAAATGGCTCGCACGGCACTGCCGCATTACGGCGGCCGATTCACACAGCGGGAAGAAGCGATCCAGGACGATCCGTTAGCATATTTTCGCCCTGAGTTTGAAGGCGACGGACTCCGATTCTGTCTCGACCTCGCAGCTTATTCGGGATGCACCGTCCGTGCCGCTTGCCGTGCTCAGACAGAGGAAGGGACACTAGCCGGCAATGAACGCCTATACTCCCCGATCGGGAATTGGGAATTCGAGGTCTTTGACTTTAATCCCGACGGCATGATCCAATTCCTCGGCTCAAGCCCGTATCGCGGCCCGATAAACAGCTTCGATATGGTGCAGAGATTCCCGGCGGCCTAGGCTTTTTCGAACCGAAGAACTGAAAATTGAGAACGTAAATACCGGAAAACGAGCCTTTTTGTCCCACAAGTGTCCCACGCCCCTTGTGGGACAAATAAGTCTAGTGGTGTCATCAGTTAGAGGCATTTTCGAAAGAGAAATCAAAAAAATTTCAAAGAGCAAGGTACAACATCTGTTTCGATGTCTATGTACGAGTATATCATGCTTGTCAAGGGTTTTTTGCGATCTACCGGTCGTCTGAAAGGCGGAGAAAACCCATACAATTCGCCGTAGTCGTTTCGACGAAGCAGACGTAACGACTTCGGGTCTCACGCCGCTATTTGAGGGTTGTTTTGAGAACGGTCTTAGTTTGTCTGGATCGGAATTTATGAAGCTTCTTGCGAAGTTCTGGTCGCGAGTTCGCGAGAATGGCGACGGCGAGGAGTGCGGCGTTCTTTGCTCCCGACGGGCCGATGGCGAGCGTGCCGACAGGAATGCCGGCGGGCATCTGCACGATAGAAAGAAGTGAATCCATTCCCTTTAGAGCTTTTGATTCGACAGGGACGCCGAGCACAGGCAGTACAGTTTGTGAGGCGCACATTCCCGGCAAGTGGGCCGCACCGCCCGCACCAGCGATGATCACCTCGATGCCTCGGGATTCCGCTGATTTTGCGAAATCAAAGAGCAGATCGGGCGTGCGATGGGCCGAGACGATCTTTGTCTCGTGCTCGACGCCGAATTCCGTCAGCACGAGCGACGCCTGCTCCATCGTCGGCCAGTCGCTCTTACTGCCCATTATGATCGAGACTAGCGGTTTTTTGATCTGTGATCTCTTACCAGCAACTCTCATTGGTTATTTCACCAATCTTTTGTCAAATTTAAACGCCTCAAAGCTCAATATTCTAATGCTTGTAAAATCCGGGTGATGAGGGTTAATAAGGTAGTTAAAATCGCCGCTAGTAACCACAGACGGCACTTGCAGGATACAATATTCAGCGTCGGCAGCAAACTTATCGCCGATCCTTTGAGACGCCGCCAGATATGGGAAATCGCTCCAACGTTGCGGCAGCTCGCCTACTTCCAGCGTTTTGATGGAAATGTCAACGGGAAGTTCGACCACGACCATAAGATAATCGTCAGGCAGCATTACGATCGGCAAATGAACCGCGACTTCGGCCATTGCCAACGAACGGTTGGCGGCCGTATAAACAAGTTCGACACCTATCGAATTCCATCGAGCTCCGAAGTTCGCGGCGCCTCGACCCGAGAGCGGGTCAGAAACATATTGTTCGCGGATCAGTCTGAAAACCTGCATCAGACAAAGATTCCATGCTCGATCCTGTTAAGTTCACCCATGACCAATTCTTTGCCGTACGAATCTCGCAAGAGCTCGACCGGCTTTACGTTCCCGAGTGCGAAGCTCGGCGTATTCAGCCAAAGCTTGAATTTCTCAGGATCGCCGAAGACCTCTCTGCCGAAGTCGGTCACCTCGGCCATCTCGATGATCTTTTCGGAATGTATCGGCTTGAAGCTTTTTGCAGTTTGTTTATGACGCTGTAGAGATTTGCTGGAGATATCAAGCAGAGTCGTCCAGTCGCTATCGCTAAAAGGCGTTACGCCTTTTATCAAAGCAAATAGCGAATACGGAACTCCGGCCCGGATAACGGAAATCATCAGCATCTTGTCCGAAAGGAATTCGTGATATGTCGGAGGCTTCCCGCGCTTCTTTGAATCACGTCCCGCGAAGATGATCGCGATCTCTTTGTTCAATTTTTCTTCGGTCGTCATCAATTACGATGATATCGTGTATAGGGACATTTGTCTATATATTTCGGACAAACTTCCACCTCTTCATCATTCGGCAGGATTCACCGATCGAATTCGCCGGTGTTCTTCCCTCGCGGAACAAGAACCTCTTCATGTTCATTTTGGCGTTCGAAGTTCGGGTCGAGCAGATTCGTTGTGCCTTCGGTGACGGAAAGGTAAGGGCGTGCTTCGTCCAACTCGTGATGGTTCGTGACGCCGGTAGTGCTTGACATCGGAACGCGGGGCCTTTCCTCTGTAGGTTGTTTAGTCAGCGCACGTTTTAGGCGGTTCCAGCCGAAGAATGATGACATCATTGCGATCAGCATCATCAAGCTAGATGCGATAAAAAGCAGCATCGTGGGCTTCGCAGCAAGCAGGCCAGTGAGACTCGAAATGAATGCCAATGTGAATCCTACTGCAGCGGGAACGGAAGTGATCGCGGCCGCAACGACCGAAATCTTTGCCGCACGCGTTTCCGCCATCAGCCGCAGGACCTCCATCTCCAACCTTTCGGAGGTAAGCGGTGTACCGCACCGACGGCAAAAGCGCGAATCGCCGGCCGAATCCAACCCGCAGCCGGGACACAACTTCGCGATCGACGGCACACGCGCCAATGCAGCAATGGTTCTCGCCTCTTGTGCGACGATGTTCTTATCCCCATCGTTGAGCCGGCCGTGTCTGACCTGATAATCGAACGTAGTTTGCGTGGAATTTTCGCCGACCGACCAGATCCGAATGACGAGCGTAGCGGGAAAATCGAGCACGTTCGTTGACCCGTATGATCCCCAGCCACGAGCCGAGCGGCGCCCGATGACGTTCGGTTCAACCTCAAGAATGTCGAAACCGAGCGACTCCATCGCATCGACAAGCCGCTGCCGGACAGCCTCAGGTTTCCCGGCCAATACCTCAGAGAAATAGACCCCGACCGTGTTTTGACCGTCCATCGAAAATTGACTGCCGCTCATATCTCTAAATCTCCGTCGGTCGCGCGAATGTTCGTCAATGGGCTGCTCACTGCGGCATCATTGTTCGGACCTTGACCACGCGTTCCTCGACATTCGGCGTGTAGGTTTTGAATGTCTTCAGGTATTTGACCATCGCATCGAGCATATCGACGCCGGTGGCCTTGTATGAGTCAGCTTTGCCAAATGCAAAAAATCCATCGCCGCCGTCGGCTAAGTAGTTGGATGTCAATACTTTATACGTCTTATTGTCGTCGATCGGTTTGCCATTGAGTTCGCATATTTTGACGCGCTGTCCGACCGGCTCGGTCTCCTCGTATCCGATCTCGACGCCTTTGGACACCTGTAGGACACCATTCGTCAAACCCGCACCGTGCTCGAACGCCTCTCGAAGGTAACGCCCCTTTATCTCAAGCTGGACGATCGTGTTCGGGAAAGGAAATACCGAGATCAGCTTGCCGACCGTAACCACGCCCGGATCGATGTCCTCCCGCAATCCGCCGCTGTTGGTCACGGCGAAGTCATATTCCGGATAGGCCGCAAGCATCGCGTCCGCGACCATGTTTCCCATTCCGGAACTACTACCATAGGAACGTGTCATCGGTGCCGTTACGGTCGTCACCTTTTCATCCGTTATCGCCTTGAGCTTGTTCTTCCACTTAGTTATGACGGCGACCATCGTTGGGTCGTCCTCGACCTCGTCATCGAAAAGATAGTTGTAGTGGTTCTTAAAATCGACGATCTTGTCGAGCTTTTTGTCGTACGTGATCTCAAGTTTGCCGAGTTCGATCGTGTAGGCATCGGTCGAGACGATGATCGTGCCGTTGGCCACGATCGGCTTTGGCGTTCCGCTGTGCGGATGGCCCGTGATCATCAGATCGACGCCGGGAACGGCCTTCGCAAGGTCGATGTCGTGCTGATGATTTCGGATCACATCGGCCTCGCCCGTGGTCGATTGCGTGCCCGGAATTCCGATGTGTATCAGCAGGATGATGAGGTCGGTCTTCGGCTGAAGTTCTTTGATGTACTTTCGCAAGTAGACCTTTTCATCGCGGACCTCGACGCCTTTTATCATCACCGGTGCGACCGTATCTTCGAACGCGAATTTCTCGTGCAGGCCGATGATGCCGAGCCGAATACCGTTCACTTCCTTGATGATGTACGGCTTTGGCCAATGAAGTTTGTCGGTGCCTTTGACGAAGATATTGCCGTTCAGAAGCGGGAATTTCGCGCGTTCGAACTGCTTGTAGGCGTTCTCCCAACCGTAGTCGTATTCGTGATTGCCCACACAGGCGGCATCAAGCCCAAGATAGTTGGCAGCGTCGATTATAGCTTCGCCCTTCGTGAGCAAGCTTAAATACGGCCCCGCGAAAAAATCGCCCGCATCGAAATAGACCGTATTCGGATTCGCTTTCTTTTCCTGCTTTACGAGCGTCGCGATATTCGCAAAGCCGCCTACCTTCCGCGTCGTACTCACCCACGGAACGATCAGGGGTTCTAAGTGCGAATGCAGATCATTCGTGTAAAGAACGTTCAGCTTCTGAGCGGATGCTGCGGGAGCCAATACCGTCAGAACGCCAACTATGAGAAACAACGCAAGCTTTTTCATGTATTTTCTCCCATTTGATCACTGCTTTGGAACGGCGTTCGCCCACCAAACCCGCTGTTCCTGTTTTATGGCTTCAGCGTCCTGGTTGATGTACGCATCGTGGAAACCCTGCCAGCCGTTCTTGAAATATTTCGGATTCGGGGAAAATTCGCCGTCTCCTATGTCGAGATCACCCGAGAGCGGAATACGCGAATCGCCCCAGTTGCACTCAAGGTCCATCTTGCCGTCCAGCGACCGCCAACGTCCTGCGAACTGGTTGTTTCGAAAGCCGTCTGCGCCGTCCTCGATATCGTCGTAGCGGATCTTCGCAGCATCGTCTATATAAAATGCGGTAAAAAGTGTCCCCGTGAACACACCTGTATGCGGGTCGGCGCCTTCCTCGACGAAGCGATAGTCCGCTAACAGTATGCCCCGCTTCTTGACATGTTGCTCTGCCGCGAGTTCCGGCTCGATCGACCTATAAAAATGCACCGAGGCGACGGATACGGTTCCCTTGAACGTCCGGAACGTCTCGCCGACGAGCGAGGCGCCGGCGACGTTGTAAACGAATGAGTTGGCCCGGGATGTCTCAGCCGAGATCAACTTTACGCGGATCCGCTGATGGTTCTTTCCGATAAAACCGAAGACAGTGCTGTTATCGTCAGCGATCCAAAGAGACCCGAGGTCATATTTTTTGAGCTGAGCCTTTTGTTCGACCCTAGCGAGGAGCGGGTCGGCGAGCAAGTCCTTTCGCCAGTTTGCGATGTCGCCCTGAGCGGCGGCGAAAGAGGTGAATACAACGAACAACAACAGGAATGTTGAAAGTGCTCTCATAGATTCGATCCTTTTCGCTAGAGTAGCACAATCCGCCGCGGGTTGGCGGGCGGCAACTTTTCGTTCCGGCTAAATTTACCTTTGCCCGGCGGCGACCTAAAATAGCGTTGAATACTCGATGTCGAGGCTTTTGCAGACCTCGACGCGATCTTCTACAAAATTGTCGCGAGCGGTTGGAAATGACAGAAAAATCAAAGATCTATTACACCTTGACGGACGAGGCGCCGATGTTGGCGACGCATTCTTTTTTACCGATCATAAAGGCATTTACAAAAGCTGCCGACATCGAGATCGAAGTGCCGGATATTTCGCTTGCGGGAAGAATTTTGGCGGCCTTTTCGGACGATCTGGAAGACGGACAGAAAACCGTCGATGCCCTTGCGGCCTTAGGTGAATTGGCCAAACGGCCTGAGGCCAACATCATCAAGCTCCCGAACATCTCGGCTTCGGTCCCACAGCTTGAAGAAGCGATCGCTGAACTGCAACGGCAAGGTTACTCCGTGCCGGATTACCCGGCCGAACCGAAGACGGACGCCGAAAAGGCGATAAATCAGAAATATGCGAAAGTGTTGGGAAGTGCAGTAAATCCCGTCCTTAGAGAAGGCAATTCTGATCGTCGTGCTCCGAAGGCTGTAAAGAATTATGCAAAGGCGAATCCGCACCGTATGGGCGCCTGGAGTGCGGACTCCAAAACATCGGTCGCGCATATGAGCGACGGTGATTTTTACGGAACAGAAAATTCGACCACCGTGGCCTCGGACGAAACATTCAGGATCGTTTTCTCTGGTGACGACGGCACCGAGAAGGTCTTGAAAAACGCTGCTCCGCTGCTGGCCGGTGAGGTCATTGATTCTTCGGTTATGCACATCGATGCGCTGAAGGCCTTTGTCGAAGAAGTATTGAACGAAGCCAGGGCGGAGAATATGCTGCTTTCAGCCCACTTGAAAGCAACGATGATGAAAGTGTCCGACCCGATCATTTTCGGGGCGATCGTCGCAACATATTTCAAGCCTGTTTTCGAGAAATACGCTGATACTTTCAAGCAGCTTGATATCAACCCGAACTTTGGACTCGCAACGCTATTCGAAAAAATATCCGGCCACCCGCAGGAAAACGAGATCAAGGCCGACATCGAAAAGGCGATAGCGAATGGCCCACGGATCGCAATGGTGAATTCTGACAAAGGCATCACAAATTTCCACGTGTCTTCTGATGTCATTATCGATGCGTCGATGGCGGCGCTTGTTCGCGGCGGCGGCAAGATGTGGAACAAGGACGGAAAAGAAGAAGATGTCATTTGTATGATCCCAGACCGCACATACGCAGGCTTTTACGATTCGATCATTCAGGATATGAAGCGGAATGGAGCGATCGATCCGACGACGTTCGGCTCGGTTCCGAACGTCGGGCTGATGGCTCAGAAGGCAGAGGAATACGGCTCGCATGACAAGACGTTCCAGATATCCGGAAAAGGAACGGTCAAGGTCGAGGACGGAAACGGCAATGTTCTTCTCGAACAGCAGGTAAGCGACGGCGACATTTTCCGAATGTGCCGGACCAAGGACGCGCCGATCCGGGATTGGGTAAAGCTCGCGGTCAATCGCGCAAGGCTTTCGAACACGCCGGCGATCTTCTGGCTGGACAAGGGTCGGGCGCACGATCGGCAGATGATCAGCAAGGTCGAAACGTACCTGAAAGACCACGACCTTGCCGGGCTCGACATCAGAATAATGGATGTGAAGGACGCGATGGCCGAGACCTTAAAACGCGCACGCGAGGGCAAGGACACGATCTCGGTCTCGGGTAATGTGTTGCGGGATTATTTGACAGATCTCTTCCCGATCCTCGAGCTCGGCACCTCCGCCAAAATGCTCTCGATCGTTCCGCTCATGAACGGAGGCGGCCTGTTCGAGACCGGTGCCGGCGGCAGCGCACCGAAACACATCGAGCAGTTTCTGCACGAAGGCTATCTGCGTTGGGATTCGCTAGGCGAGTTCTTGGCGTTGCAGGCGAGCTTTGAGCATCTGGCACAAACTCAGAACAATCCGAAGGCCCAGATTCTTGCCGATGCGCTGGACGAAGCAAATGCAAAGTTCCTGGCGAATGATAAGTCACCGGCACGGAAGGTCGGCGGGATCGACAACCGCGGTTCTCATTTCTATTTAGCGATGTATTGGGCAGAAAGCCTTGCGTCTCAGTCATCAGACGCTGCGATCGCGGAGATCTTTGCTCTGGTGGCCAAGGCAATGAAAGAGAATGAAGCGCAGATCAGCGAAGAACTTATTGCTGCTCAGGGAACGCCCCAGGATGTCGGCGGTTATTACCATCCGGATCCTACGAAAGCTTACGCGGCTATGCGGCCTTCGGCGACGCTGAACAGCATTGTTGATAATATTTAGTAACGATGCCCGATTTTGCAGCCAGCGCGCTGTGCGGACTCGGCATCATAACTTTTTGTTTCCGGATGAGATCCTTTGTGAGAGCCATTTTCCTTGCGAGTGTTTTTGCGGCAGTTTTTGTGACTGCGGTGAACGCCCAGTTTCCACAGACGCAAAGAGCCCGCGAGCGGATGCAGCAAGCCTCGCAAGACCCCAACGCGCCACAGAAACCCGTTTTTCGCCCAAAGACCAACGTTGACGTAACGATGGTGCTTGCGAAGAAAGATGTTGCCTCATTCGCCCAAGCACAGCCGATCGCCGTTAAAAATGCGGCGGACGGTGATCCGCTTTGGCTCTATATTCGTTTCAAAGATGAATTGGGCAAATATGTTTTCCGCACACATGGTGATGGCGGCGACCGATATCTGCTCGCTCTTGAGATCGGAAAGCCCGGCATCATGGGCACGGCAATGCACTACATTCTCTCATTCACAGAGCCTGAGCTTACGAAGAAAGAGATAAAGGTCGCGCTCACGAGCGGTATTTGGGGAAGGAACAATTCACTGCCGATCTTTCTGCGGAGCGTTGCGGATCCCGAAAAGAAGATCGCCGCCAATGATCTCAGCCTCACAAGTATGTTCGGTTTTCCACGCTCTTCGACCGACGACCTTGCGCGAATCACGATCGTTACCGACCGCTCGAAAGGCAATCCGCTTTACGAAAAGATGTTCGGTGAATACAAAAAGGACGTTATCCGGGGCAACGCCGCAGACCTGCTCCCGAAAGAGGGAACGTTCGATGACGCAGGAATTCGGGCCCGCCTAACCGCTACGCTTCGTGATTCGGGCATCGTTCCAAGCCGGCTTTATTTTGCGGCAGATGATTGGCTCGAATTCAGCGATCAGCCGATGCGCGTGATGGAGAAGCGGAAGATGAATGCCGTTTTTATCTACGACCGCGACGGCGGTTGTTACTTCGGTACGGCTGAGATCACCCAACCTTATGACCCGATGCTGCGTGCATACGGCGCCTCGACCTTCACTATCGAACACGAGATCGCACGGCCGTGCGAGGTAAAGTAAATTAAAGCTCGTCGATCGCTTTTGCGGCCGCAATATCCACGTCGGTTATGCCGCCGCGGTCGTGCGTTGTAAGGCGAATTTCGGCAAAACCCCAACCGAACTTGATGTCCGGATGGTGATCGGCGGCCTCGGCGACCTCGCCGACCTTATTCACAAACGCCAAGGCATCGCCGAAATTGTCGAATTTATAGTGCCGAACAAGCTCCTTCCCATCTACCGACCAGCCGGCTAGAGAGCCAAGCTCGGCCGCCAACTCATCTTCTTTCAGTACGCGTCTTTCCATTGCGAATGCGACTCTCCCATATTTTCGGTATAATCTTGAGTTTTGACCTTCTAAAATGGCTTCAAAACGTTTTACATTTGCTTTTAAGATCCTGTTTGCGGCGGTTTTGCCCGTAATGCTTCTTGCGTGCGGCTCATCAAAACCGGCTGCTTCGCCCGTTGAGACCTTTGAGACTTACGTCAAAGCTCTTAAGAAGAAAGATTATACCTCAGCGAAGATCTTGCTTTCTGCCGCGACCATCAAAATGCACGAGCAGGAGGCAAAAGCACAAAATACGACCGTTGACGAGATCATCAAGCGCGGTTCGCTGGTCGCTGACGGCCAAACGACCGTAAAGTATCGCAACGAAAAGATCGACGGCGACAAGGCATCGATCGAATTGCAGAATTCGTTCGGCTCTTGGGAGACGATCCATTTCGTTCGTGAAGACGGCGTCTGGAAGCTCGACATAGCCGCGAGTGCTCAGGACATCATCAAGGATGTTGACGATCAGGACAAGATCTTCGATCAGCTGAGCAACTCGAACGTGCAGCCATAAAAACTTCTTTAAGAAATTCTTTGTGTCAGAGATCAAACCCTTAACACCATACAGGCCCGCAACGGGACGCGAAGGCGAGGTAACTTGCCTGCCGTTCGACGTCTTTTACGGCTCGGAGGTTCACGAGATCATCGCCGGGAACCCGAACAGTTTTCTGCGCGTAACGCGATCGGAGAATGATTTTCCGGACGATGCAAAACCTACCCGCGACGACGTCCTAGCTCGCGCAAAAGACAACCTCGATCGCTTGATACACGGCGGCATATTGATCCGCGATCCTGAACCCGCGTTCTATGTTTATCGTCTTGAGGGCAACGGCCGTTGTCAGACCGGCGTTATCGCGGGCTGCTCGCTCGACGAATATGAAGCGGGCAAGATCAAGCGGCATGAGAAGACGCAGCCGGATAAGGTCGCTGACCGCACACAGCACATAGTTCATCTGGGTGCTCAGACGGGCCTGATATTTCTCGCTTTCCGCGGCACCGAAAGGATCCGGGAATTGCTAAGAAAGGCGGTCCTATCGCAACCGACCTATGACCTCGGATGTGATACCGACGTTACGCACACGATCTGGAAATGCACGAACACTGATGACTGGATCAAGGCCTTCGAGGAAGTGCCGACGATCTACATCGCCGACGGCCATCATAGACTTGAAAGCGCGCTGAAAGCGCGTGATATCCTGCGGGCCGAAGATCCGAACGCAAAAGATGGGCAGTTCGATCACGTTCTGGCCGGTCTTTTTCCGGCCGAAGACCTCACAATACTTGCGTACAATCGCGCCGTCGAAGATCTTAACGGCCTAACGGGGTCCGAACTTATCGCAAAGCTGGCCGAGAACTTTGAGGTTCAAGAAACAACGGAAACGAAACCCGCTCGACACGGCGAGATCGCGATGTACACCGGCGGAAAATGGTATAAGCTTACACGTAGGAACGGTGCCGCGGAACCGAACGATCCGGTTGATCGGCTCGACGTGAGTATCCTTCAGAATGAGATACTCGCTCCGATCCTTGGCATAGATGATCCGCGAACTGATAAGCGGATCCAATTCGTCGGCGGCCAAAGAGGCATCAAGGAGCTTGAGCGGTTGGTTGACAGCGGCGAGGCCGCCGTCGCATTTTCGCTCTTTGCGACGACAATGGATGACCTATTGGCCGTTTCCGATGCGGACGAGATCATGCCGCCAAAGTCCACCTGGTTTGAACCGAAACTTCGCGACGGATTTATCGTGAATCCTCTTTAAATGGTTGAGAACACTGAACTTGCAGCCCTTCGTCATGATTTTGACCGCGACGGCTTGAGCGAAACGGATCTTAATGCGGATCCTGTCGAACAGTTTCGTCTCTGGCTCGACGCGGCGATGAATGCGGGGATAAGGGACGCAAACGCGATGACCGTTTCGACCGTCGGGGATGACGGCCGGCCTTCTGCTCGCGTCGTTCTGCTCAAATATTTCGACGCGAAAGGATTCACTTTCTTTACGAATTACGGAAGCAGGAAAGGACGCGAACTCGATAGCCATCCCTTTGCAGAGTTTCATTTCTTTTGGCCCGACCTCGAACGTCAGGTCTCGATCGCCGGCCGCGTAGAGAAAGCACCGCGTGAACTGTCTGAAGAGTATTTTCTCTCGCGTCCGATAGAGAGTCGCATCGGAGCTTGGGCGTCAGAACAAAGCTCAGAGATCGCCTCACGCAAAGCGCTCGAGGAACGTGTCGAATTCTATAGAGAGAAATTCGGCGAAAACGTGCCGCTGCCGGATTTTTGGGGCGGCCTGACAATGACGCCCGACCGCTTTGAGTTTTGGCAAGGGCGCAAGAGCCGCCTTCACGACCGGATCGTTTACTCGCCGGATGGCCCGGGAAGTTGGCAGATCGCTCGGCTCGCTCCTTGACCCTTGGACAGTACGAGATGCTATGACGACCATACTCGAAACACCGCGGCTCCTGATGCGTCCATTCACGATGGATGATCTTCCTTGGCTTATCGAGATGCGAACAGCCGAGGCCGTCTCAAGATATATGGGCGGCTCACGATGGCAGAACCCTGAAGCTCTTCGCAAGCGAATGGCGTTCTACATCGAGTGCTGGCACAAGTTCGATTTCGGTGTCTGCGGCATGATGTTGAAAGAGACCGGCGAGATGATCGGCACTGCCGGAATCCAACCGCTCGAAGACACGGGCGAGGTCGAGGTCGGGTATTCGATCATTGAAAAATATTGGGGCCAGGGCATCGGCTTTGAATGTGCGTTCGCCTGGCTCGACCATGGGTTTGAGCATCATGGCCTCGAGCGTATCGTTGCTGTCGCCCATCCTGACAACAAAGGTTCGCGGCGGATAATGGAAAAATGCGGAATGCAGTACGAACGGACCGAGGAGCATTATGGTCAAGAGACGGTCTTCTACGCCGTCTCGCGTGAAGAATTTCGCGAGCTGAAACGTGGACTTGATAACAAGCCTTAGAATTCAATGAAGCCGAGTTATCCAAAGCTCATTTTCGCAGGCCTTGCAGGGCTATATTTTCTTTCGATCGCGTACGACCCGATCCAAGGAAGTCTGCTCGATATCGTCGATCTGCCGATCCACGAAACAGGGCACTTGATCTTTCGGATTCTCGGCGAGTTTATGGGTATCGCGGGCGGTTCGCTTTTTCAAGTGATTCTCCCCGGGATATTCGTCGGCTATTTTGTTTATCAAGGCAGCCTTTACTCGGCATCGATGGTGCTCTTTTGGGTAGGGCAGAGCCTATTGAACGTGTGGGTCTATGCCGGAGACGCCGTCAAGATGCAGTTAGTGCTGACAAGCGGGCTGACAGGCAGCGAAGGCGGGTTTCACGATTGGAACTATTTGCTTGACACGCTCGGTCTGTTAAATTCGACTGATAAGGTTGCGGGCGTCATTCGCTTCTTTGGAACGATCGTGATCCTTGCCGCCTTGGCGGGCTCGATCTATTATTCGTGGCCGCGTGGATCAGATGAAAGTAACTCTCATAACAGGGGCTTCGAGTGGGATCGGTGAGGCTTTTGCTCGCCAGTTGGCATCCGATGGCCACGATCTCGTACTCGTCGCACGCCGTGAAACGAACCTTCACGAACTCTGCGACGAACTAATGCTCAAGAACAAGATCATGGCACATTACATCGTCGCCGATCTTTCCGATAAAGAAGCCGCAAACAACATTCTTCTTGAGACCGAGCGGCACGATTTTGAGGTCGATTGGCTTATCAACAATGCGGGCATCGGGTCAGCAGGTGACTTTGCGAACCTTGATGGAGACCGCGAGCTGGCGATGATCGATCTGAACATACGCTCGCTTGTCGCGCTTACGCACAAATTTCTCGGCCAGATGCGGGAACGTAAACGCGGAACGATCATTAATGTTTCGAGTGCCGCCGCATTTCAGCCGATCCCTTTTATGGCGACCTATGCGGCGACCAAAGCCTTCGTTTCGTCATTTTCGGAAGCGATCGCCGAGGAGAATCGCAGCTTCGGGATACGCGTGCTCACGCTTTGTCCGGGTTCGACAGAGACGAACTTCTTTGCAGCTTCTGAGATCGAACGGCCGATCAAAGTGAAAGGCCAGCAGACAAGCGAACAGGTGGTCGAGACCGCCTTGAAGGCGCTCAAGAGCGGCAAGACGGTCGCTGTCTCCGGAATGACAAACCTCATCGGAGCTCTTCTGGGGCGGCACGTTCCCCACAGGATCACCACGCGGGCCGTGGGCAAGGCGCTGAGAAGCAGATACCAAAAGACGGAAGAATGAAATTCACAGTTCTCGGCAGCGGTTCGACCGGAAATGCAGTACTCATATCAAGCGGCAAGACACGTGTGCTTGTCGATGCGGGAATGAGCGCCCGCGAGATCGTTCGACGTATGAACGAAATGGGCGTTGCGGCTGAAGACATCGATGCCGTTTTAGTAACCCACGAGCACAGCGACCATATTGCGGGGCTGCGTGTTCTGCTCCGTTCGATAAAATGCCCGGTCTATATTTCGGGAGAGACTGAAGAGTCGTATTACCGAACGCGTGCGGGCCGAGAGAATGGCGAAAGCGAAGGCGCAAAACGGAGGAATGCACTCGAAGGCCGCACTGTCGAGATCAATTCGAACCGATTTTTCCGTATCGGCGACATTGATTTCGAACCATTCAGCGTACCTCATGATGCGGTAGATAATTTTGGTTTTTCGGCCGTTTGTGACGGCGTTAAGGTCGCGACCTTGATGGACTTCGGCCATATCAATGATCTGATTCGGGAAAAACTTCGCGATTGCGATGCGATCGTCGTCGAATCAAATCACGATCGCGATATGCTGCGTGTTTGCCACGTCTATTCATGGGATCTGAAGCAGCGGATCATGTCACGCACGGGCCATCTCTCAAATGACGATCTTGCCGAATGGCTCAATCGCGATTTTGACGGCCGAGCACGCAACATCGTGCTTGCACATCTTTCACAGCGGGCTAACGAGCCGCACTTGGCGCGCCTTTCCGCCGAGACGGCACTCGCAATGCGTGCTCCTCTCTTTCGCGTCGAGACAAAGATCAGCGTCTCGCAGCCGCAAACTCCGACCGACTGGATCGAATTCTAATTCTTTGCTTTTTCTTCTTTTTTGATCCGTTTTGCCTCGGCCTTTTCGATCGCTTTGGCAATCCGCTCTGCATCGTTACGGGCGATCAGCGGAAGGATCTCGTCATTGGCAAGCTGTTTAAGAAGCGGCAGCAAATGCGGCGGATCAGGCAGTTCGTTGCTTTCATAGAGCGATGAAAGACGCGCCATCAATCGCGGCGTTTCGAGAGGCTGATTCTCACGCGCGACCTGCATCTCGAATTTCCAGATAGCTTCGTTCGAGATCCGCCGGTATTCGTCCATCAGGAGTTTTGCGTCCGGATTGTCCGACCAGCGGAATGTTGCGGTCCGCGAACGGCCGTTCTGTTTTAGCGTGATGGAGATCGTTCCCGTAGCGACATTCACCTTTTTTGCATCGTAGTCTTCTGTCGAGTTAACGAAATCAAGCCGTGTAAATGCTGCATTTAGTGTGTTTACGGTTGCGTCGGACAACTCGATGGGATCGTCCATCGGCTCGTCGAGATCGATCTTTTCGAAAATTATCACACCCTTGCCGGCGTCATCATGCCGGATCTCAACTCGCGGATATGTAAAGCCCGGCCGTTCAAATACGTAGATATGAGTAAATGCGGCCACCTTCGGTGCGGAATTTACTTTGTTCGGTTCAGAGTCCGGACGGCTATTTAGTTTCGGCGGATCGGCCGAGGGTTCGGAGGTTGGTTTTGGTGCCGCGACCACTACCGTGGGCGGCTTCTTGACGGGCCGCTTTGTCCTTGATCGCTTCTTTTGTCCGAACGCGGGAGCCGCGGCGACGATGGTCAGCAGTATCAGAAAAATGCCGGTTTTGAGCCTCATCGATTGAGTTTGATGCGCACTATCTGCGGTTCGGTTGGCAACGGGTCGCGGGATCAGCTACTCGAACTTGACCGAAACGATCTTCGAAACGCCCGGTTCCTGCATCGTAACACCGTAAAGGGCACGCGCCGCCTCCATCGTGCGTTTATTGTGTGTGATGACAATGAACTGCGTCTTTTCTGCCATATCGGCGATCTTGTTCACGAATCGGCCTACGTTCGCCTCGTCGAGCGGCGCATCGACCTCGTCAAGCAAACAGAAAGGCGACGGGCGATACTTGAAGATCGCCATCACGAGAGCTATGGCCGTCATCGCCTTTTCACCGCCTGAAAGCAGCAGAATGTTCTGCAGACGTTTGCCCGGCGGCTGTGCGACGACCTCGATGCCGGCCTCGAGAATATCGTCCGATTCGAGCAGCGTCATTTGTCCCTGGCCGCCGCCGAAAAGCTCGCGGAAGAACTCCTGGAAATTCTCATTGATCGCCTCGAATGCCTGACGAAAACGCTCTCGCGAACGATGTTTGATCTCCTTAAGAGCTTCTTCGGTCGCGGCAATACTCTGGACGATGTCGTCACGCTGCGTTGTAAGAAAGATCTGGCGTTCCTCTGCCTCAGCGAGCTCTTCGAGAGCAAGCATGTTCAACGCACCGAAGCCATCAAGGCGTTCGCGAAGAGATTCTGCGTCACTGCGGGCCGTTTCAAGGACAAAATCTTCCGCGATCTCGGTCGAGGCAACAAGGTCCGGCAAGGCGATGTTCAGCTCCTGTTGGCAGTTTTCGCCCGCATTCTTAAGCTCCGTAACAGCTTCGGCCTGCCGCACCTCGATCTCCGCACGATGGTTCATCGCATCGGCCGTTCGCCGATTTATCTCCGCGAGATCCTCGCTCGACCTGTCGGCGTCAGCACGTGCAAGAGCAAGTGCGTCTATCGCAGCATTCAGGTCGGTGGTCTCAGCCGCGACGGCGTCGGGAGCGGCAGCGATCTTATCCGTGATCTCCGTTATGGAAGCGTGCAGCGCGCGAAGCTTTTCTTCTGCCTCAAGAACTTCCGTCTTTTGATTCGTGACGCGCGATTCAAAATCCGTCCGCTGTGCCTCGACCCGCCCGAGTGCCGCCTTTACCGAACGGCGACGCTCACCGGACGTCGCTGCGGCCGTACGTTTCTCATTCAGGACCAGATTCGCCGCTTCAAGCGCCGTACGTTCGGCAAGGAGCGATGCTGCGACGGTCTCGAGCGAAGCAGCCGACTCTTTGCGTGCATTCTCGGCAGACGTGCGGTTGTCTGCGGCGTCCGCGATCCGTTCTTCGAGATCAGCGATCTCTGCCGTTGATTGCTCGCTCTCTTCACCGACGACCTTTCTATGGCGTGTCGCGCGGTCTATCTCTTCTTTTGCAGCGTGAAGCTGTATCTCGAGCCCGTGAATGCCGCGATCGACCTTAATGAGCAGCGACTGCAGATCGACCGTCTTGCCCTCGAGTTGTACGAGGTTTTCGCGTGCGGAATCGACGGCCGCAATGGCCGCATCGATGCCGGACGAAAGCTCTGCAACCTCCGAGGCAAGGATCGTCAGTTCGCGTTTGAACGCGAGCAGCGACTGATTCGCACCTTCTTCCTGCGTTCCTCCGCCGATCAGCACACGGCCGCCGATGAGAATATCGCCTGCGAAGCTGACCGCCATCGAGCCCGGAAACGATGCGGCTCCGGCCAGATCATCCACCACGATCGCCGACATCTCGTTCGGGAACGCTGAACGAAGGACCGCGGCAAATTCGGGCGACACACCCAAGTAAGATTCGATGGAATTCTGTGCCGGGCTATCGACCGTCGCGTGAGCGTCGCCACTGTTGATGAGCAACGCGGTACGGCCGGCGTTATTCGCCCGGAGCCATCCGGAGACTCGTTTCGCATCTGCGAGCGATGAAACGACGACCGACTCAAGGAAGTTGCCAAAGAGGGCCTCGACGGCCTTCTCGGCCGTTTCATCCACCTTCAAGTGGTCGGCAAGCACGCCCTTGAACTCGACGCCGATCTCTTCGGACGCGGCGAAAAGCTTCTGCACTTGCGGAGCATAGACCGCACGCTTTTCCTCAAGCTCGCTTAGCGTATCGAGACGGTGCTTCTTCGCCGCAAATTCGTCCGCGAGTCCGCGGTGCGATGATTCAGCCTCGCGAAGATGCTCGCGGGCCTCGCCCGTCTCCTTGAGAAGATCGTTCTTCTCGTTCGTAAGGCTTTCGAGTTTCGCCTTTTCGGCGGTCAGATTTGCAGAAAGCTCGGCGACCCTCGTTTCGTGATCCTTTAGGTTCTGATCGGCACGGCCTGCCTCCGCTTGGAGCCCTGTCAGGCGGTTCCGGACCTTTTCAAGATTGATCTCGAGCTGTCTGCCGATCTCGTCAAACCTTTCGGCCGCAGATGTGTGCTGAATCAGCTCCGCACGGCTGCTCTCGATCTCCGCCTCGATCCGCGTAACTGCCGAAAGCACGCCGCGGTGAGCCTCGTCCGCTGTTCGAAGTTCGCCCTCAGCGGCCTCGAGTTCGGTAAGCTGCTCGCGATCTTCCGCTGTAAGCCGCTCAAAATCCGCCGCGATCGATTCGAGCCTTATCGTTCCCGCTTCGATCTCGCCGTTGAGCGACGCGATGCGGTCGTTCAGGGCCACGACCTGTTCGCTCTTATAGACGTGTTCGCGTTCGGCCCGGTCGCGTGAAAGCGCGTTGTCCGAGTGGATCTTGCGGAGTTCGGCGAGCGACTCTTCGGCTCGGCGTGCGGCCTGCGTCGCTTCGCGTGCGCCTTCTTCACCCTTTGTCAGCTGCGTGCGCAGGGCATTCTCCTCGCCGACCGCCTGCGCGTGTTGTGCCTCAAGCGTCGCGGAAAGTTCAGTAAAATGCTTGCCTTCAGCGGCATAAAGCTGCCGGAGTAGTACGCGAAACTCTTCCTGCAGGATCTTGAATCGACGCGTCTTCGCGGCCTGTCGCCGCAGCGAATTAACCCTCGTATCGACCTCGCTCACGATATCCGTGATACGCGAGAGGTTCGACTTTGCAGAATCAAGGCGAGTTTCAGCAGCACGCTGACGGGTGCGGAATTTCGAGATACCGGCGGCCTCTTCGATCAGGTTACGGCGGTCGGTCGGCTTTGCTGAAAGGATCTGGCCAATGCGGCCCTGCTCGATGATCGCGTAATGCGAACCGGAAAGTCCCGTACCCGCGAAAAGATCCGAAATATCACGAAGCCTGCATGCTTTTCCGTTCAGCAGGTATTCGCTCTCGCCCGAAAGGTAGAGACGGCGCGTGACCGAGACCGCTTCGCCCGGCGCAAAGTCGAGCGCGAAAGAACGCGGACGCCAGTGGCGTTTCGTCTTTACTCGGGTTTCGACGACCTGCGCAGATCCGACCTGTGCGGCCTTGACGGTCTCGACATCGCCGACCGCGGGCTCTTCGCCGTCAGCCGGAACGATCTCCTCAGAGACGGCATCTTCAACAGCATCTTCCGCGGTCACGCCCTCGATCAGGTCCATATCGACGGCGGCCTCATCGATCCCTGTCAGAGCTTCATCAATATCTTCGAGTTCGGGCTCGTCCGAGATTGCGACGGAGTCGTCGCGGACGAGGTGCAGAACGACCTCCGCCATTCCGCCGGGTTTTCGGTCGCGCGTGCCCGCAAAGACGACATCCTTCATCTCGCCGCCGCGAAGCGATTTTGCGCGCTGCTCGCCCAGGACCCACGAGATGGCGTCAGAGACGTTCGACTTTCCGCAACCGTTCGGCCCGACGACGGCAGTTATGCCGCTGCCGGTGAAGACTATCTCCGTGTAGTCGGCAAATGATTTGAAACCGCTTATTTCAAGCCGCTGAAGTCTAAACATCCTATAGTGCTCTGGTGGCTATGTGAGCACTATATTTTGTAGTTTTGGGGCGAAAAAGTCAACCTATTGAAGCTCGCCGGAAACATCGCGAAGGCCGTGTTTTTCGGCTCGCTCGTGATCGAGCTCGGTAAGGACGTCAAGAAGAAAATTAGTGTTGTTCGGCACATTGATGACAACGGGGAATTCGTGATCGGAGGTGGAGAATTCGAACGTGCCGTTGCCGATCTCGACGATCATACGAAAGGCCGCAACACCGTTATGCCCATTGCATTCCGCATCGACGATCCGGCCGTCGTTGAAAGAGACGTTGGCAAGATGAAGGTCACTCTTTACGACGAGAAGACCGGTCATTTTTGAGCTCTCGATGACCTGAACGGCATCGAATATCGAGACATATGCGAGATTTCCGGCAAACGTGAGATCCGTGCGAACTACCTGCGACGTCTTCGGTGCGGCGCCAAATTCCGGGCGGCGTGCACGGCGTATCGCTTCGAGACCTGGAGCGACCGAGATCCGCGGATCGAGAAGCTTCGCCTCCTGCAGGCGGTCGTACGCCAGATCAAAGTCCTCGCGGCCAATATAAAGGCTCACAAGGGCGAGGCATTGGCGTGCCGCCTCGTTCAGATTCTTTTGCCTTACGCAGATGTCACGCATCTTTTCACGAAGCCCGATCGAACGCGGGCTGCGGTCAATTGCGTCACGAAGCAGGTCGAACGCACGCTCCGGCGAACTGTATTTGACGAAAAGATCGGCGTCAAGAAGAACCGATTCGATCGTGGTCTCCGTAAAAGGTGTGGCGGGGTCTGCAACGTACTGGGTCATTTGGCGTCTCTCAGAACAGAACTGGCAGGTGCACAAAGATGTTCAACATAACAAGTCTAGCATAGACCCGGAGCAATGCGCGCAAGAAAATTCCTTTGATCTATTTTTGTTCGGCACTTAAAGGATAGCTCTGTATTCGCACAGAAAGAAGAAAAAAGCGGCCGGGAAAACCCGGCCGCCTGTGCTAGAGATCAGATATGCCACTAAAAATCAAATCGAACCGTCAAGCGGATATCGCGAGCGCGGTAGGTGCGGCTCGGGACGAGGAACGTCGCCTGCTCTGTTGCTGACGGATTCTGATCAAAGTCAATATATTCCGAACCGTAGCTGAATACGGCCATATTGAAGATATTTCCGAACTCGATCGCCGGCCGCAGACGGAACCGCTCGTTGAACTTCCACTCACGTGAGACCGAAAGGTCGAAAATGTAGAGTAGCGGGCCTGTGCCGGCATTTCTTCCTAAATTGCCTCCGCGTGAACCTATCGTCGGGAGCGAGAACTGTGACACAAGCGATGCGGGATACGGCGTTCCGGGTTCACGCGAGCGGACATCGCCGAGACTGCCGTTGAAATCCGGACGATCTGTGCTGACGTCATTCAGGTTGCGGTCAACGCCTGTTCCGAGGTCGAACGGTGCCGACGTGCCAAATCGGAAGATCGGCGAGAAGCGCAGCTTGCCGAACCACGAGGGAGCCTGGAGCGTACCCGAGACGGTAATGCGATGGAGTCGGTCCTGTCGCGCTCGTGACCAATCGCCGGCAAAATCACCGTTCACCTGAGCATTTGTCGTATTGTTGAGACCGTCATCCATCAAACGCGAGAGCGTATAGGCGACACGCATCGAACCGTTAAAACCATAACCGAGTTTGCGGTAACGGCCGCGAAGCTCAAGGACGAGACCCTGATAGAATGACTTACCCATCGACGAGACGCGTTCCATCTCATCGAAATTCGGATTGGCACGCAGCGAGCGGACCGCTTCAAGAGCAATGCCGACCGGACCGCCGATCGAGTTGGACGAAACGCCGTTGCTGGCGTTCGTGTTCGGAGTCGTTGTCGAGGTGCTGGTCGTATTCAAATTGACGTAACACGTGACGTTAACCGTCGTACCGCAGGTGGCCTGCGACGACATCGAGGTCGAGACGCCGGTCGGATCGGTATGGCTTCCAAGATAAAAGACGTAATTGCGAGTCGTGCCGTTCGCGTTCGTGAAACTGAACGGATTCGCGACAAGCCATGCCGCGAGGTCCGCGTAACCTGTCGGAGCAACCGGAGCGTTGATGTTGTATTCACGCCAGAGTCGAGCCGTGCGGTTCCAGGTGTAGTTCGCTTCAAAGACCCAGCCTTTTGCGACCTCACGCTCGAAACCGATATTGAACTGATAGCTCTCAGGTATCTTCAAATTCGGATCGACCGAGCGAAGCGGATTGCCGGAACTTCCGCCGTTGACCAAAAATCCGAGATCGGATGAGCAGGCACTGCCGCCGCACATCGCGCGTGAGATCGCAGCCTTTAGCGACGCTACGCTCGAATAGCTCGTCGGGAAATCCTGCGCGATGCTCGCAAGAATATTGTTCCTCGCGTTGCCGGTCGTCGGGATGGTGTTCGAATCGAACTGAACAAGACTGCCTCCCGAGTTCTGGATAAAGTCGCCTACCGTTCGCAATAGCACACGGTTATAAACAAGCGCCGCACCAAAGCGAATGACACCCTTTCGGTCTTTGAAAGGCGACCATGCAAGGCCGAAACGCGGACCGAAATTATTGTTGTCTTTGACCGCAGTTTCACGTTCATAGCGAACGCCGTAGCTCATCGTCAGGTTATCGCGCAGCCGAACTTCGTCGTTAAAGAACAAGGCCCAATAGGTGTTCTTCACGTCAGCCGCCGTTCCAAAATTTTGGCGATAGCGCGACATAACATTGTTCGAGTAGTTGTTCACATTCGAGAAATTGAACGTTCCGGTTGTATCGCCAAGATTCGTGACCTTTGAATCCACGTGCTGCGCGTCAAAACCGAATTTGAAAAGGTGAGGCCCCCACATATGAGTGACCGAATCTTTGATCTGATAACGCGTTTCATTCCTCGCATCAGAAAAATAGAGGTTGCTGCTCGATGTCGAGTTTCCCGCGATCAGCGTCTGAACACTGTTCGTGATCGGGTTGCGGTAGCCGACAAGAACAACGGGAGCAGTCGGATTGTCGGTCTGATAATTCGGTGAATATTTTGACCATTGGAAGCCGAAATCGTTGACGGTATGGGCACCGAAGCGGTGAATATCGCGAACGTTATACGCGTCGGTATTGATGTTCTTCGCCTGAAGCGAATCTTCGAGACGCGTCGTTGATGCGCCCGAAGTCCTTCGATTCGTCTTGCGTCCGAACTGCCAGCCGAAGGTCAGGTCGTTGTCTTTTGTTAGCTTATGATCGAAGCGCGCCGTCACAATGTGCCCGAGATTTGGTGTCGGGACCAGAAGGCTGAATCCCTGCACGGCCCCAACGTTCGCAGGACATGGCGGTGCAGGTGACCCGGATGTATCGCAATATTGACCGGAGCCCGTCGGCGACGGCAGCGTGAAATGCGGATTCGGTATAACGGGCAAAAACGTGTCAATGAACGTCGTGTCCTGGAAGTTCTGATACTCGTAGGAAACAAAGAAGAATGTCCGATTTTTGCCGTTATAAACTTTTGGGATCGATAGCGGGCCGCCAAACGTAAGACCGGGATTGTATTGCGAGAAAGGGAGGCGATCGTAGCCGCGGCTGTTGTTGTACCACGAGTTCGCGTTGAGACGTGCGTCTTTGAAGGTCATATATGCACGGCCGCGGTATCTGTTCGTTCCGCCGCGTGTGGTCATATTCACGCGTCCGCCGGAAGCACGTCCATATTCGGCAGAAAACTGATTGCGGATCACCTGGACTTCGCTGATCGCGTCTAGAGACGGCTGAAAGCGGTCGCGGGCCGAACGGTCGTCGTTGTTGTCAAAACCGTCGATCGTGATGTTGTTCGAATACGACGCACCGCCGGAGATCGTGAAATTACCTTGTTCAAGGGGCGTGCTGCGTGGATTTGAATTGCGGTCTTCGGCAAGGTCGCTGGTTGAGAGAGCTTCTTCGGCGGTTCCGCCGACGGCGAGGACGAGATCGAGCGGATTTCGCGAATTATTCGGAAGTTCTTCGATCTCGCGTTCGGTCAGCGTGCTGCCGACGACCGTACGCGAAGTATCGACGTCGAGGACCGACTCGGGGTCGGCGGTCACGGTCGTTTCGACGGCGACACCGGCGAGAGCGAGCTTGAAGTCCTGCTGAACGCGCTTGCCGGCGATCATCGCGAGTTCAGGAGTCTCCATCACACCAAAACCGGAGGCCGTCGCCGTAAGCTTGTACTTGCCCGGATCAAGCGCAATGAACTGATAGCGGCCATCATCGTTCGTGGTAGCCGTTAATTCCTTGCCGTTGGTTGTCTCTTTGATCGTAACGGTCGCACCGACCACGGCGAGGCCGTTCGGGTCAGTAACTACACCTGAAACTGCCACGTGGTCAAGATCCTGACCGAGCGTAAAGACCGACAACATCAAAACAAGCGCCGCTGTGAGCAGGCCGTAAACCGCAAATCTGCTATGCATTAAACAAAATCTCCTAGAACCTTTGGGATAAAATGGATTGTGTAATGCTAGCGGAAAAGAGGTCCAAAATCAAAGAAATCAGAGCGAATTAAGCCAAGCTCAACATTCGGACGCCGCTCAGACCAAAAACCAAGCGGAAGGCTCTTCGAGATCTGGCGGGATCATCCGTGGAAGTCCGTCCGTCGATGACGCGAAACGGTGATCAATGCGCTAGAGCTTTTTTCGCTTTCATCTTTCCGCACGAACTCACCCGCGTGCGTACGCAGATACTCAAAGAAGCGTTCAAATTCCCGCTGCATCTCGTCCATCTTCGACCGCATATTAAGAATGATCTCGACTCCCGCGAGGTTCACGCCGAGATCGCGGGTGAGAGATAGGATGACTTCAAGCTGTTCAAGATCAGAATCCGAGTAGAGGCGCGTATTGCCGTCTGAACGCGACGGCTTCAGAAGTCCTTCGCGTTCATACAGCCTAAGCGTCTGCGGATGTATCTCATACTGCTCCGCGACCGCACTGATCGTATAGGTTTTAACGCGCTTCTTCATTCGGATATATTCACCGCAGAGACGCTGAGACGCGGAGAAAGTAGGTTACGATCGCGCTCCTGTGTTCTCATCTCGTTCAAAATACATTTCGGCTTTTGATCCTTTCTTCCCTCTGCGTCTCTGCGTCTCTGCGGTTAAGTTCGTCTGAATCACTCGATTCCAATTGCTTTACGAGGATTTTCAGGGTTCGATTTTTCAAATTGCCTCAAGATCTCTTTCGTCTCTTCCGAGATGACCTTCGGCAGCGTGATCTTTACTTCAATGAACTGATCGCCGCGAAGTTTCGGGTTGCGAAGGCTCGGGAATCCGCGTTCACGCAGCCTGAATTTCTGGCCCGACTCAGTTCCCGGCGGGATCTTCAGCGACGCCTTGCCTTCGGCGGTCGGCACTTCGATGCGCGTTCCGAGAGCTGCCTCCGGTACCGTGATCGGAACCGTCACATAGATGTTCTCACCCTTGCGGTCAAGGAATTTGTGCTTGCCGACATTCGTCACGATAAAAAGATCGCCCGGTTCAGCACCTAGCCGCCCGCCATGGCCCTTTTTCGGCACGCGGACGCGCGAACCTGTATCGACACCCGCAGGGATCTTTACCTTCACCTGCTCGCTCTTCGGCGTCGTTCCCTTGCCATGGCAGAGCGAACAAGGCTCGCGACGACGCCCCGTGCCTTCGCAATCAGGGCAAGCTTGTGAGAATTGCAGCCGGCCGCCGGTACGCATCACTTGGCCCGCACCCTTGCACGTTGGGCAAGTGACGACGGGACCGCCTGTATCGCCAGCACCCTGGCAACGCGAACATTGCTCGGAGCGGTTTACCGTAATGTTCGTCGTAAGGCCGGTAAAAGCCTCGTCAAAACTCAGCGCGAGCGGTATCTCGATATCGCGTCCCCGTTTGGGGACGGCACGCGGAGGCTCCGGCTGCGCTCTCGACGAACCGCCGCCGAATAGATCTGAGAAGATATCGCGAAAGCTGCCTGAACCGCTGCTCGTTCCGCCGCCGGAGAAATCGAACCCTGAGAAATCGAATCCGCCCGCAGGCGCACCCTGGCTCGGGCCGCCTGCGGTCGCAAAAGGTGAATCGGGATCGAGGTTGTCCGCATAGTAGCCAAAGCGGTCAAAGACCTTTCGCTTCTTCGCGTCCGAAAGGACGTCGTTCGCTTCCTGAATGTCCTTGAACTTGTCCTCGGCAGACTTGTCGTTCGGATTCACGTCCGGGTGATATTTGCGCGCCAAACGCCGATACGCCTTCTTGATCTCGTCAGCGCTCGCGCTCTTTTTAACCCCTAGTATTTGGTAATAATCCTTTTTCGCCATTTAGGTTGATCGAATCCCAAGCCGTAACTCTTCGCCGCAATCAAGTGTAAGGCTTATCGCGAGCAACGAAAAACGGCGGACAGTGAGCGAGGAAGCCCGACTGTCCGCCGCTCACCGACCTCAAGCCATCTTGTTAGTTCTTGTTCTCGTCTTCGACATCGACGTATTCCGCGTCGATGACATCGCCTTCATCTGAGCCGGTAGCGGAACTGCCATCACCCGAAGCCGATGCGGACGATGCCTGTTCGCCGGAGGCAGCGTCGTCACCGCCCGCCGCACCTTGCTGACTGTAGAGAACCTCAGCGAGCTTGTGCGACGAAGTTTGCAGTTTTTCGAACGCATTGTTCATCGCATCCGCATCATCGCCTGAAAGTGCCGTCTTTGCCTCAGCGATCGCAGATTCGATATCGCCGGCGGCCGCCGCATCGAGCTTATCTTTGTTCTCGCCGAGCGTTTTCTCGACGCTGTAGACGAGTCCATCGAGGCGATTGCGTGCTTCGATAGAAGCCTTCTTCTTCTCGTCCTCTGCGGAGTGCGATTCGGCGTCCTTCATCATCTTGTCGATCTCTTCCTTCGAGAGGCCGGATGACGCAGTGATCGTGATCTTTTGCTCACGGCCTGTGCCGATGTCCTTTGCGGAAACATTCACGATACCGTTCGCGTCAATATCGAAGGTGACTTCGACCTGCGGTACGCCACGCGGTGCCGGCGGAATACCGACAAGGTGGAATTTACCCAGCGTCTTGTTGTCCGACGCCATCGGCCTTTCGCCCTGAAGAACGTGAACTTCGACCGACGTCTGGTTGTCCGAGGCCGTAGAGAAGACCTCTGATTTTCGCGTCGGGATCGTCGTATTCTTCTGGATCATCGGTGTCGCGACACCGCCAAGTGTCTCGATGCCGAGCGAAAGCGGCGTAACGTCGAGAAGCAGAATGTCCGTCTTCTCGCCGCCAAGCACACCGGCCTGAACAGCGGCTCCAAGGGCCACAACTTCATCCGGGTTCACCGATTTGTTCGAATCCTTGCCGAAGTATTCCTTGACCATCTCCTGGACCTTCGGAATACGCGTCGAACCGCCGACGAGAACGACCTCTTGAATGTCCTTTGCGGACAGACCGGCGTCCTTGATAGCCTGTTCGACCGGCGGCATAAGCTTCTTAAGAACCGGCTCTGCCAACGCTTCGAACTTCGCGCGCGTAAGCTTCATCACGAGATGCTTCGGACCGCTTGCATCGGCAGTGATGAACGGAAGGTTGATCTCCGTCTCCATTGCAGACGATAGTTCGACCTTCGCCTTCTCAGCCGCCTCTTTAAGACGCTGAAGGGCCATCTTGTCATTATGGAGGTCGATACCCTGATCCTTCTTGAATTCGTCGATGATCCAGCCGACTAGAACTTCGTCAACGTCGTCACCGCCAAGGTGCGTGTCGCCATTCGTCGATTTGACCTCGACGACGCCTTCACCGACCTCTAGGATCGAGATGTCGAACGTACCGCCGCCAAAGTCGAACACGGCGATCGTCTCATCCTTCTTCTTATCAAGGCCATAAGCCAATGCCGCAGCCGTCGGTTCGTTGACGATACGCAACACTTCGAGGCCTGCGATCTTGCCCGCGTCCTTGGTGGCCTGACGCTGTGCGTCGTTAAAATACGCTGGAACCGTGATGACGGCCTGTTCGACCTTCGATCCAAGATAATCTTCCGCCGACTGCTTCAATTTCTGCAGAATCATCGCTGCAACTTCCGGCGGGCTGTACTGCTTGCCCTCGGCCGTGATGCGAACGTCGCCGTTGCCGGCCTTTTCGACCTTATAGGGAACCTGCTTGATCTCGTCCGAAACCTCGTCGAACTTGCGGCCCATAAATCGCTTGATCGAATAAAGCGTATTCTCAGGGTTCGTGACAGCTTGGCGCTTTGCGACCTGGCCGACAAGACGGTTGCCGTCCTTTGTAAATGCGACGACAGAAGGTGTTGTACGCCCGCCTTCGCTGTTAGTGATAACGACGGGTTCGCCGCCCTCCATGACCGCAACGACCGAGTTCGTCGTTCCAAGGTCAATACCGATTATTTTGCCCATATTCTTTATCTCCCAACAATATAAGTGCCTGCTCGCTAAGAAAACTCTATAACTTGAGCATTTATAGATGATAAAGGTTGAGTGTGTTGTTGTCAAGTTTAATTTCGATTACAAAAAAGCCGCCGGATCTATTGACCCGGCAGCCGTAATAGTAGCTCTCGGAGGGAAAGGCTACGGAAGTATGTATGCATTTGGGACCGGTCGGTCGGCGGCAAGGCCGAAGTTTGCGACGGCAAACCCGCTAGTCGTCTCGTTCAGGTACCAAACGCCGCCCCGGTAAACGGCCGTGTCCGCTTTACCGTCGCCGTCATAATCTGCCGGAACGGGCGTGTCAGATGTGAGACCGAAGCTCACATACTGAGCCTGTCCGTTGGAGGATCGCTTGATATACCACGTTCCGTTACGGAAGACGGCAAGATCCGTCTTCGAGTCGCCGTCGTAGTCCGCAGACACGAAGGTATCGCTCGCAAGGCCCCAATTGTCGTATCGAACCTGGCCGTTCGAGGACTGCAGTATGTACCACGTCGCATTAGACGGGCGAAATACTGCTGCATCCGCCTTTCCGTCGCCGTCAAAGTCGCCGCGCATAGGCTTATCGCCCGTCGTGCCAAAGGGCAGGAAGGTGATGTCTTGATTCGGGTTATTCAGCGAGCCGCGATAGTAGAAATGGCTCTGTGCACCGTCGCGATAAACGCCCGGCTCTGCCTTTCCGTCACCGTCCCAATCGCCGACCGTCAGCTTATCACCTGCAAGGCCGAAGTTGTCGATCTTCATCGTGCCGTCCGAACTGTTGAGGATGTAGAAATTGCCCTCTGATTCACGCCAGACGGCTACGTCCGTCTTGCCGTCACCATCATGATCGGCAGGTGCGAGCTTGTCGGTCGAAATTCCCATTGCCGTCCGGAGTGATATCGATGGATCCGAAAAAACTGAGCGAGTATGGGATGTTGAATGTTTCAGCGGTGTAAGGCGAGTCCAGCACAGAGATTCCAGCAGTCGTCCTTACGAACAAACGGCCGTTGCTGTCCATTGCGGCGGCACGAACCAAGGCAGGCGCTGTGCCTGACAACGTCATTGTCGTAACTGTTGAACTCGAGTTGAACGGTGCCTGGATCGCACACAGTTTTGTTCCCGAGGCAATGACCGCGTAATCGCCTTGAGGCGAGACGACAAGCGGTGTCTCAAAGGACGCGCCAACACCCGAGCAGCCGAAGGGAAGCACGATCGTTGAAAGAAGCGTTCCGGTCGAAGGCTGTATTACAAAAACCTGTGAAAGCCCGCCATCGACGACCAGTGCGGCATCGTTGCCAAAGAACATGATTGCCTCGGGGTTGGCATTCGCGGGTAACCCTGTCATCAATGTTTGTCCAGTCGGATTCCCGACAGGATCGCTAAAGGTAACGGCTTGTCGGCTTGACGTGCTTGTTGTAACGACCAACGCCGTCGCTGGAAGTCCAAACGCATTGCTCACAAGTAGAAATGCAGAAAAGACAAGGATGACGATCCTTGTCGTGCTGAGAGTGTGTTGCTTGTTCATTTTATTTACTACTTTCATTAACCCGCCTGGTTATCTCGTCGTGTTGCTCGTCGCGCGTGCAGTAGTGCCGATGTCTTGCCTAACATAGATCTCGCCTCTAAGGATCAACCGTGTTGATTCCTCGTCTATTTCGAGTTCGGTCCGACATTTCCAATCTGCATTTAATGGAACGTGCGGCGTCAGGATAAATGTGCCGGCTCGCGTCCCGGGGTTCATCATCACGACTGCCGTCCCATGTACGGCCTTGAGGCGGTCACCGAAGTCAAGAACAAGATTTTGGCCGCTGATTATCGTTAGCCGTTTGGTCTTTGCACCTTTTCGCGTAAGGTCCAAAATTGCCCGTTTACCACCTTGTCCTTCGTCCTTAACTAATATGCGAGCGAATATTGCCATAACTTTTTCTGTAGCCTGATTCATCGTGATGTCAGGTTCTCTCCTTTTGACCATATATGCGGAAAACACTGCGAAACTGCGACACGACGCCAACGAAATTTGCTCGCGAATGGGAAGAGAAGCGTCGGAGTTGCTCGTCCGGCGGCCTTTGGACTTTGCTTTCAGGGGCAAAAGTTCTATCGGAACACAGTAAAGTGAGTTACAATTTTAGGTCTGGCTTTCGCAACAAGATTATAAGTTATGGCTGACTCCCCGTCTGAGATCACACAGATTCTCCAGGATTGGAATAGTGGTGACACAGATGCCCAAGAGAGACTCTTGCCGTACGTCTATGACGAACTAAAGCGGCAGGCGCGCCGCCTTATGTCCCGCGAGCGCGTAAACCACACGCTGCAGCCGACAGCTCTTGTCCACGAAACGTTTTTGCGGCTCGTAAAGCAGGCTGGCATCGACTGGCAGGATCGCGGCCATTTCTACGCGGTCGCCTCTCGCCTGATGCGGCAGATCCTTGTCGATCATGCCCGAAAGCACGCGGCGGCAAAACGCGGATCAGGCGCAATACACTTCTCAACCGAGGATCTTGACCTTCCCGTCGAAGAACGCGCCGATTCGATAATCAGATTGGATGAGGCTCTAAGCCGCCTTGCGAAATTGGACCCAAAGCAGGTAAAGGTCGTCGAAATGCGTTATTTCGGCGGAATGACGAATGCGGAGATCGCCGAAGCCCTCGATATTTCCGTGCGGACGGTTGTCCGCGAATGGCATTCGGCAAGGCTTTGGCTCTTTCGCGAACTGAACGAAACTGGATAATTGGCATGGTTCGCTGCTCGAATACGCTAACTATGTTGAACGGAAGACTCTCCAGTCTCGTCATCGAAATGAACCCGAAGAATTGGGAACAGGTCAAAGAGATCCTCGATAGGGTCAGCCGGTTGGACCCTGCCGAACGCTCGGCGTTTTTTGACACTTTTGAGATCAGCCCCGAGATACGAGCTGAGGTTGAATCCTTGCTCGGCCTTGACGACGCAAGCCGTGACTTTATGTCGGTCTCGCTCACCGAATTCTCGAAAGATCTAGTTGCGGACGATGACCCTCTGCCCGCTCTTCTCGGGCAAAGGGTCGGTAACTACGAAATAACAGGCGAACTTGGGATGGGCGGAATGGGAGCCGTCTATCTTGCGGAACGCGCGGACGGGAAATTCGAGCAAAAGGTCGCGCTGAAAATGCTCAAGCGTGAATTCAATATCGGCGCGCTCCGGGAAACTTTCGACCGGGAAAAGGATATCCTTTCGAAGCTCGAACATCCGAACATCGCTCGACTCCTCGATGCCGGATCGACCGACGACGGCGTGCCGTTCCTTGTAATGGAGTATGTTGAAGGCTTCCCGGTCGACGAATTCTGCAAGCGGGAGAACCTGTCGCTGCAGGAGCGCCTAAAGCTCTTCAACAAGATCTGCGATGCGGTGCAGTTCGCACACAGCAACCTGATCATACACCGCGACCTGAAGCCCTCGAACATTCTCGTCAATGCGAGCGGCGAGCCGAAATTGCTCGATTTTGGTATTTCAAAGCTGTTGGATGCCGAAGAAAAGGCGCAGATGACTGCTTTCGGTGCAATGACGCCTGAATACGCCGCCCCCGAACAGATCAGAGGCGAGAGCGTCTCGACCGCGAGCGATATCTACAGCCTCGGTATCGTACTCTTCAAGGTCCTGACCGGCTCGCTTCCGTTCGACCGTAAAGGCAAGACTAGCGGCGAGCTTCTAAGATCGATCGCCGAGGACGAACCGACCGCTCCATCGATCGCGGGCACCAACGACCGACGAGGTCAGATCCCAGGCCGCAAACACTTTAAAAGCGACCTCGACAACATCATTCTCAAGGCATTATCAAAAGAACCTGAAAGACGCTATGAGACGGTCGAACAATTCTCTGCAGATATCTGGCGATTCATCGATAACCGCCCGGTAGAGGCTCGCCCGGCAACGCGAACCTATCGATTGAGCAAATTCTTTAAGCGGAACAAGATCTTGGTCATCTCCTGCCTTCTGGTCATTCTCGCGCTCGTTGTGGGCATCGCGGCCGCCGTGTGGCAGGCAAGCGTTGCCGATGCGAACGCCGCAGCCGCGATCGCCGCGGCCGAGAACGCAAGGATAGAGCAGGAAAAGGCCGAAAAGGTAAGCGAATTTATGATGAGGATGATCTCCTACGCTAACCCAAGTTGGTATGCGAACGGGAATCGCTACGGCGGCGAGACGCGCGTTATCGATGCTCTCAACGACATTGGGTCGAAGATCGATACGGAATTTGCCAACCAACCGGACGTTCTCGCTGAGCTTCATCATCAACTGGGTGAGGTCTATATGACACGAGGAGATCCCGGCGGCAGCGAAAAGGCAAGACATCACTTCCAGCGAGCGATCGAACTGCGGCACTCATACTACGGCTATTGGCACGAACTCGTTGCGAAGGACCTGGCTTACCTTTATTGGTCGGCACCCCGGCCCACCGATGAATCGGTCCAAATGCTCTCGGACGCGATCGTGATGATGCGATCTACCAATCCGCAGAATCTAAATCTGCCGTATATGCTCGAAGACTATTTTCACAACCTGACAGACGAGAAATATTCAACACAGCGTGCGATGTATCTGCGGCACGTTCCGCAGCCCGCACCCAATGACAGACTTCAGGCCGCCGACCAACTTTACGATGAAATGATGGGTCTCTTGAGGCAGCATTTTGCCGAGAACGATGAGCCGATAATCGACCAAAAATGCGCCGGAATAGAGCTAAAACGAAAAGTGAACAAGCTCGCGGAGGCAGAGGCCCTCTCCCGGGCTTGCAGTATTGCGAAAGAAAATCTACGCACTGTCAAAGAGCAGGAGAATACCTCAAATTGAGTAACACAAGATTCGGCAAGAAGGCTAATTTGCTTGACCTTCAGGAAACCGCCCACTCTGTCTGCCTTCACCCTCGGGCAGTCAAAAACACATCGATGCGGGCAGCAATTGTGGTAATATCTGCGGTATCCCGAACTTGGATCAAAATTTGACGCTATGGACGAGAGTTCTCAATCTGAGATTACGCAGATACTGCGTGACTGGAATAGCGGTGATACGAGCGCCCAAGAGCGACTTTTGCCGTTTGTCTATGATGAATTGAAGCGGCAGGCTCGTGTCCTCATGTCCCGCGAGCGTGTAGATCATACTCTTCAACCGACGGCTCTTGTTCATGAGGCATTTCTGAAGCTCGCAAAACAGGGTGGAGTTGATTGGCAGAATAGGAGCCATTTTTACGGCATTGCATCACGTTTGATGCGGCAGATATTGATCGATCACGCACGACAGCACGGAGCGGCCAAACGCGGAGATGCGCAAATACATCTTTCATTGGATGATGTATCGGTATCGCTTGAAACGCGTGCATCGTCGATCCTTGCGCTCGATGACGCGCTTGAGCGTTTGGAGAAGCTCGATGAGCGGCAGGCTAAGATCGTCGAAATGCGGTTCTTCGGAGGCTTGAGCAACGGTGAGATCGCCGAGGCCCTTGATATTTCTGAACGAACGGTCGTTCGTTCGTGGTCGGTCGCAAAACTCTGGCTCTATCGCGAGCTGACAAATTCATAGGTCGAACTCTCAGTGGCGTCTTTCGCTCGCATTTTTCGCATATCTTTTCAGCAAGCAAGAATTTAGGGTTGGCTCACCTATAATGACCGGACAATGGGAAAAGATCAATGATGTTGTGGCGGACGCACTCGCGCTCGATCCCGGCGAACGAACGCGATTCTTGTTGGCATCAGGCCTCGACGATCGACAAATACTTGAGGCGAGATCACTCCTCGCCGTGGCACCGGGCGCGGAAGCGATGCTAGATGTCCCTGCTGTCTCATTCTTTAAAGACTCTTTCTTAGGGGAAGCTTCGTCTTCTCTTAACGGTAAGACGGTCGGTTCCTTCACGATCCTAAAAGAGATCGGCCACGGTGGAATGGGCACGGTTTACCTAGCCGCGAGAAAGGTTGGTGAGAAAGAACAGCGAGTTGCGTTAAAGCTATTGAATCGTGATATGAACTCGAGTCTGCTTAGGCAGCGGTTCATTCGCGAACGCGAGATCCTGGCAACTCTTAGTCATCCGAACATCTCAAGGCTCGTCGATTTTGGTGCGGCCGATGACGGCACTCCTTTCTTTGCAATGGAATACGTTGACGGCGTTCCGATCGACGAATTTTGTTCAAAGACCAAATGCGGGCGTGACGAGCGACTCGACCTTTTTCAGAAGGTCTGCTCAGCCGTTTCTGCAGCTCACAGAAGCCTGGTCGTGCACCGCGACCTAAAGCCGTCGAACATTCTCGTCACCCACGACGGAACGCCAAAGCTGCTGGATTTTGGTATTTCGAAGATCCTGAGCGACGAAGGTGCGGGAGCAGATGCGACGGCCACCATAACACGTATCGGCGCAATGACCCCGAGCTACGCATCACCCGAACAGCTTAACGGCCAAAGCGTCACAACGTCTTCCGACATTTACAGCCTCGGCGTCATACTCTTCGAACTGCTTTCCGGCCGGCGGCCTTTTGCCGACAAAGAAGGTGATCTTCCGCGAATCATGCTCGCCGTTGCAGAAGAAGATCCTCCGGCTCCCTCGGTGGCCGCAACGACAGGAGAGATCGCGGAGAAACGCCTGCCTATGTCGAGCGAAGGCGATTCGGAAGCGCGAACCGTCATCAATCCTTCCGCGGCCGACACCGAGTCCGAAAGCAAGGCCTCGCGGAGTCCGCTGACCGCTCTTCGGCCGCAGGAGATTCGCGGCGACCTTGACCGCGTCGTCCTCAAGGCTTTGCGCAAGGAACCCGACCGCCGGTACTTATCTGTTGACGCATTCAGCGACGACCTTACTAGACTCCGCGAAGGACGCCCCGTGCTTGCAAGGCCAAGCACTTTTGCATACCGAGCCGAGAAGTTCTTTCGACGAAATAGAGTGCTGGTCATCGCGGGCGCCATAATCCTGATCGCTATCATTGCCGGTATCGTCGGAACGCTCTGGCAGGCACGCGTCGCACAAACCGAACGCGCGAGGGCCGAGGCTCGCTTCAATGACGTTCGTGCTCTTGCGAATTCATTTCTTTTTGAGATCACGCCGGACATCGAGCGTCTTCCCGGTTCGACGCCCGCAAAGGTAAAGCTCGTTACGCGTGCACTAGAATACCTGAACAAGCTCGCTACTGATTCCGAATCCGACCACGAGCTGCTTCGTGAGATTGCAGGTGCCTATCACAAAGTAGGCGACGTGCAGGGCAATCCGTTCGGCCCTAATATCGGAGACATAAAGGGTGCGATCTCAAGCTATCAAAAAGCCCTCGATATTCGGCTCAGGGTTCAGAAAGATTCGCCGGATGACGTCAAGCTTTTATCCGGCATCGCGGATGATTACCAAATGCTGGGTACGCTCGAATCTTTCGGCGGAGACTATGCGAAAGCTACTCCGCTCCTCGATCGCTCACTTGAGATGCGAGAAAAAGTGCTCGAAGCTGACCCGAATAATTTTGAATTTCGGAACAAGTACGCATCGACCATTAGCTCTCGCGGCCTTATCCCGTTCTATGACGGCGACAACAAGACCGCACTCGAATACTATCGGCGGGCACAGGGTATATTCGGTGAACTTTTGAAAGAACAACCGGAGAATGACGATGTTGCTGCCAACTATTATTATCTGTACGTTTCAATAGGCGAAGCTCTCGACTGGGAGGGCAAATTTGACGCGGCGCTCGAAAGTACTTTGAAAGGCTTGGCGCCGCTAAAGGAAATAGCGGAACGCAATCCGGCAGATCAGGCGTTACAACGCACATTGCATCTTTCGTATACAAAGCTAGGCATTGTTTACGAAGATATGGAAAAGTTTGACCTTGGCATCGAGGCTTATTCGAACGGCCTTGCCATAGCAAAGACAATATCAGAGGCCGACCCGACAAATCACACGGCAAGGCGAGATGTCGCGATGGCATATAAGAAACTTGGTCAATGCCAGGAAGGTGCCGGTAAGCTGGTAGATTCGCTGGCGTCGATCCGGAATGCTCTTGCCGCTTTCAACGAGTTGAGCAAGAATGATCCGAATAATGCTGAGGCACGCTACGATGTCGCAAACACGACCTTTTCACTCGGAATGACATATGCGGCTTTGAAGAACTTTCCCGATGCAATAAAGACCTACGAAAAGGCACGCGATGATTTTAAGGCGGTGCTCGCTGCAAACCCAACCACTTATGCCCGCCGGATGTCCGGCCACAATTACAGATATCTAGCCGATGCTCTCGAAGCAAGCAACGGAGACAAGGCAAAGATCGCCGACAACCTCCGCCTTGCTCGCGATATCTTCAATTCATTAAAAGCCGAAGGAAAACTCGAAACGCTCGACGAACCTGTCATCCCGGAGATCGACGCAAAGCTCGCAAAACTCTAACGTTGTGCGGATATATTTTAGGATCTGTCTGTTTCGGCGGCGGTTCTCTTATTCGCATCAGCCTTCATCAACGACGCGACCTGAAAAATGTAGTGAATACCCGAGACGACCGCGAAGAATGTGATCGTGATATATACCGTCGGAAGATAGAACCCGCGAAGTTGTGGATAAACGGCGGCGATCAGGATCGCGATCACTCCGAAGACCTGCACGAATGTGCTTGCCTTGCCTAACCACGAAGGGCGAAAACCGCGAAAACCCGTCATCAGACTGATCGTTCCCGCGACGGCGATGATAAGTATATCGCGTCCGATCACGGTGATCGTCACATACGGTTCGACAGGAAGATGCCGCGGCGGATGAGCGCCGAATACCGCAGGGATCGAGAGTATGATGAACGCCGTCGTCATCAGAAGTTTGTCTGCGATCGGGTCGATGATCGTACCCAGTTCGCTCTCTTGTCTTAATGTCCTCGCGAGAAAACCGTCGATGCCGTCCGAAAGCCCCGCACTTGCGAACACGATCAATGCCCAGCCTTCATACCCGTAGATCATCAGCATTGCAAAGATCGGTATCAACGCCATACGCAGGAACGTCAGCAGATTTGCGACGGTCAGAATACGTGTGGAATTTGTGTTCGTCGTATCAGGCATCTTCATGCGGTGCGAAGCGTAAGCAGCGATATTTCAGGAGGACATTGATACCTGACAGGAAGAACGACCGTGCCAATGCCGCGTGTGATATAGATCTGCGACGAACTTCGCTCGTGCAGGCCGCTTGAGAGCTTGCGGCGGCGAATGATGCGCTTTTCTTTGTCGCGGAGTTTAACCTGTCCGCCGTGCGTGTGGCCGCTAAGCGTAAGATCGACACGTTGCTTGACCGCCTGGCGGAAGATCACGGGATTGTGCGCAAGCAAGATCTTTACCTCGTCCGGATATGAACCTTTAAGTGCTGCGGCAAGGTCCGTTTGTCCCACCATGTGGTCATCAACACCGCCGAGCCAGAACGACGAACCGTCAGCATTGCCCAATCGAAGGCCTTCATTCACGAGCATCGTTATGCCTTCACCGCGGAAAAGTTCGGTCACGAGCCCAGCGTCCGTCCAATGATCGTGATTGCCGAGACAGGCGAACGTTCCCATCGGCGAACGCAAGTTTGCGAGCGTTGCGGCGACCGGCGCGATGTATTCGATGTCGTGCGAAACGTAATCGCCGGTCAGCAGGACAATGTCGGGCTTCAGACGATTGGCGAATTTTACTGCACGCTCGATGTGCTTGAGGTCGGTGAGCGGACTGTGGTGAATATCCGAGAGATGCACGCATTTCAAGCCGTCGAGTTTTTTCGGCAGGCGTTCTAGAGTGATCTCGATGCGTTCGAGTGTAAGCGTATTCGCTTCATTCAGTGCACTTTGTGCGCGTTTCGAAAGATCACCCGCGAGCTTGCGCAGCGGCTTGTCGGACGCAACATATGAGCTGATCCGTACGCTTAGCTTTGTGCGTTTTGTTCCCGTGGTGCTCACCTTACCTCTTATACGCTTTAGCCCGGCAAAACGCGCAAGAACTTGCGCTTTCCTACCTGGATCAAAACGCCTTCGCCGTTAACTTCGATGTCACTATTCGCCGACACTTTCTCACCGTTCAGCTTGACGCCGCCTTGGTCGATAAGCCTCCGAGCCTCGCCCTTTGAGGCGGCAAGCCCTGTATCTGCGAGCAATTGTGCGAGCTGATGGCTTCCCGAAGCGATCCGTGTCTCATCGATCTCGTCCGGGATCTCCTTCTGCACGAACTGCCGCCAGAACGCCTCTTCCGCCTCGTTAGCGGCATTATTAGAATGAAAATCCGTGATGATGAGCTTAGCGAGATCGACCTTCAAATTTCTCGGATTTTCTCCTTCCGCGATCTTTGCCCTGAGCGCTGAGATCTCGGCCGGCGAAAGATCGGTAAGAAGCTCATAATACTTCCACATCAGCTCGTCCGAGATCGACATCACCTTGCCGAACATCGAATCTGCCGTCTCGTCGATGCCGATGTAGTTATTGAGCGATTTCGACATCTTGTTGACACCGTCGAGGCCCTCAAGTAGCGGCGTCGTCAGGATCACCTGCGGTTCGAGGCCCGCTTCACGTTGGAGATTCCTGCCCATCAGCAGGTTGAATTTCTGATCTGTTCCGCCAAGCTCGACGTCTGCGTCCAAAGCAACGGAATCGTAACCTTGTATAAGCGGATAGAGAAGTTCATGGAGGGAGATCGGCTTTTCTTCTGCGAGGCGTTTAGTGAAATCGTCGCGTTCAAGGATCTGCTTCACGGTCGTGCGCGCACAAAGTTTTACAAAATCCGCCGCGTCGAACTTATCCATCCACTCGCCGTTGAAGCGCAATTCCGTCTTCTCGGGATCGAGCAGCTTGAACATCTGCCGCTTGTACGTTTCGGCATTCTGATTCACTTCCTCGCGGGTCAGTGGCGGCCGCGTAACATTCTTGCCAGAAGGATCGCCGATCATACCCGTAAAATCGCCGATCAGGAATATCACCGTATGGCCAAGGTCCTGAAAGGCTTTCAACTTGCGGATGACGACCGTGTGGCCGAGGTGTATGTCGGGAGCGGTCGGGTCAAGCCCGAGCTTTACGCGCAAGCGTTTGCCCGTCTTTTCAGAGCGTTCGAGCTTCTTTCGCAGATCTTCCTCGCGGATGAGATCGACCACGCCCTTCTTCAAAAATGAGATCTGTTCGTCAACTGTCATCGAGGTTCTGATTATAACTTGCTTGCGTGAGTTTTAGCACCTGCCGCTTTTGCGGACGCCGGATACACGATTACTCGGCACCGCTCCACAACCTAAAGCACCCTTTCCATGTAGAGAACGCCGTCGTATGGATTTTCGTAATATGCCGGAATCTCGTAAAAGCCGTGGGACTCATAAAGTCTCACGGCCTTTCCCATCTTCGGCGGGAATGTGTCGAGCCGCATCTTCTTGTAGCCGATGGATCGAGCTTCCTCAATGAGCTTTTCGATCAATTCCCGCCCAATGCCGCCGCCGCGTGAATTTTCGCGTAAATATAGGCGTTTCATTTCGCAAATGCCGTCACCGATCTTGCGGAGCGCGATACCGCCGGCAAGCTCGCCGTCCTTATAGGCAAGAATCAACCTTCCATCAGGCTTGGCATAGCGTCCGGGAAGCGAACGCACTTCTTCTTCAAACCCCTGAAAGCATAGATCGAGGCCGAGCCATTTTTCATACTCGCGAAAGATCGTGCGTGCATCTTCTATGGATCCATTGGCTTCGGCATCAACAAATTCGGTCATTTGACGATTGTAGCAAGGACAAGACGCTCTCCTTGGGTCAAATGTTATAAACTTAAGTTGTAATGGAACTTGCGGTTGAAAAATATAAGGTCAAGGACGAGCCGTTCTATCTGCCCGTCGGTAAAGAGGTCGAGCTCTTTGAGGCGTCGTATGCGGCAAAACTCCCTGTAATGCTTAAAGGCCCGACGGGATGCGGCAAGACGCGTTTTGTCGAATACATGGCCCACCAGATGAAGCGTCCGCTCATCACGGTCGCGTGCCACGAGGACCTTTCCTCGACCGACCTTGTGGGAAGGTTCCTGCTTGAAGGCAATGAGACCGTCTGGCACGACGGTCCGCTCACTGCAGCGGTGCGCGCAGGTGCGATCTGCTACCTCGATGAGGTCGTCGAAGCCCGAAAGGACACCGTCGTCATCATTCACCCGTTGACGGATGACCGCCGCCGCCTGCCCATCGAGAAGCGCGGCACGGTGCTCGATGCTCCGCCCGAATTCATGCTCGTCGTCTCTTACAACCCAGGCTATCAGTCGATCCTAAAAGACCTGAAGCAATCGACGCGGCAGCGTTTCGTCGCAATGGAAATCGATTATCCTGATGCTGAGTCAGAGACGCAGATCGTTGCAAAAGAAGGCGGCGTTGAACTTGCCCTTGCCGCAGACCTTGTAAAGATCGGTGAGAAGGTGCGAAACCTGCGCGGCCACGGCCTCGATGAAGGCGTCTCAACGCGCCTTCTCATCTACGCCGCCCAACTCGTCGCAAAAGGCATCGCACCCGTCGATGCCGCCGAAGTCGCACTCTCGGCACCAATAACTGACGACCGCGACCTGCAGCGCTCGATCCGCGAGATCATCACGACCGTCATCTAGCGCCTTTTTTGTGATAAAATAAAGGGTAATTGGCTGGCATCACTCGAAAACATATCGATGAAAAGGGTCGTTTGGTTATGACCAGACTTGGTCGGATGAGCGACGGCGATGACCGTTCATTCGACATCGAATTTTGGCAGAGTCTTACGCATGACCAGCGAATGACTGCGGCCTGGGAACTCGTTGAAGATTACTGGACGTCGAAAGGCAAGACCAAAGATGAACTCAGACTTCAAAGATCTGTTACAAGCCTTAAACGACGCCGGAGCTGAGTATCTGGTAGTCGGCGGTTACGCCGTTATCGAGCATACCGAACCTCGCTACACGAAAGACATTGACGTATGGGTAAACAGCACACGCGAAAACGCGGAGCGGGTGCTTGAAGCGCTAAAGCAGTACGGAGCTCCGATCAGCGATCTCTCGGTCGAATACCTCACGTCGGACGACGCTTTTTTCCAGATCGGTGTCGAGCCTGTTCGTATCGACATCATAGTGGATCTTCTTGCTGTGAACTTTGCGGAATGTTGGGATCGACGGCTAGTTGCCGAGACCGATGGCTTACCGATAAATTTCATCGGCATTCGCGATCTGATAAAGAATAAGGAGGTGTCGGGAAGGCCAATGGATCTTGTCGATGTTGAACGTTTAAGGAAGAAGATCGAGATATTCGGCGAAGGCGATCACGAATGAGAATTCCCTTCTAATGTTCAAACGCAGCCGTCCACCAAACCTTCGCCGAAATAACCCGCGACATTACGGGAGATAGTTGGGAAGCCTGGCGAGATCTTGCGGAGTTGGAGGAGGATTCTCCGTGATCAAAGAGGTAAGAATGACATTGTCCTTCAATGACACTGAAGGAGAGACAAATCTTCTTGGTAGATTTTCGGAAGAGGATCTAGAACTTCTAGGAGATTTTTGCACGCATGCTGAAGAATTGCATCAATCCAAAGTAATTCAAGAAGGCTTTCCGCAATCAGTCAAGTTCCACTGGACTAAAGATAAAGGTGTACAGATAGAAGCAGAGCCTTTTGAAGATGAATTTATCAGTTCGTTTCTCCACAAGTTACGCCCAATCTTCCTTTCAGAAGAACCCGCATCATTCGATAAGACTTCGGGTCTAATCGGAAGAGCGTTTTCTGACAAGGCGATGAAGCGGCACTTAAAAGCAATTAGGTACAGATTCGAAACAAGTAGCTTCTCGGCTTACGGACAGGTCTCAGTAGGAAACGTACCTGTATTCGATCAAGCCACAATAAAGATCTGGTTAAACGCATTCGAATATCATCAAGATCCCGAAAAAAGGGAATTTCTAAAATACATTGAGAATCAATTTGGACGGAAAGGTGCAAGAATCGTTTTTATCCAACAACTAGCTGAAAGATTCGAAGGCATTTATCTTTTGCAAGATTTGGCGAGGTATATCATTGATCTTTAAGTACATCATAAGCATAGCAATGATCCTCAGGTTGGGGGGAACCCGCTGTTGCACAGAAAACTACTTCGTGTATCCCACCGTCTGGTTCGCACCGACCGATTCCGCGGACGCGGCGAAGCATCCGCGAGATCATCACGACCGTGATCTAAAAACTGATCTTTTGAAGGTGATCCTCGGAGGCGACACACTGTAATCTCAGCACTCGGACATCCGCGTTCACAGCTATTCCTTTTTGCCTATCGCAAAACTGGGGTAAGATTCCGTCAAGTGGATTGAGGTAAGTTCAATTTGTACGGAGGATCGTTACTGTGGCAAACACACTACCGGGCCGGTCATACGCCTATATGATAGGCCTTCTGAATCAGAATGTTTCTGTCATTCAGCCAACTCCCCTTACGTCATTTACAATGATTCCCATCTTTTGGGAAGAGACTCTTTTCAACAATATCGGTCAGGCTGAGTCAGGAAGCGCGGTCGGGTTCGGCCAGACGGAACCGGCAGAATTTTGGCGTTTCGATGCGGCATCTTCGACCGGTGATTTCGCCAAGCAGAAGGGTTATGCTATCGAAGGCCTTCCTAAACGAAATGGCAGGAAATTATTGGGAACTCTGAACGATTATCAGGCTGTGCGTGCCGCGTGCGCATTCGTACGCGATCTTTTCGAACGCGGCAAAACATCAAAACGTTCGATATTGAACGCTTACGCAGGAGTTGGTTTCAATGGGGATCAGCCCGCACGCTTGGCGAAACCCGGAGCACGCGAAGCGATCGTACAGCAATTTTTGGATTGCGAGCTCGCCTTGCTTAAGGCCCGGTCGATAGACGATGTGATGAGCGCTCTGCAGATCGCGAGGCCTTTCAACCAGGTGGCTGAATTTCGCAAAATTCTCTTTCCGTAGCGACCTCGCTTTACTATGGACGAACAAACGAACAGGCGACAATTCTTAGTGGGGCTGGGAGCTGCAACGGCAGGCGTATTTCTTGCGCCGAATGTGTTTTCGCAGCGGCGAAAGCCTTCGTGTGTTGTGATCGGTTCTGGGCTTTCGGGCCTGGCGGCGGCGTATAAGCTTAAGAACGCGGGCTGGAATGTCACTATCCTAGAAGCGCGAAATCGCATCGGCGGCCGCGTCTTCTCACATTCATTCAAGGAAGAGCCGAACCTCATTTCAGAGCTCGGAGCCGAATGGGTCGGCGAGAGCCACGAGAGGATCAAGTCCCTGTGCAGCGACTTTAAGATACCGCTGCAGAGGCATCAGTTCGAGGATCGACTGATGCAGAATGGGCGTGTTTCGCAGCCCGGCCAGTGGGGCTTTTCGCCGCAGGCAAAGGCGGCGTTCGAGAAGCTCATAAAGAATTACGACAAGCTGACCACGCTTCAACGAACCGCCCTCGACAAGCTCGATTGGTGGACATTTCTTGAGAACAAAGGTTTTACGCAGCCCGACCTTATTATCCGCGACCTGATGGACAGCACGGATTTCGGCGAATCGATCCGTCACGTCTCGGCGTTCTCGGCGTTGGCCGAATATGCGGAATCAAGCCCGCACAACGAGATGGACTACAAGATGACGGGCGGAAATTCGCGGCTCGTCAACGAGTTCGCAAAGCGTGTCGGTGCGGACAATATTCGTCTCGCAACACGCGTTCTCGAAGTAAAGCAGCGTGCCGGCAAGGTGACAGTTACGACCGACAAAGGTGTGTTTGACGGTGACGCCTGCATCTGCACGGCGCCGGTCGCGAGCCTAAGAAAGATAAAGTTCAATCCACCGCTGCCAACTTCGCAGGCAGCTGCCATCGAGAAGCTAACCTACGCACGCATCGTGAAAAACTCTGTGCTTTTTGACGAGCGATTTTGGAAGGCTGAGGATTTCTCGCTCGTGTCCGATACCGCGTCGCACTATTATTTTCACAGCACGCAGAACCAACCGGGCAAGAGCGGAATTCTTTGTTCTTACGCGATCGGCGAGAAGGCCGATCTACTGGCCTCGCAAGATAACGAACGACGGATGAATGTCATCGCACGCGACCTCGTCGATCTCGAACTCCGTGCACCGCAGCTAGCACGTTCTATTGCGTCGTACGCGTGGCAGCGTGATGAATTCACTCACGGGGCGTATGCTCTTTATCGCCCGGGGCAGTGGTTCGGAATTCGCCCGATCTTGGCGCGTCCGCACGGCAAAGTGCTTTTTGCCGGCGAACACATCGCCGACTGGCAGGGCTTTATGGAAGGCGCCATCGAGACCGGCGAAGCCGCCGCCGATGCCCTGATCAAATAACTTATGACCAAGATACTCACGATCACGTTTCTCATCGCGGCATTCAGTTTCGGTATTTGTGCGCAGACGAAAAAATACGCCGTGCCGAATGAGATTAAGATCGAGAGTCTTGTCCGGCGAACCTTCCCAAGCTATTTTGGAAGGCGCCACAGGTTTCCCGAGCTTATCCCTGAGAACTTCTATCCCATCGGATGGTCGAAGGACGGCAAATTCGCATACTACGTTGAGCCTGTCGATGAGGCATGCGGATGTTATTTTGCGACGCTCGTCATTCAGGACATGCGAACGGACAAGAAGGTCTGGGAATTCAAATACAGCCAGGATGATTCCTACGTGGGCGACAAAATGACGGGCCCCGGCGACATTCGTTCGCTGTGGAAGAAGAACCAAAAGCTCTTCTCGGAGAAGCTTGCCGAAAACGGCATCGTCGCCTCGCGTTCGGTGATGCTCAGCAAAACCTTTACTTCCGGCCGCCGAAAGTTTACCGCCAAGATGACGAAAAACCTGGGCCCGAATGCGGATGGTTACGAAGACCGCGTCAATCTTTACACGGTCTCGCTATCGTCACCAAAGTTAGGTGCCAAAAAGGTCTTCACTTCCGAGGACCACACGAAGGACGAGTTCTGGTTCATGCTCGATGCCGGCCTAATCGGCGTCATTAAGAGTCCGTTCGAAGACCGCATAGCCATCGTTGCCGTCGAAGTAATGCGGGGCTACGAAGGCCCCGCCGCACACCGGCGACGTCCGCATTACCGGAGCTGATCTTAAAAGCGGTTTTGAAAAGAAATGATCGCTTCGTCGATATTCGTTCTTTGCAGTCTTCCGCTCCTCGAGAATTAACACTCATTTAACATTGCTGTCACTTTGCGTTAACTCCCGGCGCATAGTATTTCCTTTGCTAACTCGAATTTCAAAAGTTTTCTAAGAGCACGGTTGTGGCCCGAGCAGGCCGCAGCCGATGCATGACCTGAATTTAAGGTTCTCTAAAGGAGCAAAAAGATGAATCTCGTGAAAGTTACACGAAGCTTAACAGCAATACTCGTTGCATTATTCTGCATTTCGTCGGCTGCATCTGCACAGGCCGACCAAGCGCGAGTCGCAGGTACGATCACGGACACCAACGGTGCGGTCATCGTCGGAGCGACCGTTACGGTCACCAATGAACAGACCGGTGAGGTTAGAACTGTCATAACGGCGGATGACGGTATGTATCGCGTGGTCGCGCTAAAGCCAAGCCTTTACACCGTCTCGGCCGCTGCGAGCAATTTTGAGACACAAACAAAGAAAGGTGTAATGTTGCCTGTCGGCGAACAGAAGATCGTAGATCTTTCTCTCAGCACCATCGGTGTTACGGCCTCGGTCGATGTTACGGCCGGCGAAGAAGTGATCGTAAACACAGCTTCCTCGTCCATGAGCGCGAATGTGAACCGACGCGAGGTCGAGGGTCTGCCCGTGAACGGCCGTCAACTATCCCAACTCTATCTGCAGGCACCCGGCGGTGTTAACAGCGGTACGGGAACGTTCTCAGATATACGGTTTTCGGGACGTGCGAATCAGCAGAACGTAATACGTTACGACGGTGTCGAAGGTACCGCGATCATTGATGCATCGCCAGGCAATTTGAATGGTGAGGTTCCTTCTCCGTTCCGTCTTCAGTCGTCACTCGAGAATGTTCAGGAGTTCCGAGTTGATTCGAATAATTTTCCCGCCGAGTTCGGTACAGGCACCGGCGGACAGGTCAGCGTCGTTACAAAATCTGGCGGCAATCAATTCCACGGCTCGCTATTTGAATATATTCGCCGAGACGGTTTGGATGCCCGCAACTTTTTCGAGAACGCGACTCCGGGCGTTCAAAAAAGCAAACTTCAGCTCGATCAGTTCGGCGGTTCGGTCGGCGGGCCGATCATCAAGAACAAGCTTTTCTTTTTCGGCAGTTACGAGCAATATCGGGGCCGATTCGGATTGAACTTTGTTGAAGCAGCACCAAGTCTTTCGCTTGCGGCACCTGGAGCCGTCATCCCCGGCACTACAACACCGGTAAATCCGCTGATCCAGCCATTCATCGCTGCATTCAGGTCGCCGAAGGCCGTTACGGTTCCCGGAGGCTCGGCCGTCCAAGGGTTTGACATCTTGCAGCTTCAGGACATGCAGAAGACCGACGAGAAGGCGTTTGCCGCACGCGTCGATTGGCAAATGAATGACCTGAACAAACTTTATGTCCGCTTCTTCCGCAGTTCCGGTAACGACGTTGCCCCCGAAGGTGTGTCGGGCCGGGTCGTCAAGATCGAGGCGGTTCCTCAAAACGGTGTCGTCGGGTTCCAATCGATCTTGAAGCGTGACGGCTCGCTCATAAATGAGTTCAAGATCGGATACAACGGGGCACGAACTCGGATCTATGGCCAGGCACCTACAGTCGGCGGCATCGATTTCTCGAACATAACGCTCAATATCTCCGGCAGCGTTGCAAACACAGGGATCGCAGGGCAAGGCACGGCATCGGGTATCTCGATCCCGGGCGGCCTTGTTCGGGCGAACTCGGCGACCAACGGGCGAGGTCAACCTTACACGCCCTACTCGATCGGGTTCATTGACAATCTAAACTGGGTAAAGGGCGATCACAACTTCAAATTCGGCGGCGAGGTTCGGCTGATACGGATGTACACCGATCGCCTTGGCGGTACTACCTACACTTTCTCGAACCTAGCCGCATTCCTGGCAAATTCGCCGACATCGGTTCAATACCTTGGAGATGTAAGCTCACCAAGTCCGTTCAACGGTGGTGCCGCAGGACAGCGTCTTGCCAAGCAGGAATACTACATCGCCTACGGGCAGGACGAATGGAGACTGCCGCATGGACTGACCTTTAGCTACGGCTTGCGGTATGAATATTACACTCCTCTTCGCGAAGCCCGAAATTTGCAGGTACTGTTTGATATCGAGAGCGGCATGCTCAGACCGGCGACCGAAAAGGCTTTCAGATCTTCTGCATCGAATTTTGGCCCGCGTGTGGCATTGACGTGGGCTCCGAACCAGACCGGCTCCGGCTTTTTTGCCGGCGGACGCACGGTCATTCGCAGCGGTTTTGGAATCTATTACGGCCCCGGACAAACGGAGGACCAGATACAGCCGATCGAAAGCGATCGTATCAGCTCGACAATTACGTCTGGTTCGCTGCTGGCATTCCCGGCCAACATTCAGGGGATCATCAACAATTTCAACACAAATCCGAACAACCGAAGTTACCAACCTAGGGCGTACTCTTCGAACTACAAGGTTCCTGAGCAGATCTATCAGTACAGTGTCTCTTGGCAGCAGCAGCTGCCATATAACCTGACCTCGACCGTCGCATATGTCGGAAGCACCGGACGGAATCTGTTCCTTCGCAGTGTCGCGAATCAGATCCTTCCGGGATCGGCAACGATACTTAACGGCACGAACATTCCGACGGGAGTCGGTGTTGTCAATCGGACGAACGCGGCCGGCCAGGTCGTCGGCGTCACGACAGTTAGAGACTTTAGCATCGTAAATGGCACATCGGTGTCAAATCCGTATGCAGAGGTCGATTACAAGACCTCCGGCGGCGATGATCGTTACAACGCTCTGCAGGTTTCGCTCCAGCGAAGCTTCCGCACCGGACTGACCATGAACATGCAGTATACCTTTGCGAAAAGTGAAGGAAATACCGCTGGTTCGAACGAGGCCCGCACAAGCGCGCAGCTCGATAATTTCGAAGCGGACCGCGGACGCAACAACTTCGATGTTCGACATACATTCAATCTATCGGCTCTCTACGAACTGCCGATCGGCAAAGGCCGCCGATTCGACCTCGGCCGAGCCGGAAATATGTTCCTAGGCGGCTGGGAAGTTGGCGGTATCATAAACGCTCGCAGCGGCGTACCGGTCGAGGTTCTCGTGGTGCGTCCTGATATTGTCGTTCAATGTCAGCTTGCGGCAGGATGCCCGAATGGTGCGGGTGGCTTCTTTGCCAATGGATTTACTGCGAATCTGCCCTCCTTCGGAAGCGGCTTTCCGTCACTCCCAGTCGGTTTTGTTGCGGTGATCAACACACCCGGCGGAGGCAACTCACGCAATGTCCGCAGACCGAATCTGGTCCCGGGAGTAAACCCATATCTCGGGAACGACCGCAACTTCATCAATCCGGCGGCGTTCGCGATCCCAGAACCGGGAACGTGGGGCAACTTTCCGCGAAATGAACTTTCAGGCCCGAGCTTCAGACAGATCGATCTGACCTTCGCAAAGCGATTCCGGATATCGGAGACGATGAGCTTTCAGTTCCGTACTGAGATATTCAACGTCCTGAATACGACCAACTTTGCGAATCCGTCAACCACGCTCAACAACGCCTTGCCGAACTTGTCGTGTGCGGTTTCTGGCGGCGTATGCGCAAGCTATTCTGCAACGACATCAAATGTTGTGCAGCCCGGCCAAGCTTTCTCGCAAGGCTCGGCAGGTTCAACGTTCGGATTGCTGCGATCGACCGTTGGCCGCACGGTCGGACTTGGTTCAAACAGACAGGTGCAGTTCGCATTTCGCTTCACCTTCTGATCGGACGATCACATAAGGTGGGAAAGGCTGTCAGAAATTGACAGCCTTTTCTTTGCTTGAAAATGAGCGGAAGACAGAAATTTACCCATAGGTCGATACGACTATTTCGTCGCCGTATTCTTCTGCACCCGCGGGTCGTATGGTGTTCCGAGATAAAGTTTTACGGAGTCCTGAGCGTTGTCGTAATTGCTCGGGTCGGACTCGGCGCGTTTATAAGCGGCAACGGCACGCGTGCGGTCACCTTTCGCATCGTAGGCATTTCCCATCTTGATGTTCGCCCAGACCGAAAGCCACGACGGATCGATATTGCCGGAGGCAAGGGCGGCCTTGAAATTATCGATCGCAACATCGTAGTTCCGTTGTTCGAGATAGAGCAGGCCGAGGTTGTAATAGACCCACGCGTTCGAACGGTCGAGCTTAAGGGCCGCTTCGAATTGCGTCTGAGCTTCGGCGTAGTTTCCTTCCTTGAACTGTTCGATACCGCGGCGTGCGATCGCTGAAACCCGCAAGTCGGACGAGATGCGCAGCAATTTGAAATGCGGATCGATAACGACCTTCAGCGGCTTACCTTCTGATTGGATGCTGAAATCCGCGCTCGCGTCCTCGACCTCGATCGTCTGGATCTTGTCGCCCGAACTGCCTTCGCTTTGGAGTTCTACATCGACAGGCAAGCGAAGGTTGTCGTAATTCTGCTTTACGGTCCCACGGGTAATGAACTTGCCGCCGCGTGTGCGCAAGATCTGATAATCCGCCTCGAACTCCGGCACGCCCGTTCCCTCGACCCAGCGTGCAAAGAAGTAGCGCAGGTTCTCGCCCGCGTCTTTTGAAGCTAGCGTCTCAAAGTCGTAGATCGAAGCTCGTTTACCGCGATATTGTGCGAGGAAGTCGCGCAGAATCTTCTCAAACTTATCCTTTCCAACCGTTTCGCGAAGCAGCCGAAAAACGAGCGGCCCTTTGCCGTACATTATGTATTTGTAGGCCGAAGACTGATCGTCAAGAGCCGCGGGCGCACGCAGGAGCGAGGCTGTTGGTTCAAAGGTCAAGGCCTTTTCAAGCTGTTGGCGATGAAGCTCTTCGAGTTTCGGGCCATCGAGCTTTGCTTCGCGGAGCGAATACGCACTGTATTCTGCCAACCCTTGCGAAAGCCACGCGTCATCAAACGACTTAAGCCCGACGGTCAAGCCCCACCATTGGTACGCGGCCTCACGCTGCAGACGGTCGAGAGCGGATTCACGGTCGCCTTCGAAATTGCGGCCTGCCACGAACAGCATCCCGATCGCCGAGTAGAAATCAAGGCTCTCGTCATCGATCTCGACGACCGTGTAGGTATTTCCGAACGAGGCCTGCCCAAAGCGTTTTGCATAAGCGGCAAGTGCGTTGCCAAGCGTCTCGGCGTAAGGTTCGACGCGGTCATCGTGGCCGGGCTGCGTTAAGAATCGAATGTTCGTCCCGCCATATTTCAGATCACGAACAACGTATTTTCCATACGCGATATTACCGATGAGTCCCGGCTGCGACTGAACGAAATGAAATGTTCCATTTGCGTTGGTCGGCCCCGCAGCAGTGTCGTCATAGCCAACTACTTGATAGCCAGCGGGCAGAGAAACGCTTATGTCGGCGGTCGCAGGATCAGCAGCATAATCGTGAAACGGGAACCAGCGTGCGGCATACATCAGATAACCGAGTTTGTCGCCGACGAAGGCAAGCCGCTTGTTCAGAAGAGGGCCGCCCGCAGGCGTATCGAGCACGCCGGCATATTTGAATCGCAGTGTTACCGGTGTGCCGCTTGCGATCTCCTGCCCCAGATCGATTCGTACGCTTGGGCCGAGGTCGGAAACCCCGGCTTGATCCTGTACAAAGGTTATCGCGCCGACCGGAACTGGCGTCGGTGTCGGGGTTTGTCCTTTGACCGGTCTTTTTGGTCGCGGAGTTGGCTCAGCTGCTGCAATGGGTGCGTCAACTCGCGTGATCGATTCGACCTTTAACGAGCCGTTCAGCTCAAAAACCACCGAGCGCGTATTATCAATCGGCGTAAATCCGACATCGACGGTCGCTGCAAGATGGCGCGAATTCGGCTCGAGCGAGACCGACATCTTATAGCTCGTAACGTCAAATGGCGTGTGCTTTACGCTTTGGGCCACTACCGGGACGCTTCCCACGACCATTGCCGCTGCGATCGCGGACAGACATCTTATAAACCTTTGCATTTTCGTGTTAAACCGCAAAATATCGCTTTCTAATGTTGCGTTGTTTAAGATGATTTTAAGTTCGATTTCGTTTGCCCGCCCTAAAGTTTAAGACGCAGGTGCGATATAGATCGGATTCGACATTATCCACGGCATCGCCTGATACGCCATTCCAAGGCCCTCGCGATAGACTTCGACGCGGTAAACGCCTGGTCCATCCGGCTTGAACTCAAAATGGTCGTTCCCTGAGCCTTCCGCCGCCTTTTGACCGTTTTTGTAAAGGATCACACGGCTTTTGAGAGGAATTTCGACCGTAAGTGCTCCTGATTCAGCAAATGAAGCTCTTTCGCCCATTGTTCGGTCGCCAAAACGGAACCTAAACCCCGAGGAATCGCCAAGTGCATCAATGCCAACAAATACGCGGCCGTCGGCTATTGCGGCAAGCAGGTTTTCCTGCGTGAGCGGAGTTCCCTTCGGAATAAGGGCGTGCACACGCATTATGCGGAACATCCGCTCATAGGGATCGAGCTTTACGCCAAAGAACCTGTGTCCCGTTTCATCTCCAAGCAGATAGAAACCGATATTCGAATGGGCATCCGTGCCCGCGAACAAGGTCGTTTTGTCTTCTGTGGCGTATGAGTCAAATTTCGCTAGATTCTCATCCGGCCGCGTGAAAGAGCGTGCAAAAACAAGCTCTGGATAGCTCGAACCCGACCAAATGAGATCAAAAAGAGCGGTAAACCGGTTAATGCTTTTTGCCGCAGTGTGCAGATTAAAGACCTCGACGCCGTCGATATCGGCGCGCCACGAATGAAATCTTTCGGGATAGGTGACGAGAGCAAGTCGCTGCTCGTCGTGCAGTTTCTTTACAACATCGCGCGTCGAAAGGCGTCTCAAACCCGCAGCATCCGCACTTCCCGGCACCATCAGCATACGGTCGTCGTCGGCCGTATCGATCTCATTGCCCGCGACAAACAGCGTGTTTCCGTGAAAACCGCTAAGCGTCATCGCCGACGTATCAAATGCATCCGACCAATGCTCGGTCATTACGATAAAGTTCAAGCCGACGGCATTTGCTCCCGAAATAAGTTCATCGAAGGTTGCTTTGCTGTGGCCGCCGATCGCTGAATGTGCGTGAATAATGCCGGTGTATTCGTCAAACCTTGCATCTTCGATCTGCCGCCTCGCCGCGTTGTCCGACGCGATCTTGTCGGCCGTTTCGCCGAAGACATAACGCCGATACGCGAAAGGCACCTGCGACAGTACCGCAAGCACAACGAGAACGATCAGAATGCGTTTGGCGAGCTTCACTTATGAAACAAAATCAACAGAAACAGCCCGTTCAGCGAGCTTTTTGCCAAGGTCAGCGACCTTTTGGTGTTCGGGATGTGCCGTATATCGATCGAGCGCGTCGCGGTCGGCAAATGTTGCGACCAAGCCGGTATCGAACGAGCGTTCAAGGCCGATCATGTCGCGTCCGGCGGCAAAGGTCTCGATCTCGGGAATTACGCCGACGAGCGCGTTCAGGCTTGCCACGTGGGCTTCTCTTTCTTCGTCCTGAACTTCCGGCCGATATTTCCAACAAACGATATGAGTCAGCATATGATCCCCTGCACCTTATATTAAGTTCTTCTGTTCGTTGATTTTACCCAACGATTGTGGAAAACTTGAAACGCTAAAAAACGATGCCCGCCATCGAACCTGCGGCCGCAAGCCGCGATAAGACAAAAATAGATACTCTACGGCCGACAACCGCATGCCCGGTTTGCTCACGCGATGCTCGCGGCGAGTGGACTTCGCTCGCAAACCTGCCGGAGGACATCGCTAAGCTGATTCGTGCGAATGCGCCCGACGTTGGCGACTTTTCAGCGGTCTGTACACGCTGCGCGGATCTATTTACGCGGGCAAAGGACGAGATCATCAAGGACGCTGCCGTTCAGAAAGACGGCTCCCACGTCCTTTCGACGCCTCTTCGGCTCGACGCGGACACCAGATACACAGGCAAAGGTGTAACGATCGCATTTCTCGATTCGGGTTTTTATCCGCACGTCGATCTGACGACGCCGGAGAACCGCATCATCGCCTATCGAAATCTGCTGGACGAGGACGGCGACCTGACGACGCTCTTCGAACCTGACGTTGCGAGCTGGCACGGAATGATGACGTCAGTCGTTGCTGCCGGGAACGGTTCGCTTTCGAACGGCTTCTATCGCGGCATCGCGTGCGATTCGGACGTTGTCCTGGTCAAGTTAGCGCGCACGGGCAGGATCTCCGATCAAAATATTCTCGATGGACTCAACTGGGTCCTCGAACATCGCAAAAAATACGACATTCGCATTGTTAATATCTCTGCAGGAGGCGACGGCGTTGCGAGCTATCTGCACGATCCGGTCTCGCAGGCTGTCGAAGAATGTTCACGCGAAGGCATCCTTGTCGTTTGTGCCGTCGGCAACGCCGGCCATGTTCCGGGCCATCCCGTCGTACCGCCGGCAAGCGCTCCGTCGTGCATTGCCATCGGAGGCCTCGACGATCACAATTCGCTCAATCGTGCCCGCCGCGGCATGTATCGTTCGTCCTACGGGCCGACGGTTGACGGCTTGCAGAAGCCGGAAGTGATCGCGTCGTCGATCTGGGTCCCGGCGCCGATCTTGCCGAACACGCCGACTGCTGCGCAGGCAGAATTGTTGAGCCTGCTCGATAACGCTCCGGACGAAGAGCTTTACGACATCATTGAAAAGTATCCCGGCATTGACCCTGAACTCGACGCCGCCGCAGACCGTGAACCGCACAGCATTCGCCAGATCATCCTGCTTAAGATCAGACGCGAGAACGTCATTACGGCGCATTACAAATATGTGGACGGAACGAGCTTTGCCGCACCGATCGTCTCGTCGGTCGCCGCACAGATGATCGAGGCAAATCCGCGACTCACGCCCTCAGAGGTCAAGAGCATTCTCATCGCGACCGCCGAACGCCTGCCGCTTTATGAGGTCGATCGGCAAGGCTGGGGTGTAATCGACGCGCGAAAAGCGGTCGAGGCAGCCGTTGCAGCCGCAAACAAAGAATAACAAAAGGAAAGTTTAGTCGTCGTTATCCGGATTCGGTGTCGGACGCGGTCCTTGTCGCGGCGTCGGCGAAGGTGACGGCTTTGGCGTCGCGGACGGGCTTGGTGTCGGCGATCGTGTCGGCGTCGGCTCTTCATCAGGCGTCTCGGTCGGGCTCGGCGAAAGCTTTGGCGTCGGTGTCGGCGTTTTTACGTTCGCATTCGTATTCACATTCAAATTCGGCGACGGCATTGGCGGCATCGCGTTGAAGTTGAAGTTTGAATCAAAACCGACATTCGAGTTCAGGTTCGCATTCTGATTTGCAAAGATCGAATTCGCGTTGGTGTTCGCGGCTGGTGCACCCGGACGTATGAAAGAATAGAGAAGTGCACCTGCGGCTACGACCAACAAGGTGCCGATCACGGTCAAGACGACCGTCTTCATCGTATTCGGCGGTGGCGGCGGAGCGTAGTATCCCTGTGGCGGACGCTGCTGGATCGGGCGAACCTGTTGTTGGTATTGCTGCTGAGGTTCAGGCGCGGTCGAGATCACGATCCTATCACCGGAACGCGGCGGCGGAACGGCCGCATTCAACTCTTCTATAGAAGGCGGCGGCGGAACCGCGGGAACACTGGCCGCCTGGCGAATCACGGTCACCTCACCTGCGTCGTCATCTTCGGTCGGGAGCGGATCGAGCGGCGTTGATGGCCGCGGCAAACTCTCGCTCGGCAGTGCCGAGAACTGCGGCTCGACATCCTCGATCAGCGGCGTTCCGTCTTTCGTACAAAAACGGATCACTTCCTCGTCATATGTCGCGTCGCAATTCGGGCAGTGTTTCATAAGATCGGGCTTCCTGAAGATGATTCGAACTCGTAAAATTTTATCACGGTTCGATGTTTTTTATGGGCAGGCAAAGGAGGCCTGTGGCCTTTTCTCTTTATTCTTCGCCTTTCAGGTTGATATAATCCAAAGGTTTCGATGAGTAGGCACGAATACAGGTTAAAGGTGGTCTTGCCCGCGTTGCTCGCGGTGCTGTCGCTGCTCGCGCTTTCGGCGCCGACCTGCCTTTGCAAGCATCACGAAGAGAAGACCGTTGCGTCGGCACCTTCCTGCCACGAACCGGAAAGTGAGAATTCCGAAGCTCTTGAAGGCCTTGCCGCCGAAAGCAACTGCATCTGCATTTTAGCAGAAAGGCCGTCGATCGCGGATAAGTCCACGCCGGAGAAAACCGTCAAAGATGCTGCGGCCCTTGTTGAAAGGCCGATCATTCCGATCGAGAGTCTTACCGATAGGCAAACCTTCCCAAAGGTCGAACGCTCGCAAAAGATAGCTGCAGATCATTTCGAACCCGAACTCAAACTCCCTCGCGGCCCGCCGCAATTGGCTTAGATCAGTAACACCAAGTTTCAATTTTCAAGCGCGCGTGCCAGATCCGGCTCAAGGTCGAAAACCGCGGCGCGTCTGATGTCGAGCGACCTGAGCGTTCGGCGGGCCTTATATTTCCCGTCTAGGGAAAGGGAGTTTTTAAGAAGTGAAAAAGATCATATTACTTGCGGTGATCACGACCGTATTTGTTACGGCCGCGTTCGCGCAGCACCAGCCTTTCACGCTGGTTTCGAGTGCAGCGAAGACAATTACCTTTGATGAACTTGTTGCGGCAGAGAAGACGCGCGACCTCGGCGTAAAAGGAGAGGGAACGCTTACGTTCTCAAAGAATGAGATACGCCTCGTGATCGCGACGGGCCCCGAGAGCGACATGCTCTCGTATCGCATTCAGGGAATGCGAAACCCGACACTCATTGTGCCCGAAGGAGCGCGCCTCAAGATCCTTATCGTTAACAAGGACAGCGATATGTGGCACGATCTGCGGATCGGACACGTGATGGGCGAATTTGCGGCCGACCCGACCGTTGCGATGACCGCGGGTTCTGTAAAGCTCGAACCGGCCGGCAGCGGCAAGACTTGGCATGCACAGGAACTCGTCATTCAGGCGAATGAAGCAGGCAGCTTCAAATACTTTTGCAGCGTTACAGGCCACGCGAAAGGCGGAATGTGGGGCACGATAAACGTCGGTGCGGCAACGGAGAAAATGCCCGCAGCCGAATCGATGCCTGCAGGCCACGATCATCACAAGATGATGGGAAACAACAAGACGACTTCTGCGCCAACGCCGACTCCGACACCGTCAGCCGAGCAGGATCACAGCGGCCACAATATGCCCGGAACGGATGGCGGCAAGCACGGCGATATGCAGATGTCCTCGACGGTGAACATCGGCGATCCGATGAGCCGCGAGAGTTCCGGCACTGCCTGGGTCCCTGACTCAACACCGATGTACGCCTATATGAAGCACTTCAAGGACGGCGGAATGTTCATGCTGATGGGCTCAGCCTTCGTTCGCTACACGGCTATCGGTTCGTCGCGCGACGTTTCGGTCGCGGGCAAGGGCTCGCGTTCGCGTTTTGATGCCCCGCATATGCTGATGGCGATGTATTCGCGGCCAGCCGGAAAGAACGGCCAGATCGGCATCCGTACGATGTTCAGCCTCGACGCTCTGACGCAGCGTGGTTACGGCTATCCGCTGCTCTATCAATCGGGTGAGCAGTTCCACGGGCAGCCCGTGCACGACCGGCAGCATCCGCACGATCTCGTCTCGGAGCTTGCGTTCACCTATTCGTATAAGTTTGACGACAAACGTTCGGTGTTCGTTTATGCAGGGCTGCCGGGCGAACCTGCTCTTGGGCCTGTCATGTTCATGCACCGCACTTCGGGAGCGAACAATCCGGACGCACCGATCTCGCACCACTGGCAGGACGCCACGCACATCACTTGGGGCGTCATCACAGCAGGTGTCTCTTTTGGTAAAGTGAAGCTCGAAGCAAGCGCTTTCAACGGGACCGAACCGGACGAGAACCGCTGGGCTTTCGACAGACCGCGTTTGAATTCATTCAGCGGACGACTTTCGTGGAACCCGACGCGCGACCTGTCGTTCCAGGTCTCGCACGGCTATCTGCGAAACCCTGAGCCGCTCGAACCCGACCTCAAGATCCTGCGCAAGACGACTGCCTCGGCGATCTACAACCGCCCTTTCGGTAAGGACAAGAACTGGGCGAGCACATTCGTCTGGGGACAGAACTACGGTAATGGCGAACGCTCGAACGCCTTTCTTTTCGAGAGCAATTTTGATTTCGCGAAGAATGCGGTCTTCGGCCGCGTGGAACGCGTCGAGAAAAGTGCACACGAACTTGTGCTCGATCATTCGTATCACGGCCCGATGTATTGGGTCGGCGCGTATTCGGTCGGCTATGTGCGCGACATCTATAGCCAAAAAGGCATCGACGTAGGCCTAGGCGGAATGTTGACGGCAAACTCGAATCCCGCATCGCTAATTCCGGTTTACGGCGGAACTCGGCACGGCGGTTGGCAGATCTTCCTGCGGATCCGCCCGTCGAAGGTGATGTAGAGACCGAACTAACCACCGAGCACACGGAGGGCACCGAGATAAATGCAAGCTGAAACTGCATTCTCTGCGACTCTGCGGGAGATAAGAGCGGGAGATAACAGGTCTTTCGTTAAGCGGCGGCCGTAAATGCTAAACTTACTGCACACGCGGGAAGCGCGCCTTTTCGCAAAAAGGAGTACGAAATAGTTATGAAGTTACCAGGTGGAATGGATCTCGGTTCGATGATGCGGCAGGCCCAGCAGATGCAGGAGCAGATGAGCCGCGAGATGAAGAATCTGGTCGTCGAGGCGGCGGCCGGCGGCGGCGTTGTAACGGTGAAAATGCGTGGTGATTTTGAGGTTCTTGCGGTCACGATCTCGCCCGATCTGGTCAAGGACGGCGATGTCGAGATGATCCAGGACCTTACCGTTGCTGCTCTCAACGAGGCTCGCCGCAAGGTCGAAGAATCGCTCAAAGGCCAACTCGGCGGAATGCTCCCGCCGGGACTTGTTTGAATGCGGAACGCGGAACGCGGAAGGCGGAATTGTGCGGCTTAGCGAAGCAGCTTCTTAGATGTGGGACGTCGGTTGCAGCAAACTATCGTGCCGCATGCCGGTCTCGGTCTAATGCGGATTTCATCGCAAAAATGGGGATTGTGGAAGAGGAAGCGGACGAATCTGTTTTCTGGATCGAAATGCTTGTCGAAACGAATCAGATAAAACAAGCTTTGGTTGCCGATCTGCTGGATGAAGGCAGCCAACTAACTGCGATCTGTGTATCGTCTATTAATACTGCACGAGGCAAAAAGCGATGATTCCGCATTCCGCCTTCCGCACTCCGCATTCGAAATATGTTGGATTACTCTGAGCCGGTCGCAAAACTGATCGACGAATTCAAACGCCTGCCGGGCATCGGCGGGAAGTCCGCGCAGCGCCTTGCGTTTTATGTATTGCGCCAGCCGGAAGCAGACGTTGCGGCCTTTGCGCGTTCATTGCTTGAGGTAAAAGAAAGGATCGTCTTCTGTTCGGTTTGCAACAATTTGACGGATGTCGATCCTTGTCTTTACTGCGCAAATCCAAAGCGCGACCATTCACAGATCTGCATTGTCGAAGAGCCGTACAATCTCGTTGCCGTTGAAAAGACGCGTTCCTACAAAGGGCTCTATCACATTCTGCACGGCTCGTTGTCGCCGATTCGCGGCATCGGGCCGGACGAGCTTATGCTCAACAACCTGCTGCCGAGACTGCGGCCTGAGAATAATGACGGTGTCGAGGTAAAAGAGATTATCGTCGCGACGAACCCGACGACCGAGGGCGAGGCGACTGCGAACTACATTGCACGTCTTTTGAAGCCTTTGGGAGTTCGCGTTACGCGTATCGCTATGGGAATGCCGGTCGGCTCTGACCTGGAGTTCGTCGATGAGGTAACGATGGACAAGGCCCTGACCAACCGGCATGAGATATAGAGAATTGTGAATGGTTAATAGTAAATGGTTAATAGTAAATCGTGNNCACGATTTACTATTAACCATTCACCATTCACTATTTACGATCTACTATTAACCATTCACCCTTTACGATTCACTAATACCGCACCTTTTCTTCCTCGGCGTTCGAGGCGCTCCGGGAATTCTTCCACTCTTCCTCTGAATCGTAGAAGTTCACATCGAAGCTCAGGAGTGATTTAGCCGAGATCCCGTCATACTCGGTCGGTGCATCATCGAACTTTGCGATCGTACCGATGCCGATGACCTTCGTGCCAAGCTCTTTCACCAGTGCGATGGTCTCAGTGATAGCCTTGCCCGAGCGGTTGATGTCGTCAACGATGATCGCGGGATAAACCTCATATTCCGACAGGAATTGGCGGAACTGCCGCGTACCGTTCTCCATTTCTGCCCAATAGATCTGCTGCGCTCCGAGAGCTTCGCGTACACCAAAGGCGACCATAATACCGCCCGGGCTTGGGCTGATGACCGATACCTTCGGCAGTTGGCTTGCGATCGCTTTTTCCATTCGGAAAAGCCGGCTGAGCGCGACGGACAAAATGCGCGCATTATCGTAATAGCGAAAAGCGAGCGGCATCTGAAAATAATGCGAGGCGTGCTTACCGTTCGGATAAATAAAGTGGCCGCGGCGATACGCACCGGTCTCGACCAAGATCTGCATTACATCTTCTGGTGGCGGAATAAGATTGACCATTTTCTAATAAACTCCCCTGACAAGATAAAGTCGGAAACTCTAATTCTACGACTCGACGTTAGATTTTCAAAGATCGAGCCCAAAAACCTTTCGGATCAGGAACTGCTGATCGACATTCATCTCGGGTGGGAGCTTTGCGGGATCGAACCACTCAACGGCAGTGATCTCGCGGCTTTTTACCTCCCCGCGGCCGTTGGCTCGTGCCGTAAAAATGAACTCGATATGCCGCTTAAGCGTTCGTGTGCGATAAAGTTCGATCTCGCTTAGCTCAATACCGGTTTCTTCACGGATCTCGCGCCTTAGCGCCTCGACGGGTTGCTCAAAATGTTTCATAAAACCGCCCGGCAGACCCCAGCCCGAAGCCGGCCGCAGAACGTGATCCAGGACAAGCACGCGGCCATTGTCGTCGCGGACGACGCCGGCAACTGAAGCCGTGAATTTCTTTTGAGGGAGCCTTGCAAAGAAAATGCGGCCGTCTCGCGGTAGGAGTTTCCATACACGGGCCAAGGTTTTAAGGACAAATGGCATCGTCTTGTCGATTCTTAAGCATAACATTCGCCTAAAAAGAAGCTGCCGGGAACCAACTCTAGTTTCCCGACAGCTCCTTGGCTAAATGCGGTTTACCGCCCTATTGCAGCGACACGTCGTCCACGCGGAACGTCGTCCCTAGCGACGAATCGGTCGTCACACGGAACTGTATCCGCACTGTCTGGCCCTTATAGGCCGATACGCTGAACGACTTCTTAGAATACGCGCCGGCCGTGCCTTTGTTGAGGTTGCTGTAAGTTGCAAGTCTCTTCTTCAGGCTGCCGGAGGTGCTTCGTACCTCGACATACAGCTTGTCGTACTGTCGCGATGTTGTCGTTTCGCTCGAGGTCACATTCAGCCAGAAGCTGAGTGTGCCGGTTGCGGACGACGGGATCGTGACCGTTTGGTAGCCGCTACCGGAGACGCTGTTGCTCTCGCCGAAATATGCGTAGCCGGAACCGCCGTGCGGATAGTTGCCGGGATCGACCCAATACGAGCCGGTACCGGTCGCCGTCCACGGGCTGAACGTACCTTCAAAACCGCCGTTGACGATCACTTCGCCGCCCGGTGTTGGTGTCGGGGTCGGAGTTGGCGTCGGCGTCGGTGTTGCGGTCGGCGTCGGCGTCGGCGTCGCAGTCGGAGTAGCTGTCGGCGTAGGAGTCGGCGTGCCGCTCGGGCACGTACCGACACCAACTGCGCACCATCCGGTCGCAACACCGTTGTATTGCGAGCTGCCGGAGCCATAAAGATCGGTTGCCGCATTCAGCGTCGCGGTCCTAGCACCTGCGAAGTTCGTGCTCGACGTCATATAGGTCACGAGCGCTCGGTAGAAGATCTTCTCAGCTGCAGTTTCGCCGATACCCGGAGCGGAAATACCGCTCACGCGATTCGTCCCGCCGTTCGCGATCAGATAATAGGCATGATTCGAGATGCTGGAGTTCGTGTGGACGCCGCAGTTATCGTTGAATGTCGATGGCGTGCAGCTGCCGGGATAGAGACGGAGCGAATAGTGGTCAGGATCACCGACCGCATTCGGGTTGTCCATTCGGCGGAGGGCGTCACCTGACGTTCCCGGCGTATAGGCGTCCTCACCGATCTTCCATGTATCGCCGGAGACCACGCCGCCGTCGGCATAGAGCTCGACCATCGATCCCATGATGTCCGACCAAGATTCGTTAAGAGCTCCGGATTCTTTCGAATACGTGAGGTTTGCCGTCCTTTCCGTAACGCCGTGCGTCATTTCGTGGCCGCAAATGTCGATCGTCGTCAGCGGTGTGAAGGTCGAGCCGTCACCATCGCCGTACGACATCATATTGTTGTACCAGAAGGCGTTGTTGTAAGCGCCGCTCGAACCAAAATGCACGCGCGAAGTGATCAGCGAGACCGAGCCGTTGGCGGCAGCGGTCGTAACGCCCGGACCGCCTGAACCATCAATGCCATTGCGGCCAAGGACGTTAAGGTAGAAATCGTACGTCGTAGCAGCCCCGTGATGAGCATCAACACCGGCGCGCTGGATCGTCGAATTCCAGTTGTCGTCCGTGTCGGTGAAACGCGATTGCGTACCGCCGGCACCCGTATTTTCGTTGCCGGTCGAGTTCATATTGAAGGTTCCCTGCTTACGCGTGAGATCTTCCATATAGTAGGTCGAACCGGACTGGCTTGTGCTGATCGAGATCGTGCCGCTGTATAGCGAAGAGCCCGTGCCGGTCTGGAGGTTGTTGTATTCAAAGACCATCTCTCCGGTCTGTGCATCGACAAAGATCACCGGAACGTCTGATGCGTCGGAACCGTCGATGTGCGGCGTCTCGACCCGATAGACGAGATGATCGCGATCCTCGCCGCGGAAGATATACATATCGACCTTTGGTTTGTCGCTTATCTTCGCCGTACCCGAATACATTTGGTTCGCATCGCGAACGGCGTCTTCGCGTGCGAGATTGGGTGACGTGTTCATTGCGACGCCTTCTTTCAGGTCATCCGTAATGGTGGCGAGCGAACCGTCGCGATTTAGGTGAACGATCGCCTCGCCTTCCCAAACAGGCACGCCGCCGACTGTCTGCCGAACACGGGTGTGTGCCATGCCGAGGCTGTCGATCTCGACCTTTTGAACCTCGAAGTCATCGGGGTTGCCGATGACCCGGCGTGTTGCCTGGTCGCGAAGAATTTCGAGGCTCTTCTGTTTCGCAAGGGCCAACTCGTCCTGCGAACCGGTCGTAAAGACCGCCTTATTCGCTTCTGCGTGTTTTGAAACGATCCCGACCGTGATTAACGTCGAAACGACGACGGCCAAGACCACTAAAAGCTTTTTCACAATGCTTATCCTCCTCAGATAATGTGCTGAAAGTTGCCGAAAAATGGCGGATCCGAAAACGGAAACGCCGCATATCTACGCTCATCGAACAGCGAAAAAATGATGCCGAGCATAAGGAGAAACAAATTGGGGACGCAGTTATGAAAATTAAAAAGCTGAACAAATTTATGCCCAACTCTTCCGTCTGTCAAGCACAATTTGCACAGTTTTGGCTAAAGCGGGCAAATATATTCTCGGCAGTCGGTCATTGTGACCGAAACCGCAGGGGTTTTCGATTTTGTGCGGGTCCTATACGTTGCCGAAGCCGTAGGTTCCGGGCGGCGGCGGCGTAAAGAATTGCTCACCTCGATCCTGTCTCGGAAAGACCTGGAGAAAGACGATCGCGTTCGCGACGAAGATGACCGGCATCGATACCAAATAGACTCCGATACAAAGCAGTAGGAGACCGATCAACGCGACAAGGATGCCGTAGAGGCCGACCGAAATGATTCCGCCGATGTTGGTAAATGCGGCCTTAGCGCTGAGCTTTACGGCCTCGATCGGGCTGAGATCGAATTCCATCACGAGCGGGATAGCAAAGTAAGTTACCAGCGCCCAAATGATCGTGACCACGATAAATACCAAATAGAACGCAAAGATCGCCATCGTGAAACCGGCTTCGGCCGCACTCAGTTCGCCGGTTCTCTGCGCCTGACGCATTGCCTCAGGATTGCTAAGCATTATGCCCAAACGGCCAAAATTGAGGCCTGTGTTCAGGACCGTGACGATGATAGTTGGTATGGCTTGGATCAATCCGACCGCCATCAGCGGCACGAACTTCTTAAAACCTTCGAACATCATTCCGAACTCGACCGGTTGGCCGCGGTGACCTCGCGCCGCAACGTAATAGATTCCGCCGAGCGTCGGCCCCACTAAGAACCAACTGATGCACGAAAGACAGCTGATCAATATCATCGCAACGAACGAGGTGCCGAGGTAGGTACCGTAACTTCCCTTAACTTGTTCCCAGGCAGAGCTGAATGCACCGCTCGCATCGATCGCGCTTCTTTGAAATTGGATATGTTCCATTTTTGGGCTGTGAATGACTTGTCTTGCGCTTAAAAAATCGGAATTTGAAAAAGTGTAAACCAAAAGCTGCTATCTGCAAAAGGAAAAATAGCTGTCAGCAATACCTCAGCCAACAGCTATTTTATTTTTTCTGACGCGCCTTGGTTTATTGCGCCATTGGCTTACGCGGAAAACGCTCATCCATCATCGCCGTTTGATAGACGAAAGCGGCCATGATCGTTGCCGCCTGCATCATATCTCCAGCCTGAATTCGGTCGTAAACATCCTGATTTGAGTGATGCGTACGCTGATCGTATTCAACTTCGTCCTGAATGAACTGGAAGCCCGGGATGCCGATACGGTCGAACGAAAGATGGTCCGTTCCGCCCGTGTTGGAAAGCGTCAATGTCGCCGCATCCATATCAAGGAAAGGCGTCAGCCACGCACGGAAATACGGACGCGCGGCTTCATTGCCTTGCATATAGACTCCGCGGATCTTGCCCGTTCCGTTATCAAGGTTGTAATAAGCCGAGATGTTCTCGTATTCGGCTCCCTTGATGAGCTCCGGTTTTTGCTGCGGGCCGCTTTGCGGGATTCCGAAAATATTCCTTCCGCCCTTCATTTCGCCGAGATGTTTTGTAACATACTCACGCGAACCGATAAGGCCCTGTTCTTCACCGGTCCACAGAGCAATACGTATGGTGCGTCGCGGCTTTAGGCCCGCAGCCTTAAGTATTCGGACAGCTTCCATCGCGACCGAGACGCCCGCGGCATTGTCGGTAGCGCCTGTTCCTGAGTGCCATGAGTCCATGTGGCCGCCTAGCATCACGACCTGATCCTTCAATGCCGGATCGCTTCCCGGGATCTCGGCGATCGTGTTGTACACCATCGGGTCGTCATCAAGATATTTGACCTTGAGGTCGATCGTCATTTGAACCTTTTCACCCGCCTCGACCATCCGAACGATGCGATTGTAGTCTTCGGTCGCCATAGTCATTTGCGGGACCATTTTGGCTTCCGCCTCTTTGTCCCAGGGCGATAGGCGTTTCTGTGTAAAGAAGTCCATCGGGTTTGCCGGTATATCGGCCGCAACCGATGCAGACTGCACAAAGACCGTTCCGCCAGAGCCTCTGGAGCTGTTGTCAACGACCATCGCCGCACCTTCGTCGATGACGAATTTGGCTCGCTTGAGGCCGTCAACGAAACGCTTCAGCCGATCCTGCATGTTGGCCTGATTCGGAGCCGGTGCCGATGCCCGAACTGCCGAGTCAGGATCGGGTGAGTTCGCCATATCGAGCAGTTCCTGCGCCGTAAAGCGATGTGCCATTCCCTCGAAATCAGCCTTCAGCTCACGAGTGCCTGACATAAAGACTATCTTGCCCTTAAGCTGGCCTTTATATTTTGCAAGGCCTGCTTCATCGTGTGCGTCGAGATAAACAACGTCACCTGTGATCGTTGTTGAAGGTGCAGCTGCTGCTGCCGGCGCCTTGCTCTTCTTACCCTTTCCCGTCTGTTCCACAGGCATCACGACTTGGCTGCCGAAACCAGGCGACCATGCCTTCGGATAAGCAATGACCGGGAAGCTGTACGGTGACGTGACCTGGGCCGAGAAACGTTCAAGTTCCCAGCCGCGGCCAAAAGGTCCCCAAGCTTCGAGGTGGGAATTCTCAAGGCCAAATTTCGTCAGCGTATCGCGCGTCCATTCGTTCGCGTGTTTCAGATTCCTGGAAGCCGTGAGCCGCTGACCGATCACGTTCGTCAGATAGTTGAGCGTATTCATTATCTGCGAATGCTTGAGGCCTTCTTCCTTGATCTTGTCGATGTCAGCTTTCGGCGCCGTATAGACAGGCGCCTGTGCAAGCAAAGTTGTCGGGAGCAGAAATGCGTAAATGATCGCTGCTCCGACGATCTTTCGTCGTAACATTGTCCCTATTTCTCCTAAAGTGGTCTAAAAATGTGGATCAGTTCAAGAACTACAATATCTTAATACCGCGCAAGATGCACGGAAGTTTCAAGATTTATTGAGGCATGACCTAGACCGTTGACCAGGTAAGCGTGTACGCAGGTGGAACATTCTTGAGGACAAGCGGGCTGCGGCGTGTGCGGCCGTAGCGTGTGCGCAGGAACTCGCGCAGACGGATCGCAGGTGGCAAATAGTAGCCGTGGGCATATTGGAAAAGGCGTAGTTCGCAGCCTTCCGCCATAAACTTCTCGATCTCTGCCAGCACGGCTTCGCTGACTTCTTTCGGCAGCGATACGAACGGGAGACAGCAAACAAGATAGCGAACTTTGCCTAGGCCGGAATCCGCGTGGATCTTGTAAGCCTCCGCCGCGTTCCCGCAAAGGATGTTCATCGTGGGAAGTTTTGTTGTGATCGAATTTACAAGTTTTTGGTCGAGTTCGAGGCCGATGTAGGATTCAGGGTTCGGGATAATGTTATGTAAGAATTTTGTAATTGCCCCGGTTCCAACGCCAAGTTCGAGAATAATGTTGTTCTCGTCCGGCTCCAACCCCTTGAGCATTTGGGCTGCCAGTTCAGGCGAACTCGGTGCGATCGCCCCAACTTTTAGCGGATTCTTCAAAAATGCTCGCAAAAACTGTATATTTTCGTTCATCTTGCCTTGGGAATGCTTAAGCACGAGCGGCAGGTTCGCCTATTGATCTAGTACCCGTGTCGGCGGTATCGAGAGCCATTTTATAATCACCGTCTTCTATTTGGCAATACCGCATGATGTCTCGAATTTTGCGTAAATGCCCGTTAATGTCCGCTAGGCTTTCTTCGCCCGCTTCGTCGAACCTGCTTTCTTAGCCGAAGCACGCGGCTTCTTAGGGGCAAATGCGCCCGGCACTTCTGCTTCGATCAACTTCTTCACTTGTTCAAGCGTCAGGCCGGCGGCGCCTTCGGCCGTTTCGCGCGTACCGTCGGCTCTTCGCGGAAGAGAGATGATCTTTTTCCCGAATTTTATTACGGGGCCCCAGCGGGCGTTCTCGACAGATATCTTTTCATCTTCCCAGCGATGAATATAACGGTTGGCTTCCTTGCTGACCTTTGCTTCGATAAGCTCGTTCATCTCAGCTTGGGTCAGATTCTGAAAGTCATATCGACGAGGCACGTTGATGAACAAGCCGTCCCATTTTATAAATGGCCCAAAACGTCCCGTACCCTTTGTGATCGGCTTATTGTCGAACTCGCCAACGGGAGCGTCCGCGACCTGTTTTGCCTTTATGAATTCGATCGCTCGTTCCGTGTCCACTGTTGCCAGATCTGTGCCACGGGGGATCGAGACGAATTCGTCACCCCATTTCACATACGGCCCAAAACGCCCGATGCTCACGGACAATTCCTTGCCGTCATAAGTGCCCATCGCGCTCTGCAGCTTAAAAAGGGCAAGAGCCTCATCGAAAGTGATCGTCTCGATACTCTGTCCGGGCGGGATCTTGGCGAACTTCGGCTTTTCCTCTTCCGTCGCGCTTCCTATTTGGATTATCGGGCCATAACGCGCAATTCGGGCGACGACGGGTTTGCCACTTTCCGGATCTTTGCCGAGCAGCCTTTCCCCTTTTACGCGTTCTGCCTTTTCTAGAGTATTAGCGACATCCTTTTTGAAGGGTCCATAGAACTCTTCGAGCATTTCGTTCCATTGCAATTGACCGTCCGCCACTTCATCGAACTCTTCCTCGATCTTTGCGGTGAATCCGTAGTCCATGATGGCCTCGAAATGCTGTTTCAGAAAATCCGTTACCAAAAGGCCGAGGTCCGTCGGGAACAACTTTGCTTTTTCCGCCCCCGTGTTCTCAGATTCTTTCCTTTTACTTATCGCATCGTCCTTTAGGATCAACACCCGATAAGGCCTTTGTGTGCCTTCCTTATCCCGCTTTTCTACATACTCTCTTTTCTGGATCGTAGAGATCGTCGGCGCGTAGGTGGACGGGCGGCCGATGCCGAGTTCTTCCAGCTTCTTTACAAGCGATGCCTCTGTGTATCTTGGCTGCGGGCGGCTGAAACGCTCCGTTGCTCTAAGCTCGGAAAGCGGCAGCGACTGCCCGACCGTCATCGGCGGAAGCAGGCCTTCAGCCGTTTCCTCCGTTTCATCTTCGTCCTTTCCTTCGCGATAAACTTTCAAAAAGCCGTCGAACTTCAACACTTCGCCCGACGCCGTCAGCTCTTCCTTATTAGTGGATATCTCTATCTTGACCGTCGTCTTTTCCAGCTCGGCATCGGCCATCTGCGAAGCCATCGTCCGCTTCCAGATCAGTTCGTAAAGCTTTTGCCATTCTTCTTCCTTGATCGTGGCGGCCTTTGTGTAGGTTGGGCGAATTGCCTCGTGAGCCTCCTGAGCGGATTCGTTCTTATTCTTGAACTTTCGCACCTGGTGATACCTTTCGCCATAAAGGCTGCTCACTGTCTGCGCAATGTCGCTAAGCGCCGTTGCACTCAAGGAAACGCTGTCGGTACGCATGTAAGTGATGTGCCCGTTTTCGTAAAGCTTCTGAGCGATCTGCATCGTCCTTGCGACACCGTAGCCAAGCTTTCTTGAAGCTTCTTGCTGGAGCGTTGACGTAGTAAATGGCGGTGCGGGAGTGCGTTTGCCCGGCTTTACCTTTATATCAGTTACTGTATAGTCGGCGGAAATACAGCTCTTCAGAAAGCTCTCGGCGCCTTCCGCACTGTCCTGTTTTCGTCCTTCGGCTTTGAAGGTGACCGACTTTCCTGTTATATCGTCGGCGATGAAAAGCCCTTCGATCTTGAAGTGGCTTACCGGTTCAAAGGCATTTATCTCGCGCTCACGTTCAGCAATGAGGCGCACTGCGACGCTCTGCACTCGGCCGGCACTAAGGCTGTTCTTGCTCGTGCTGATCTTCCGCCATAGAACAGGGCTTAATTCGAACCCATCGATGCGCTCGAGCACGCGGCGCGCCTGCTGCGCCATCACGAGATCCATATTGACCGTGCGTGGATTCTTTACCGCGGCCTCGATCGCCGGCTTTGTTATCTCATGAAAAACGATCCGTTTTGTCGTTATCGGGTCGAGGCCGAGCACCTCGCACAGATGCCAGCTTATTGCCTCTCCCTCACGGTCTTCGTCCGTTGCGAGCCAAACTTCGTCCGACCTTTTTGCCAAGGACTTCAACTCGCTGACGACTTTCTTCTTTTCGTCCGGCACGATATAGCGCGGTTCAAAATCATTCTCGATGTCGATGCCCATTCCGGCCTTTTCCAGATCGCGGATGTGGCCAAAGCAGCTGTTCACCTGAAAATCCTTCCCAAGAATCTTCTCGATGGTCTTTGCTTTTGCAGGGCTTTCAACAATTAACAAATTCTTCGACATAGTTCAGTTTTGGTATTTAATAAGGTTCTTGCGATGTATTGAATGACGAACGCTCCTAAGATGTTCGGGCATTGTCCTTACTAGACACTCAAAGCCAGATGCTCTCTTTCTATCGCTGTTGTGGTTGGATCTACAACTACCAAATTCTTACCCGCCTTGAAAAAATAATGCCAGACGCAACCTTTAGCGCCTGACACCTTTAGACTTCTACTCTTAATTTTTCGCTCTGTCAAAAGCGGAGTACGAGACGGGATCAAGCTCCGTTTGTGTATTCGGTCTATGTCCAATCGTGGATTTCGCGATCTCCGTGTCGCAACAGTACTAAGATCTTGCTCAAGTTTTGCCCCGGACAACAGTTCGTAACAGCTCTGATCCACCACCATACACCTCTTTGTGGCCGTAAACTTCCTGTCTTACAATCGTTCAAGCGCATCTACAAGCGATGTCAATAAAGGGATTCAATCAAGCGGCAAAACGATCAAAGCTTAGAAGGATTCTTATGCCAGAGCAAATAGGTTTCAGTCCCGGAAAATAAAACTACCCGAATAATGTTATGGATGTACGAGACCTAAAGACATTTCTTGAGGGTCAACTCAAGCCAGAGGACTTAGTGGCGCAAATTACGTCTGAGGTTGATGAGTTTCGGATGGCGAGTATAAAAAGGGGATCGTCGATTTCGGTTCATGTTGCGAATGAAAACTTCCGATACAGCTTCGGTAAAGAAGATGTGAAACTGCTTTGCGGCGCGTTAACCGAGGGGCGTTTAAACGAATGGCATATTGTTTTTTTATGCAACGTCGTTGAAATGTCGCGTTCATTTGTTTTTGAAAGCGATGAGATTGAGGACTTGATTTTTCAACTCAGCAATCCTGAGGACGATGTTTCAATTACGTCTTCTTGGGCGAATTCAATCTGCAATTGTAAGTAGATATCAGCGCACCGTCATAGGGTTGGCCTCTGCGCGGAAAAACATCACAAACTCAGACCACAACCCTAGCAAACCTATGAACATTCGCAGGACAGTTGTAGGCATATTCTCCATATTGTGCTTTGTTGCGCTCGGTGCGGCGTGTCAGACTCAGAATGTAGCCACTCAAGAGATTAACGAAAAGGCGGTAACGCCTTCTCCCACACAGACTAAATTGCGCCTTCAGGACGATTCGAAGCGGCTAATAAACCCCGCCGGTTGGGAATTGCCGGATATCACTCTGTTCAAAGAAGTGTCAAGAGAGAGATATAAGACCAACAAATCAATAGCTAAGATCGAACAAAGAGATTACATTCCTCTCGCCGATGTGATCCAGTATGCAGACGGCAATACCTTCTTTGATGTCGATAGAGATCCAACCTTGGAAAACAAGGCTTGGTTGATCAGACATGTGAAGGTGTTTTCCGCGCAAGGTCAGCCGTTTTGTTACGTAATGAGAGGTGATTGGGTCGTAGTTGACGAAAGCGGCGCGATCGAAGCCCGTGCAGCGATGAGAATTGTGTTGGTGTACACAGATCAAGACGGCGATGGCATTTACGAAGCCTTTCAGTATTCCGCCGGAGAAATGCCAATAATTCCGGAGCGTCTGATGAAACATTAACTTCAATGGCGGCGAACGGACGCCCTCGTCCCTGAAAGGGACAGATATTATAGCGTAGGGTGAAACCCTACATTTCCCCGCACCAACAACATCCCGCTCCCCGAAAGGGGAGCAACAAGGATCTCAACCGTCGCTGACGCGACGCTACGGTATTTGGCACTATGATCCGTGGGTTGCACCCACGGCTACCGCTCAGGCTGCCGCGCACGCGGCGCCGGTTCGTCCCCGTAAGGGAGAGATGAATGTAGCCCAGGGTAAGGCCGCTTCGGCCGCCACACCCTGGGTAACACAGCGAGAATGATCCTGGGAGCTCAGCCCCGATTCATCGGGCCATCGAGCGACAAAGACTCTTGTCGGCGGCAAGCCGCCTCCGAGATCCATTTGAGAGCTGTGGCCCCTGGTCTAAAGGCCGGGGCAGTTCACGGAAGAATAAAAACACCTCTTGACATATATGATATACTCATAGAGATGGCATAAACATATGTTTTATACCCTGATCTTTGACAATAGTGACATAAATTGTGACCGCTGCCTCGAAAAACGCCGATTTTTGTTCCGTTTTGTTCCGCTTGTTCCGCCACGCGCGGAACGGAACAAACATTGTGAATTGTGAGTGGTGAATGGTGAATGCTCACTACTCATCACTCGCCACTCACCACTCACTGACAAGAGTGCCTTTACTAACGTGCGGGCTTCCTCAACGCCTCATGCTTTTCTTGCGTAGCATTTGCCGGGGAGGACGCGGATGAGGTCGCGGATGTCGAGCGAGACGAGTGCGGAATTGAGGTCGCCGAAACTTAAGCCGCAGCTTTCGACGAGTGTGTCGATATGCGTTGCGTCGTCGAGCGAAAGAGCTTTGTACACCGTCGTCTCGTTCGGCGAAAGATCAGGCGGAATATAGTTCTCGTTTTGAGACTTTTCGCGTTGTTTGCGATCGTCGGTCTTCGGCGGCAAGATCTTCGCGGCGATCTCCGCAGGAAGTTCAGCGACGATATCCTGCCACTGCTGCACGAGCTTTGCACCGCTCTTGATCAGGTAATTCGTGCCGAAAGAATTGCCGCTCGTGATATTGCCGGGCACGGCCATCACCTCGCGGTCCTGTTCGACCGCAAGGCGAGCCGTAATGAGCGAACCGCTCCGCTCGGACGCCTCGACCACAAGTATCCCAAGGCTCAGGCCGCTGATGATGCGGTTACGGTATGGAAAATTCTCCTTCAAGGGCGGCGTTCCGAGCGGAAACTGCGTTACGAGGCAGCCGCCTTTTGCCAGGATCTCGCGTACGAGGCCGTTGTTCTCACGCGGATAGACCGCATCAAGCCCAGTGCCCATTACGGCGATCGTCCGGCCACTCGCACGCATCGCACCGCGATGAGCCACCGTATCAATTCCGCGTGCGAGCCCCGACGTGATCGTAATGCCTCGCGAGGCAAGATCACGTGCGAGCATCTCGGACGCATTCTCGCCATACGTCGAGCAAGATCGCGACCCGACGACACCGATGCTCGGCTGATCGAAACACGCTTGCCAATCACCTTTTACATAAAGCACCGGCGGCGGGTCGGCGATCTCGCGAAGGATGTCCGGATAGCTGCCGTCATCGAGCACGAGAATGTCGCCTCCGAGTTTCTTTACCTCGTCGAACTCGCGTTTTGCACGCTCATCAAAACTCTTCGCGAGGATCGCATCGACCGTCTGGGCGTCCATTCTTAAAAGTTCCAGCTGCGAACGCGAAGCGTGAAACACCGCCTCGGCCGAACCAAAACGTTCGAGCAGAACCGTCGCTGCACGCGGCCCAATGCCGGGCGTCATATTCAAGGCGATCCAAGCGAGCATGTCTATTTGGGAATTGAGATTTGGGATTTGGGATTTCGTTTCTGTTTGGAAGTTTTTATTGCCGAGACTACTATCGACACGATCTCATCAAATTCAGCTAAGAGATTGGTCGTCAAGTTTCCTTTGACTTGCCCCGACTCTACCAACAACTCGATCCAGTAGATCGACTCGTCCGCTTCCTCTTCGACGATGGCCAACTTATTGATGAAATCGGCCGTTGATTTGGCTCGGCATGCGGCTCGATAGTTTGCTCCAACGGATGTCGCACTTCGAAGCAATTGCTTGCCCAGAATCTCGCTCGTTGTATTCTTTGGCAAGCTATCGAGCAACTTAATAACACGGAGAGCCAATTGCTTCGTTCTATTTATAAGTTCCGATTTGGTCATAAAAGCGGGAGCATATCTCCGAATTCCGTAATCTTAAATCCCAATTCCCAAATCCGAAATCGGTTTGGCGGAGGCGTGTGGGAGTCGAACCCACCCAAGCCCGCGTTTGGCGAACTCGCAGACGATTTTGAAGACCGCGCCCATCACCGGACAGGTTTCGCCTCCGTCTTTTTGTAATAATGATCTGAGAAAGCCTATTCCTCGATCAGCAGCTTCGTCAACAATGCCGCACGCCTCGGAATATCTTCGATCTCAATATACTCATCAAGAGTATGAGCTCCGTCGCCCGTTATTCCCAAACCATCAAGAACTGGTATGCCAAGAGCGGCTACGAAATTACCATCCGATGCGCCGCCGACCTGCGTGTGATCGAGTTCAAAACCAAGGCCCAAGGCAGCCGCTCTCGCTCTTTCGTAGAGAGCCATTACATCGTCGGTTTCCTCGAGCGGCGGGCGGTTGATGCGGCCCTTTAGTTCGAGCTTAACTCGTGGGTCTTTTGCCGAAAGTGCTGCCAACTCGGCTTCCACACGATCTCCCTCCGCCGCATTGGAAAACCGCACATCTATCTCGCAAGCCGCAAAGGCCGGTATAACGTTCGTTGTGGTCCCGCCCGAAAATGTAGTCACGTTTACGGTCGTTCCGACATTGCGATCCGCAACAGCGTGAATCGAATCGACCTGCCGGGCAAGTTCCGCAACCGCGTTCGCTCCTCGTTCGGGTTCGAGGCCGGCGTGTGCGGGAACGCCGGTGGCTTCCAGGCAATATACGCCCGTGCCTTTCCTGGACGTCTTGACCGCTCCAGCAGCCGACGGTTCGAGCACAAGACATCGGGCGGACCTTGCGGCTTCGCGTTCGACCAGATCGCGTCCTGTCGCACTTCCGGTCTCCTCGTCGCATGACAGCAGAACCGTTATCGGCCGCTCGATCTTCACTGCCGAAAGATAACGCAGAGCCTCAAGAACAAGGGGAATATTGCCCTTCATATCAAAAACGCCGGGGCCGAAAAGCCTGGAGTCCTCTATGCGGATCGGGTTGCGGTCGATCGTTCCAAGCGGATGAACGGTATCTGTATGGCCGAGTATCAGCGTCGGACTCGTGTCGAGATCGATACCGGCTCGAGCGATAATATGGCTGCCTGCACCATCTGCTCTTTCGATCTCGACGCTATCGGCCACTTCACGGAATTTGCTCGCTAGCAGCTTAACTATACGCAAACTTCCCTCAAGGTAGTGAGAAGGCGTTTCGATGGCGACAAGTTCATTTATCTCGCCGACCAACGCGTCCTGCCGCGACATGAAATATTCCAAAAGCCCTTCGCTCATTTAGTTTGGAATCTTACCCTCGGCTTCTTTGACGGCAGTCGTTCCGAATGCTGTGTTGAACATATCTGCTATACGATAGCCTGCAAGAGCGATCTGCTTCTCGGAGATGCGAAACGCCTTTTGCTGATAGTCGTCCGACGGTTTCTTGAAGAATTCGATGTTGTTGTACGCAAAGTTCGTGGCTATCTCAAGGCTCTCGTCTTTCCATTTTGAGAACTCGCCGGGTTCGAGCATTTTCTTTTCCTTGTCGTACGGATATGCGGCCATGATCTTGTCGCCTATAGGATCAAGATATGCGGCGTCGCACTCGTCTTTTGTGTTCGGTTGTGTCTGGTCGATTATCGAGTCCCAAAAGCCGTGTAGATTCCGCTGCTGATCTCTCGGTGTCCCTTTAGGCGTAAGGAAGAAAAGGTTTCCTCCTTGATCGCCTTTTGGATAGCTCTTGGTCGTCTTTGCCGAAACATGGAGCGGTTGATGTAGATCGCCAATTATATGAATTAGCCAAGCGACGGCGATCGCCTTTTCTTTGTTTGATGCCGAACTCGTGATCAGTTTGCTGAATTCTTCGAGCTTATCCATCGCGAGGCCGTTCTTTTCGACATCTGTATCCATAACGGCCTTTCCGTTCTCGAAATGCCAAAATGTGTCGGAATAATGCCAGTTTGAGTTCGAATACGTCTTATAGCGGACCGGAAATCCTTTGTCTTTAATAAAATCGGCCCAACTTGCGATCATTACGAAGAATTCACGCTCGCGTTCCGCCTTGCTCTGCGAACCATAGCTCATATAGAACGTCGAAAGCTGTGCATCTTCTGGAGCGGCCCGCAGGATTTCGATCACGCGAGACCTCGCTTCGGGCGTCATATTCTGCCATGCGATGTAAGCGGTGAGCTTATGGCCGACGTCGTCCCAGGCGCGTGCCTGTGTTGAAAATACAAAGACCGCGAGGGCGATCAATCCAATAAAAACTGCTGCTTTCTTCATTTTTAACCCCAATTATCTACGGCTTTCCGGCCGACCCATACAATGTTGTGCCAGCGAAGTATTATCTAATATCGCGTCTCGGTTTGAAAATTGCCGTGAAAAAGGTTAGTCTGTCGGTTTTCAAAAATGCAAACTTTTTTGTCGTTTTGTACATCAAAGTAATGCAAAAACTTCGACGCGGTTGCGTTCTTTTTTGTAAGACCACCGAAATTGGGTGTTTAACAGGGGAAAGGAGCTCGAAGTAAGTTTTATGCAGCATATTTTGGAACAAATATCCGCCATCGGGCGTGTACATGGTCAAGAAGCCGATGGTTTCGGCAAAAGGATCGGAATTTTTGTTAGATTATTTGGCTGCCGGCATCGAGATATTAGCCGGCCATTCACAAACGGAAAAGTAAGCTATCGTGCCTGCCTTTCCTGTGGAGCAAGAAAGAAGTTTGATACAAAGGATCTTACGACATCGGGGAGTTTCTACTATCCCCCTTCGGTGACCGCTCGACCGTAAATGAGCGTTTTTATAACCCTTCAATAATACCTACCAAATGTTTACCTACCGGGTGCGGCTTTCCAAAAAGTCCGCACCCTTTCACTTTATTGGGCGAAAGTGGTTTTGTGTAGTATTCTTTCACGCAAAAGTCTCCCATCTGAGGTGTTTGTATGGTAAAGAAAGCTCTTATTTCGGTCGTCATTGCTCTCCTTTTGACCTTTACTTTGCTCGGCATATTCATTGTTATGCAGCCGGACGAATTTACGATCACGCGAAAGATCACGATCGCTGCCGCTCCCGAGAGCATCTTTTCAGAGGTCAATGATTTCCATAAATGGGATGCCTGGTCGCCCTGGGCAAAACTTGACCCGAATATGAAGACCGAGATCTCCGGGCCGGAAAGCGGAAAAGGTGCCGTCTATTTTTGGACGGGCGACCAAGAGGTCGGTGAAGGCCGAATGACGATCGTCGAAAGTACGCCGCCGAGCCTTGTGAAAATCGACCTGCACTTCATCAAACCCTTTGACTCCTCATCCACCATCGACCTTAAAATCACACCGGCGGGAGCAAACTCCGATGTAGAATGGACGATGAACGGCAAACACAATTTTATGTCGAAGGCTTTTGCTCTCTTTGTCGATATGGACAAAGCGATCGGCGCCGACTTCGAAAGAGGCTTGAGCCAACTAAAGACGATCGCCGAAAAGCCTCAGAATAATTAGAATAGGACGGCCCGCAAACCGTTTCCAGCATGCGGGCCTTCGCGTAAACCTAACGATGAAACGCCGGTATCAGATCCTGAGCGGCATTACGATGTATTTGTAATCGTATTCGGAATTGTCAACGATACGCATTTGCGTCGAGGCGTTCGAATCCTTGAACTCGAAGGAGATGCGCGTTGCGGCATTGCCGTCGCGGACGCGAACCGTACCGTCTCCGTCGGGTTCTTTCTCGCCTTCTGCTTTTGCAGCAGTTGCGATCGAGCCTGCGTTATTCAGAAATTCGAGCAGATATTGACAGTTGAAACCGATCGGCGTCTCAGGGCCGGTGTATTCGGCGGGTACGACCTCGCGGCCTTCGCCTTCTTCGCTTGATTGTGCATTCAGTTCGATCTCGCCCGTGCGAACCGTCAGACGGATCGAACGAGTACGGTCGTCCGCCATGAGGCTGACTCGGCGAACGGCAGCACGCATCTCTTCGAGATCGAAGATCGCTGCGAGATTATTGTCCTTCGGCATTACAAGTTCGTAGTTCGGGAAAGTTCCGGTCAGCGTCCGGCTGATCAAGAGACGTCCTTCGATCTCGAAGAAAAGGTGTTTCTGGTCTTCACCGAAAGAGATGTTGCCGTTCGTGTCGCGTGCGATCTTTGCGAGCTCAAGAAGCGCCTTGCGCGGAATGAGCGTATCGATCGCCGAAGTTTCTGCATCGCTTGGAAGCTTCTGCTCGATAAAGGCGAGACGGTGGCCGTCGGTCGTAACCATTCGTGCAATGCCGTCCGAAAGTATGAACTTCGCACCGGAAAGAGTGAAGCGCGAAACTTCGTTCGTAATGGCGAACGCCGTGTTCTGGATGAAATAGTTGAACGTCGCGGCCGGCAGGCTTAGCGGCGTACTTTTGAACGCCGGTATCTCCGGGAACTGTTCGCGGTTAACGCCGGCGAGGCGAAACTTCGCACGGCCGCATTTCATCGTTACCCACTCGTTGTCGTCCTTCTTGAAGTGCACATCGTCTGCGTCAAGAGTTCGGACGATGTCAAAAAGCTTGCGTGCCGAGATACAAATTGAACCTTGTTGCTCGACCACAGCTTCCGCATCACAGCGGATCGTAACGTCGAGGTCGGTTCCGACGATGCGTATCTCGTTATCGCCTAGAGATTCGATAAGTATGTTCGCAAGGACGGGAATCGTCGTTTTGCGTTCGACGACGCCCTGAATAAAACCTAGTTCATCTTTCAACGTTGACTGCTTGATCGTGAATTCCATACTTACCTCTTTACCTCTCGTTTCTTGTTGGATGCCTTTTACTACTAATTAACTTCTAAAAATAAGAGAAAGAAATAGTAGTAGTAATAGGGCCTGTGGATTTGTGTGAAAAACGGATAACTCCTTATAAAATCTAACCTTTTTTATCCACAATAACCTGTGGAAAACTTGTGGAAAAAATCTTCATAGTGTGGAAAACCATCTTTAGGTGAGTTTTCCTCAATTTTCCATAAGCATTGGATCCGGCAACCTGTGCGAAATCTCGCTGCTTTGGGCTAAGTCTTATATTTATCAACAATTTACCGATCTAACATACTCGGAAAACCGGTGGAAAACCTGTGATTCCGGTCCATCGGATAAATCTTGCTAACTGTTGCAAAGATTATCAATTAGCTCGTTCAATGCCTTGTGGAAAACACGATCTTCGCGATTCATCTTCTCTATCTTGTCAACCGAGTGCATAACGGTCGTATGATGCTTGCCGCCGAATTCTTTTCCGATCTCCGGGAAGCTGTGACGCGTCAACCTTTTGCACAGATACATAGCGACCTGACGCGGCAGAGCGACGGCCCTAGAGTTGCTCTTTGCCTTCAGTTCGTCAACGGACATTTTATATTGGGCGGCCACGGCCCGAATGATCCGATCGAGCGTTAGACCAGCAGGATGCTCGCTGTCTATGATGTTCTTTATGGCCTCATCGGCGATCGCTCTCGAAAACGGTACACGCTTGAGCGAAGATATGGCGACAAGCCTTACAAGCGAACCTTCGAGTTCGCGTACGTTGCTTTTTACGCGGCCTGCGATGTAGATGGCGATATCATTCGGCAGATCAATACCATCGAGGTCAGCCTTTCTTTTTAGGATAGCGACCTTTGTTTCAAGATCCGGCGGTTCGATGTCCGCGATCAACCCCCATTCAAATCGCGAGTGCAGACGTTCTTCCAAAGTCGGGATCTCGCGTGGCGGACAATCGCTCGATATAACGATCTGCTTCTGATCGTTATAGAGCGTGTTGAACGTATGAAAAAATTCTTCCTGCGTCCGTTCTTTGCCGGCCATAAATTGGACGTCGTCAAGAAGCAGGACGTCGATAGATCGATACTTATCACGAAAGGCCGGGGTCTTGTCGAAGCGGATCGCGTGGATGAGTTCGTTCATGAACAACTCACTCGTAATGTATGCGACACGAGAGGAAGGCGACCGCTGTTTGATCGAATGTCCGATGGCGTGCATCAGATGTGTCTTGCCTAACCCGACACCTCCGTACAGGAAAAGCGGATTGTATGCAGAGCCTGGAGTTTCCGCGACACTTTTTGCTGCCGCATTCGCAAATTCGTTTCCCGTGCCGACGACAAATTTATCGAACGTGTACTTTGGGTTGAGCGAAGTTGTTTCGACCGACTCAACAAAAGGACGAGCCGCGGGTTCAGTAGAAAGTTCGACCCGAGCAGAGGGTGAAAACAGAAGGTCGCCGTCGGTCGCTTCTTCGTTGGAGGAGTCTTCTTCTATGTCCTGCCAAACGATCTTATGGTCGCCGCAGCCGAGGTGTGAAAATATTCCGTTGAGCTTATCCGCGTAATATCGGTTGATCCAATCTTGTGCAACGATGCCGGCCGCCAATACGATCTCCTTTTGATGATCGTCGGTCTTAATGAACTTGATCGGAAGGAACCAAGTGGCAAGGACCTGAGGGCTCAACTCTTCGCGGAGTTGTACGAGAGCATCGTCCCAGATCGTGTTTTTATCTAAAGCGAGGTGCAAGTTAATCTAAGTTCTCACCGGACGGTTTTGATAGAAAAATATCGTTCGGTGACCAATTGAATTCTAAATTTCGAGGTTCTGTTTAAGACGGCTCTTTTTACCCTTGACGAAATGTAATATCGAATCCCAGGAGGTTCTTTGTTAACAAAGCGTTACCGTCTTTTTCACAGGATTTCCACAAGTTGGAAGCGAAGTTGTTTAAAACCTAACTCACAACATTAAGCTATTTACTTTCAACAAGTTACAAGCACATGGAACCCGGAAATGGATATCAGACTAACACGAAAAACCTACCCTTGCAAACCGAAATCCACAGGCAGAAATTTTTCCTTTAACGTCGATTTAACTTCCTTTTTTGTCATATATTTGGGAGCATTTTGAACTCGATATTTGACAAAGATTCGACCGATCTTTCGATCAAAAAAAGGGAAAATATCAAAAATTTTTTCGTGTGTTCGACCATTATATCGCGTCGTGTAGGCGAATGCCGAATATCGAACGCCGCCTCTCACGGATCCAACTGGACCAACGAGAAGCGGCGACGGTTCTTTCCAAAAGCCCGATCGATCGAGCGGGTTCGAGACAGTGTTCTTAGTTTGCGGCCAACTGTGAGATGGTGGCGGCGCCGGACCTGTCTGCATCGACAGTTGGCGAACCGCTGTATCGGACATGGCTTGCGCCCGAAGCTGTCGCCTTAAGCACTTCAGCAACATTCAACTCGGCATTGCTCGCACCGCTTGTTTCGATCGATGCCTGCTTGCTTACAAGTTCGGCAGCGAGTATTTTGCTAGCGCCGCTTGCTTCAACGTCGAGACCATTCGTCTTTCCTGAAACCGTGATCCTTGAGGCTCCGCTCGCGTCAAGGGCGAGTCGTTCGTTATTGATATCCTTAAGCGTGACCTTCGCGACACCCGAAGAGGACGCTTCGTTTATGATAGGGGCCGTAATAACGACCTTTAGCTCGGAGGTCTTTGAGATGCGCTTATCGGTGTAGATGGACAACGTATCGCCGTCGACCTCGGTTCTGATAAACGGCATAAGGTTGTCGTCGGCCGTTACCTTCACACTAAAGACATCGCCACGCGTCACTTCGACAACAAAAACCCCGCTGACCTCGAGCTTGTCAAAGGCTGCAACATCGCGCTCAGCCGTAACAACATTACCGGAGCCGACCTCGCCCTGGAATATGGAACCGAAACGGAAGAGGTCTTTAGTCGCCGGCCCGAACGAAAATGCACCCGAGATAGAAATACCGATGACCAATGCCGTAAGAAATAAAAGGAAGCCGATCTTTTTCATAAAACTACTCTCCGAATAATGTTTCTTCCCCGTGACTTTTGCGAGGTTATAGGAGATAACGAAACGTTAGAGGTTGAAGTTCGGAGAAATTGGAGCTTTATTTTGCGTAGAAGTAGAATTGGATCGCCTGCACTATTCCGATAAGAAATCCGAACAAGGCTCCAAATAGCTCGATAGTCCGCAGGTGTTCCTTTGCGACGCTCATTACGAGCGATTCAAGCTTCTCGGCAGGATAAGCCCGGATCTTTTCCCTGACAACACCACCGATATCGAACTCGCGTATCGCATCGGGCAGCTTTGCGTTTATAGCATCGATCACGGTGTCTGTAAGCGTTGCAGAAGTTCGTGCAACTTTCTCTGAGGCAAGGTGGTCTCCGAGCCGGCCGATCGGCGTCGCAAGAAGATCTTCGATGCGCGTTGACAGAAACTCATTAAGCAGATTTGCGGTCGCGTCGCTTGAAAGGACATTTACGACGCCGTCTGCGACCGTTGTCTTTAAGCGTTCTTCAGCCTCCGGATGCACGATCTGAAGTACGGCATCGATGCTGTGCGGACGAAGTTTCGCGATCGTCTCGCTCAAGAACCGGCGAATGCCTCGGATCGTCTCTTCGCTTTTAAGAAGGGAAAAGACCGACCTTGTGATCTGATCTTTGAGATCGTCGAGGCGTTCGGGGTCGATGCGTCCGACTATATCTTTGACAGGCCGCGATAGAGCGGTGTCGATGCCGCTGGAGATAAAGTTCCGAGCCTCCTCGGCAAACGATGCATCGCTAAGGGTTTCCTCAAGCCGCCGAGGAAAGCTTTCATTCACAAGATCGTCAACTTCGTCGAGGAGGTTGTCCCGCGAGACAAAGATCTTCTTAAAGAACGAAAGGTTTTCGTAATAATCATGGACCTCGCGCTTTACGAGAGAGCTGATCTGGCTGCGCGTATTGTCGGTCGCGGCGAACTCGGCGATCTGCTTGACGGCGGGCTCGACCTGCTCGCGTGCTTTTTCCTTTAGGAATTCTACAGCTTCGGGCGTGAACATTTCGCCGACCGGCGAAGGAGAATTCAATAGGTCCTCGAGTTTTTTTCTAACAAAATCGCCGATGCTCTTTTCAAAGGCAGGCTGTTCGAGCCCGGCGCGGATCCGTTCGGTCAAAAAGTCAATGACGCGTGCCGATGTTTCCGTATCCAACACCTCGGAAACACGGTGACTGAGGATGTCGTCCATTCGGGATGCAGCTAATTGATGAATGCGGATGCGAGCATCTTCGCTCCCGAGGACGACGCGAATGTGGCCGGCGAGCCTTACCTGAAGGCCGGAGATCGCATCAAGTACAGGCGTTCGCACGGACGCTGGTAAGGCCTCGATCAGCGATGGGTAGTTCGTTTCAAGAAGAGCCGTCGTGTATTCACCGACGACGACATCCAGCTTTCGCTTGAGAAAATCGCGTCCGATCAAATGCTCTTGGATCGTGTCGCTCGTAACGAGTTCTTCGCCGACGGCCTTACCGATCGCTGCCGCGAGACGGTCGCGGTTCCGCGGGATCATTCCTTGTGGAAAGACGGTCAGCCCAAAGACTTTCACCGGCCGTCGCGGGCGGAACAGCATTCTTACCGCCAACCAAGCTCCGAGGTAACCGTGCACCGTCGCGAATGCGACAAGAAGGCCCATTTGGAGCCAGATGTTTTTGAGGAACGGTGCAGCGAGGTCATGGATGTTCGTAAAGGTTTCCATCAAGCACCGTCAAAAAGATAATCGCCGCATGCGGCCCCGCGAAAAGGAACACCGTTCATTAAAAGACCTGGAAGCCTTTTGAACGCAGGCAAAAATCAGAAAACTCCGTGAGCCAATTATTTCCGACGCTGTAGTTCTTCCACTGATCGTCCTCGTCGCGATGAAGCGTCATATCGTCTGGCGCGTTCGTTATCGTCAGGTCGGCAAAGATGCGGCTTCCCGCCGGCACCTTCGGCAAGATCTCATCTCTGATCCTTGAGCCGATCTCCTGAGCGTCATCGCGAGAAATTTTGACGCCGGTAGCGTTATACCCCATCTGCCGGAGTGTTCCTTCGCTGAGAACGTCCAGGCTGCGAATGATCTCGAGGCCTGCTTTCCAGTGCCATACGTTTGCAAAGAACTCGAAGTTCTCCGAACTCATGTCGAGAAGCGTGAAGCTCATATGTTTTGATTGTACGCTATCGGCGGCTCCGATAGTTCTGTTCAGAAAAATGCTAAACGCGAAGGTGTGAATTAGTCAACGGCTTTCGGTCAGGAATATAATCTTGCTTTCTTTTTGTTATGAACTCAACAAAATATCTCGAACGGATCGGAGCCGAACTCGGCCCGGACTCACTCAACGTCGAAACCCTGCGTTTACTTCAGCGCAGGCATCTGCTCAGTGTTCCGTTCGAGAATCTCGACATTTATTGGAAGAGGCCGATCATCCTCGATCTGGATCGCTTTTATACAAAGATCGTCGATGAGCGGCGCGGCGGCTTTTGCTACGAACTGAACGGCCTGTTCAATGAACTTCTGCTTTCACTTGGATTCACCTCGCGGTTGATCTCGGCCCGGGTCGGCCGTCCGGATGGAACGTTTGGGGCTGAATTCGACCATGCGGCGATCATCGTGTCGATAGACGGCGAAGAGTTTCTAACAGACGTTGGATTCGGAGACTTTAGCGCCGAGCCGCTGCGGTTTGTCGTCGGCGAAGAACAACAAGATGCGAACGGCACATTTAAGATCGAGCCGGCTGACAGCGCTGCTTTCGTCGTCAAAAAGCTGGCCGGAGATGAGTGGAAAAATGAGTATCTTTTCACCGCTAGGGCACGAGACCTCGAAGAATTCGCCGAGATGTGCGACTTTCAGCAGTATTCGCCCGAATCGCATTTCACCAAAGGAAAACTCTGTTCTCTGATGACCGAAAAAGGCAGAAAAACGCTGACGGACGAAAAGTTTATAGTGACTACCGATAAAGGCAAGGTAGAAGAAACCATAACAAGTGAAGAAATGTTTGGTCGCGTACTGCTTGAAAAGTTACATTATCGAACCGCCAATTCGTGCGGTGGCGACTAGTAAGCTAGAATAGCTTTACATGACTTATTTGGTCACACTCCAAGAAAGGAACAGTTACAATTCCTGCGGCGATCAGGAAGGCCCTGGCGTTGAAGCCGGGTCAAAAGGTGACACATCGGAAAGAAGGAAACAAGATCATACTTGAGTTTGATTCCGACCTTGTGAGATCACCTCCTCCGAAGCCGAACGCCCGGAAAAAATGACCGATTCAATTTCATACGCCGATGCGGGCGTTTCAATAGACAAGGCGAACCAGGCGGTGGCGAAGATCCGCGAGTATGCCCGTTCGACATTCAATGAGCGGACGCTGACCGAGATCGGGAGCTTTGGCGGGATGTTCGCCGGTGCTTTCCCCGATATGGCCGAGCCGATACTCGTCGCTTCGGCTGACGGCGTCGGCACGAAGCTGAAGATCGCCTTCGAGACGGGAATACACTCGACCGTGGGCGCCGACCTCGTCAATCACTGCGTCAACGACATTCTCGTGCAGGGAGCACGGCCGCTTTTCTTTCTTGATTATTTCGCGACCGGCAGACTCGAACCGGACGTAACGGCTTCGGTCGTCGAGGGAATGGCACGAGCCTGCCGCGAGAACGGCTGCGTCCTGCTCGGCGGCGAAACCGCCGAAATGCCCGACTTTTACCCGCCGGGCGAATACGACCTTGCGGGCTTTATCGTCGGCGTCGTCGATAAGGCGAAGGTCATCGACGGCAAGTCGATCGTGCCCGGCGATGTTGTGCTCGGACTGCCTTCGACGGGCTTGCAGACGAACGGTTATTCCTTGGCACGCAAGCTCTTTTTCGAGATCGGCGGCTACAAGGTCGATTCTTATATCGAGGAACTTGGGGCGACCGTCGGTGAAGCTCTGCTCGCGACTCACTCGAGTTTTCTGCCCGAAATCGGCCCGCTGCTTGAAACAGGCTCTATAAAGGGTCTCGCACACATCACGGGCGGCGGCTTCCTCGAGAATATTCCGCGCATTCTACCCGAAGGCGTCTCTGTCGAGATCAACCGAGGTTCCTGGTCGGAACCGCCGATCTTCGGCCTGATGCAGCGGCTAGGCAACGTCGCCGAAAGCGAAATGTTCCGAACCTTCAACATGGGCATCGGAATGATCATCATCTGCTCGCCCGAAGATTCCGCCGTTATTTTGGAGGCAATTCCGAGGTCGGTGCAGTTGGGACGAGCAATCGGCGGGCGAAAAGATGTGCATATCGTTGATGCCTGAGGCGAAGAAAGACCGTCTCGCCGATAAAACGAACATTCTTTTCCAATTTTTCTGCGATCCGTTTCGCTGTTAGGTGATCTCTCCAACGTAAATTGTGCCCGCCGCCGACAGTCCCGGAATCTGAAGCGAAGCGCCCGCAGCGGAGATGATCGCACACCCTCTAAAATTATCTAAAGAGAACGAAGGAGAATACATATTTCCCCTGTATCCAAAGAAGAGGATGTATGTCCCGGCAGTACCGACTGCCACGGTTCCGCTAAGGCCGTAACACAGACAGTCTCCATAGAATGAAAGCGTGCTGAGCGGCGGATGGAACGGAAAGACAAGTCCAATGGCGGTCGATGGAGCCCAACTTGGAGAAACGCTGCCTCCGCCAAGGATCTGAAGCAGCAGATTGTAGAGTGCCATACCGCCAGGTGTGCGGTTAATAATATACTGCAAGGTGCCCGGTTTTATCACCCACTTTAGGAGTTCATTCGCTTCGCTCGCGCCGCCGCCGCCGAGCCATTTAAGCAATGCCGGAAATCGTTTGAGAGCCGTGGACATGCCTGGCAGCTTTCCAATATCTAAGGATAGTCCTGCGCTAAGTCCGAATAGTCCGATCGCACCAGAGTATTTAGTTCCATCAGCACGTTGGAAAGTAATCTGTCCCATCATCGCCGAGTAACCAAGGACAACTATCGCCGATTCGCTTTTTCCGGAAAATTTAGTTACAAACCATTCGTCAACGATTCTTGGCTCGGGCGGCGGCAGTTTGCGTTTTGGCGGTTTACCGTTGGCATAGACATAGAGTTCAACGGCGCGCCAAAAACCGTCGTTTTCAGCAACTCCTGCACCATCGCTTTTGCTTTCGCCGAATCCAAATTCCTGAGGGAACGGGACATTTGGAACCGCAGCGCGTACGTATCGGACGACCGCTTCACAACGCTGGTATGACAGTTGCTTATTGAATTCATAGTCACCGAGTCGGCTGGCGTAGCCGAAGATGTCGATCCAAGGGTTTGGCGAGCTGTGAAGAGCGGGGATCACCATTTCATCGAGCCATATTTTGTGTGTGGGTGAGAGGAATGGACTGCCGGTTGGAAAGTTACACAGGCGCCCTGAGACGGAGGATTTCCCCGCATCCACAGGTTCAATATCCCTAGCCATTCAATTTTTCTTCCTTGAGTAGAGACTGGATGCTCAGCAAATGGGACTTGTGGTCCCGGACGATAAGGAGTACTACGGCCCAGTAACGATAGTCTGTGGGAGCCCTGCGGGCTGTTAAAAAACCTTGCTTGCCGCTGATTTTACTCCCGCTATGATAGATTACAAGATACGCGTCGCGCGCCGTTGCGGACTCAGTTGCACATTGAATAATCAATGAAATTAGGGATTCTTATTTTTGGTCGCGGGTCGAATATAGCGGCGATCGTCGATGTGATGCAGTGGAGCGAGAGCCCGCGTTTCCGCCTTTCGCCGTTATCTCATACCGGTGGTTTTGCCTCTTGTCCACTGTCCATCGTCCATCGCTGTCCACCACCCCCATAGTGGACAGGTAAATGTTGCAGCAGCAGGGTTTACGGTGACAAAAACCGAAAAATAAATAAACATTTTTTCGACCGGAGAACCGGACATTGGCGGATACTTTCCCGATGCGAAATGGAAGGAATATACCTACAAGACCCTCGGCCAATCAAAAACATTCCGCAAGATGGATGTAGAACATGGTTCCGATCACCAATTTTTTCTGCGCTTTTGTCCGTCAACTCGTCCCTGTCGTTAGACCTTTGATCTCGAGGATGCGTGGACCTTCACTTGATAGAGTGACCCGTACGGACAGAAGGCTAATCGCGGGGCAGGAACCAGTGGATGTATCCGCAACTGTCGCAGACCAAGCAGATACCACTCGCGTTCGCCCAGTCGAAGTCAAAGAAAGTGGCAACCGCCGTATTCAACTGGGCCTCCCGGCGCCAAAACGCGTCGTTTCCGCAAACCTGACAGCACAACGGCTTTCCGTTGACGTTCGCTGAAATTGGTTCACTTTCTCCAAACAAACTCATAACAGGATCTCTACTAAATGGCCCACACGGGCTCGAATTCTTTGCTATCGGCTGATTCCCGAAGGATATCATATTGCAGAGCCGAAGAAACCGGTGTCAAGAGTCGAGCACACTTTTCAAAAGTCAGCATTTCCTCTATATTCATTCGATATGAAATCCCGAATATCCCTAACGCTTTTTCTGGTTGTTGTTTTCTCTGGTGCGATGTTTGCGCAGACGGCAGATCAGTATTTCGCGGCAGGGAACGGGCACTATAAGCAGAAGAATTACACGCTTGCGATCGCAAGCTATACAAGTGCCCTTCGGCTGATGCCTTCATCGTATGCGACGTGGTTCAACCGCGGCCAGTGTTACTACTTTTTGGGGAGCTATTCGGCGGCGGTCAGTGATTATTCGGAAGCGATCCGTCTGAATGCAAGGTACACGGATGCGTACTTTCAGCGCGGCCTTGCGAAGAACAAATTGAAGGATCATGTCGGTGCGGTCGCAGACTATACGACGGCGATCGGGTTGGCGCCGACGGACGCAACGATCTGGTACAACCGCGGGATCGCGAATTCTGACAGAGGCCTCGATGCGGTAGCGATCGCGGATTATACCGAGGCCATACGGCTCTCGCCCACTTACTCAAAGCCATACCACAATCGCGGGGCGATATACTTCAAGCAAAAGAAGAATGACGAAGCCCTGGCCGATATTAATAAGGTCATTTCACTAGATCCTACGAACGCCGAGGCGTGGAACGGGCGGGCGTTGATCTTCTCACGATCCGCTGACTACGAACGTGCCCTTTCTGACAACTCTCAGGCGTTAAAACTTCAGTCCAACAGTGCGAAATACCACTATGACCGCGGCAGTATATATTCGCGGAAAAAGGATATCGATCTCGCGATAGCGTCTTTGAACCAAGCGATATCCCTCGACCCGAACTACGCCGCCCCATATCTGCTGCGAGGCGCGATCCGCTTTGACTTAAAACAATATTCGCTCGCGCGCCCTGATTTAGAAAAGGCGCTAAAGCTGTCACCGGGACACGAGCTCGCGACCAAGATCCTCGCAAGGCTAAACGCTCTGGGGCAGTAGTCAGTTTTGACTCCATTTATCGGTGATCATTTAGTAAATAGGTCTCCAACTGGTCAATGAAAATAGGCATTCTCATTTCTGGCCGCGGATCGAATATGGCGGCGATCGTCGATGCTGTAAAGAGCGGCGAGATCCCGAATTCGAGCGTTGCGGTCGTTATCAGCGACAAGGCTGACGCGGGCGGTTTGGCAAAGGCGGCCGAGCGCGGCGTGGAGGCCATTGCGGTCGAGCGGCTCGGCCGAACGCGTGCCGAGCACGACGCAGAGATAGCTGACGCGCTCGAGAGCCGCGGCGTTGAACTCGTATGCCTAGCGGGCTATATGCGTTTGCTCTCGCCCGAATTTGTAAGGCGTTTTGCAGGCAGGATCGTGAACATTCACCCAAGCCTTTTGCCTGCATTTCCAGGCCTTGACGCACAAAAACAGGCTTTCGATGCTGGCGTTGCGGTTACAGGCTGCACCGTCCACTATGTTGATGAGCTGCTCGATCACGGCCCGACGATCTTGCAAGTTCAGGTCGAGCGGCTCGCGGACGACACTGTCGAAACTCTCACGCAGAGGATCCTTGCAGAAGAACATCGTTTATACATCGACGCTCTCAAAAAACTCGCAATGGATGCGCGGGAAACCAAGCAGGCCTGAGAGACTAGGATTTGAAAGTCAGAACGACGGTAATCGGAGAATCCAAAATCCCCGGCACACTCCCTACGGGGCGTGTTTCTGCCTTATTTCCTTTGACAACTGCATTTCCGTTCGCGTAAACTCTAGGTTTTCACTTCTCGCAAGTGGATCGATCAGTGAGGGACAAGTATGCCGAAGAGAACTTTTCAACCGAACAACCGCCGCCGCGCCAAGAAGCACGGCTTTCGTGCACGCATGGCGACAAAGAACGGCCGCGCCGTTCTAAAACGCCGTCGAGCGAAGGGACGCAAGCGATTAACGGTTCAGCACTATTAAGTTTTGTCTTACCTAAGGAAGCTCGGCTGCGAACGCGCGCCGAGTTTCTGCGTGTTTACGAGCAGGGACGACGCATCGAGGGCCGTTTTATGACGGTCTTTATTTTGCCCTCAAAAGCAGGGCGGCATCGTGTCGGGATAACGGCGACGAAGAAGGCGATCGGCAAGGCGCACGACCGAAATCGTGCAAAAAGGCTGCTGCGGGAATGCTTTCGTCTTTCGACCGCAGAGCTTGCCGATATCAAAGAACCGCTCGATTGGGTGCTGAACGCGAGACGCGGCATCGTTTACTCGAAACTCGATAAACCGCTCACAGAGTTTCGCTCGATCGTCGCGAGAGTGGCAAAATAAGGGTTTTGGCAATGAAGCACATCGCTCTCGGCATTATTTGGTTCTATAAGGCGGCGATCTCGCCGTATTTGGGGCCGGCCTGTCGATTTGAGCCGACATGCTCCGAGTACGCCCGGCAAGCGATCATCAAATACGGCGCGGTGCGCGGAACCTGGCTCGGTGCAAAACGTATCTTAAGATGCCAGCCATTCTCAAAAGGCGGCTACGACCCCGTCGCTTCGATCAATGGAAAATAACAACAATACCGACAGCCAAAAGCGTTTTTTAATTGCCGCAGTTCTCTGCGTACTCATCCTTTTTGGCTGGCGATACGTTTTTCCACCGAAAGAACCTGCCGGCGGCAATTCCAATCAAGCGACGAATTCGAATACTGCGGCCTCGACGCCCGCAAGTCCGACGCCCGTACCGACCGAAGCACCTGCTCAAACGCCTGCTCCTGAAGTGGCAGCCGCGGCACCGGCGGCCCCAAATCGAAAGGTCACGATCAAGACACCGCTTTACGAGGTAACTCTTGATTCAAAAGGTGCGGTAGCAACGAGTTGGGTCATCCTAAAGAACATTTCGGCGCACGGCGAGCAGCCGATCTTTGCCGACGGTTCGACGCCGCAGAACGAAAAGCCGCTACAGCTCATTTCCGAGACCGCACTTTCGAGAGATCCGCGTGAATTGCCATTCCGTCTCGCGACAGGTGACGCAGGGCTCGACAAGACGCTGAATACGACCGAGTTCTCGACCGATGCCGAAGGCGAAGTCACGCTGAAGGACGGCGAGACCAAGCAGATAGAATATAAGTTCACGACAGCAGACGGCGTCGAGGCGACGAAGACATTTCTCTTTCGCGGTGATTCGTTCGTAAGCGACGTATCAGTGAAGTTGACACGCGGCGGGCAGCCGGTCCCGAGAGTGAAACTCCTTATAGGAGCGAGCCTCGGCGATCAGGCGATCACGCACCACAGCTACTATCACATCGAGCCTGAAGCTGTCGCCTACGTTGGCGACGCGATCTTCCGGCAGCCCGGCACAGGCTTCACATTCGATACGAATAACAACGCATCGCTGCCGGCGGCCGGACCCGTCGATTGGGCCGGCGTTGCCGATGCATATTTCGCGCAGGCTGCAATTCCGGCTTCGCAGACGGAAGGCCTTGAATACATCGCATCGAAATACGAATATCCGCTCCCGGATTATTACGACGGCGTTATATCGTGGGTAACACGCAAGCCGAAGAACAGCGAGACGCGGCACCTGATCACGGCGGCGGTTCCGGTTGCGGCAGACGGCACGGTGACGAAGGTTTACACCGGCCCGAAAGATTATTTTGCTTTTGCGGGGCTTTATAATAAGACGCTTACCGCTGACGTCGGCCGTCCGATCGACCTCGTCGATACGATCAATTTCAGCAACTATCGGCCTCTGCGTTGGTTCACGAAACCGATCGGGATCCTTGTCCTTTACGCGCTCTCGTTCTTTGATCAGATCACGCAGAATTACGGCGCCGCGATCATCATCTTCACGTTCCTTTTTTATATGCTGCTTTTCCCGCTGCGTTGGTCGCAGACGCGTTCGTTCAAGAAGGCGTCGGGAAATGCGCCGAAGATGAAAGAGGTGCAGGACAAGATCAAGGATCTGCAGAAGAAAGGCGTCCCGATGGACGACCCGAAAATGCGTGCTTTGCAGATGGAGCAGCTCAAGATGACGAAGGATGCTTTGCCCTTGGGCGGATGTCTTCCGATGATCCTGCAGTTCCCATTGCTCTTGGCGTTCTACACAGCTGTCACGGTCTCGCTCGACATTCGACAGGCGCATTTTATGTGGCTGCCTGACCTTTCTGCGGCGGATCCGTATCACATACTCGAATTCGCCTTCGCGATCTCGATGATCCTGTCGATGAAGTTCACGCCGCAGGCCGCGACCGTCTCGCCAGAACAGCAGATGCAGCAGAAGATCATGACCTACTTTATGCCGGTCATGATGCTCTGGGTGATGTGGTCGGCACCGAGCGGACTCCTGTTATACTGGTTCTTCGGCAACCTTGTGAGCTTCGGCCAGCAGATGATCATCAACCGGATGAATAAGCCGAACACACCGCCGGGAACGACCGTCGTCAACGAAGTGCCGAAGAACGCGAAACCCGTAAAGCAAAAGCTTTCAACAACGTAGGAAGGGGAGAACGACTATGAATCAAACTTGTGAGAACGCCAAAGAACTCCTGAGCGGCATCCTGAGCGATGCCGGGTTTGATCTCAGCGTCGAAGCCGAATGGACCGACGAAGGCTGCGTGCTTAACCTTGTCGGCGAAGACACACATTTTGCGCATCAGGAGAAAGGCGAGCTGCTAGATGCTTTTGAGGTTGTGCTCTTTCAGGCGATGGGACGTGAACTCGATCGCGAGCACCGCTTCATCGTCGATGCCGATGGCTTTCGGCAAACCCGTAAGAACGAGCTTCACGCGATGGCACGCTTCGCCGCCGAGCAGGTCCGCAAAACCGGCCGCTCATTCACCTTCGGCGTGCTCAATTCAACAGAACGCCGCATCATTCACACCACGCTCCAAAAAGAAGACGACCTCCTCACCGAATCAGTCGGCGACGGCCGCGACCGCCGCCTCCAAGTTCGCCTGCAATAACGCCCGCCGGCTTAGCATAGCCACGTCGTTTACGG